>MLJW01000056.1_pt1 | contig 151738 bp, 143 predicted proteins | sample 888231 | NCBI WGS metagenome assembly MLJW01 (sample SAMN05788063, study PRJNA343431) | mine drainage metagenome | isolation source: sample collected from the inflow into an acid mine drainage treatment plant... | place: Germany: Lusatia, lignite mining district | reverse complement strand
CATTTCAACTTCGCTGAGTCCCGAGAGGAGACAGTGTGGCCATCGTTACGCCATTCGTGCGGGTCGGAACTTACCCGACAAGGAATTTCGCTACCTTAGGACCGTTATAGTTACGGCCGCCGTTTACTGGGACTTCGATCAAGAGCTTGCACCCCATCAATTAATCTTCCAGCACCGGGCAGGCGTCACACCCTATACGTCCACTTTCGTGTTTGCAGAGTGCTGTGTTTTTATTAAACAGTCGCAGCCACCTTTTCACTGCAACCCCATCGCGCTTCACGAGTAAATCGCTACACACTACCGGGGCGCACCTTCTCCCGAAGTTACGGTGCTAATTTGCCGAGTTCCTTCTCCCGGGTTCTCTCAAGCGCCTTAGAATTCTCATCCTACCCACCTGTGTCGGTTTGCGGTACGGTCTTATACAACTGAAGCTTAGTGGCTTTTCTTGGAAGCATGGTATCAATCACTTCATGCACTAGTGCACTCGTTATCACGCCTTGGCATTAACGACTCTCCGGATTTGCCTAAAGAATCTGCCTACACGCTTGAACCGGGACATCCAACACCCGGCTGACCTAACCTTCTCCGTCCCCACATCGCATTGTATAGAGGTACAGGAATATTAACCTGTTTCCCATCAGCTACGCATCTCTGCCTCACCTTAGGGGCCGACTCACCCTGCGCCGATGAACGTTGCGCAGGAAACCTTGGGTTTTCGGCGAGGGAGCTTTTCACTCCCTTTATCGCTACTCATGTCAGCATTCGCACTTCTGATACCTCCAGCATTCCTCACAGAACACCTTCGCAGGCCTACAGAACGCTCTCCTACCATGCATACACTATAAATAGTGCAGCATCCGAAGCTTCGGTTACGTGCTTAGCCCCGTTACATCTTCCGCGCAGGACGACTCGACCAGTGAGCTATTACGCTTTCTTTAAATGATGGCTGCTTCTAAGCCAACATCCTGGCTGTCTATGCCTTCCCACTTCGTTTTCCACTTAGCACGTCATTTGGGACCTTAGCTGTCGGTCTGGGTTGTTTCCCTCTTGACCACGGACGTTAGCACCCATGGTCTGTCTCCCGTAATTGCATTTCTCAGTATTCGGAGTTTGCAATGAGTTGGTAAGTTCTTATGAACCCCCTAGTCATAACAGTGCTCTACCCCCGAGAATGATATACGAGGCACTACCTAAATAGTTTTCGGAGAGAACCAGCTATTTCCAAGTTTGTTTAGCCTTTCACCCCTATCCACAGCTCATCCCCAAATTTTTCAACATTTGTGGGTTCGGACCTCCAGTACCTGTTACGGCACCTTCATCCTGGCCATGGATAGATCACTTGGTTTCGGGTCTACACCCAGCAACTAGACGCCCTATTCGGACTCGCTTTCGCTACGCCTCCCCTATCGGTTAAGCTTGCTACTGAATGTAAGTCGCTGACCCATTATACAAAAGGTACGCAGTCACGGAACAAGTCCGCTCCCACTGTTTGTATGCATACGGTTTCAGGATCTATTTCACTCCCCTCCCGGGGTTCTTTTCGCCTTTCCCTCACGGTACTAGTTCACTATCGGTCGATTACGAGTATTTAGCCTTGGAGGATGGTCCCCCCATGTTCAGACAAGGTTTCTCGTGCCCCGCCCTACTTGTCGTTATCCTAGTTCCACACACGGGATTTCGTATAAGGGGCTATCACCCTCTATGGCCGGACTTTCCATTCCGTTCTACTATCGCATGTGCTAAAAATAACAGGCTATTCCATGTTCGCTCGCCACTACTTACGGAATCTCGGTTGATTTCTTTTCCTCGAGCTACTTAGATGTTTCAGTTCACTCGGTTCGCCACCATTCTCCTATATATTCAGAGACGGTTACCCTTGCGGGTGGGTTTCCCCATTCGGACATTTCCGGATCAAAGCTTGTTTGCCAGCTCCCCGAAACTTTACGCAGGCTACCACGTCCTTCATCGCCTGTAATCGCCAAGGCATCCACCATATGCACTTATTCGCTTGATCCTATAACTTTAAAACCTGAACCCTTTTAAATATCCAGATTTCGTGATGCATGAGAACATCAGCTACAGGTGTTTCTAAAGCAACTTTTTCTAATACTGCAAGGTTGTACAGTATTAGAAGGTTTTGTTTCATTTATTTCTAGGTTATTTCGTGTTGTGTCACTTATTGCTAAGCTTCACTACACTATCTAACCGGAACTAAACAAAGCAAAAATGTTTCGATTTTGCAATCAATTACTACCCATTTTGAACACACATCCTCATCACAAAGATATGTGCTCACTTTACTTCTTCCATTTTGTTAAAGAACAGTCTAGTTAAAAAACTAGAAGTAAATATTCATCAAGAACACTTACTTCTAATTTCTACTCATCTATTTCAACATCAAATATTCTTCTATATAAAATTGGTGGAGGATAACGGGATCGAACCGTTGACCCCCTGCTTGCAAAGCAGGTGCTCTCCCAGCTGAGCTAATCCCCCATTATTCTCATAAGGCCTACGTATCGCTACGCTCATTAACTCTAGCCTCTTACATTTTCATATTAGGAATCTGGTGGGTCTGGATGGACTCGAACCATCGACCCCCGCCTTATCAAGACGGTGCTCTAACCAACTGAGCTACAGACCCTTATAGTCAAATCTTTGATGTTGCTTTTTACTAACAACTGATAAGTGTGAATGCTTGCAAAAAAGGATGTTCTCTAGAAAGGAGGTGATCCAGCCGCACCTTCCGATACGGCTACCTTGTTACGACTTCACCCCAGTCATGAATACTACCGTGGTAAGCGTCCCCCCGAAGGTTAGACTACCTACTTCTGGTAAAACCCACTCCCATGGTGTGACGGGCGGTGTGTACAAGGCCCGGGAACGTATTCACCGCGACATGCTGATCCGCGATTACTAGCGATTCCGACTTCATGTAGTCGAGTTGCAGACTACAATCCGGACTACGATCGGCTTTCTGGGATTGGCTCCCCCTCGCGGGTTGGCAACCCTCTGTACCGACCATTGTATTACGTGTGAAGCCCTGGCCATAAGGGCCATGAGGACTTGACGTCATCCCCACCTTCCTCCGGTTTGTCACCGGCAGTCCCATTAAAGTGCCCAACTAAATGATGGCAATTAATGGCAAGGGTTGCGCTCGTTGCGGGACTTAACCCAACATCTCACGACACGAGCTGACGACAGCCATGCAGCACCTGTGTTAACGTTCTCTTTCGAGCACCAATCCATCTCTGGAAAGTTCGTTACATGTCAAGGCCAGGTAAGGTTTTTCGCGTTGCATCGAATTAATCCACATAATCCACCGCTTGTGCGGGCCCCCGTCAATTCATTTGAGTTTTAATCTTGCGACCGTACTCCCCAGGCGGTCTACTTCACGCGTTAGCTGCGTTACTCATGGATTTTACTCCACCAACAACTAGTAGACATCGTTTAGGGCGTGGACTACCAGGGTATCTAATCCTGTTTGCTCCCCACGCTTTCGTGCATGAGCGTCAATATTATCCCAGGGGGCTGCCTTCGCCATTGGTATTCCTCCACATCTCTACGCATTTCACTGCTACACGTGGAATTCTACCCCCCTCTGACATATTCTAGTCTTGTAGTTTCAAACGCAGTTCCCAAGTTGAGCTCGGGGATTTCACATCTGACTTACAAAACCGCCTGCGCACGCTTTACGCCCAGTAATTCCGATTAACGCTCGCACCCTACGTATTACCGCGGCTGCTGGCACGTAGTTAGCCGGTGCTTCTTATCAAGGTACCGTCAACCTCATCCTATGTTAGAGGATAAGTTTTCTTCCCTTGCGAAAGAGCTTTACAACCCGAAGGCCTTCTTCACTCACGCGGAATGGCTGGATCAGGCTTGCGCCCATTGTCCAAAATTCCCCACTGCTGCCTCCCGTAGGAGTCTGGACCGTGTCTCAGTTCCAGTGTGGCTGGTCGTCCTCTCAGACCAGCTACTGATCGTCGCCTTGGTGGGCCTTTACCCCACCAACTAGCTAATCAGATATCGGCCGCTCCATTAACGCCAGGCCCGAAGGTCCCTAGCTTTCCCCCGTAGGGCGTATGCGGTATTAGCCAACCTTTCGATTAGTTATCCCCCATTATTGGATACGTTCCGATATATTACTCACCCGTTCGCCACTCGCCACCAGACCGAAGTCCGTGCTGCCGTTCGACTTGCATGTGTAAAGCATTCCGCCAGCGTTCAATCTGAGCCATGATCAAACTCTTCAGTTTAATGTATGACTATTACTTTTTCCTCTTGCGAGGTGGTATTTCGCTTTTGCTTTATTCACCCTATTCTCTGACGATAATCAAAGAACGTTATAGATGAAAGACTCAAATTCATTTTCAAGGAATGTATTTCTACAGTCTTGTCATAAATTTAAGTGTAAGCACTTGTTTTTCTGAGGCTACACTTAAACCAAACAACCCAGTTAAATCCATGCAAGCATGAATAAGTGAATTGCGTCTAAGTGAGCTTGTCCAGTTCCACAAGCACCCACACTTATCAGTTGTTAAATTGTTAAAGATCAGTTTTTAAAATCAAAGTGCATCACTTCGTTTTATTTTTTCGCTGCTACTTAGTAACAGCGAGGTGCGCATTATACAGAGCTTTTTGCTCCCGTCAATCATAAATTTGAAACATTTCGCATTTATCATTTAACGTACTTGCTGCACCGCTTTTACTGGTTGCGGGAACAGGATTTGAACCTGTGACCTTCGGGTTATGAGCCCGACGAGCTGCCAGACTGCTCCATCCCGCGTCCGATTCGACCTATGTTGCGTCGAGAGGTGAGACTATAGCAAACCTCAGCAACTAGAGCAAGAACTTTCTTGAAATTCATTTAGCAACACACACTAAATCAGAGTTAATCTAGCTCATGTGCATTAGACTACGCACGTATTTTAAATCAGCCTCTGTATCAACACCTGTGGCAGGCGCATTCTCAGAGATGCTTACTGCAATCTTATATCCGTGATGCAATACGCGTAACTGCTCTAGGCATTCAATTCGTTCAATCGCAGCTTGAGGAATGCTGGCATACTCACGTAAAAATCCTGCACGATAAGCATATATTCCTATATGACGATAGGCAGGCATACCTACTGGTAACGCTTGATCCTCTGCAAAGGTATCCCTAGGATACGGAATAGGAGCACGACTAAAATAAAGTGCATTTCCATGCTCATCTAAAACAACTTTTACAATATTAGGATTAACGAAATCTACCTTTTTATGAATCGCATGACAGGCCGTAGACATAACTGCACTAATACTATTGTTCAAAGCAACCGCAACTTCCACGATTAGTGTAGCCTCAATTAGCGGCTCGTCGCCTTGCACATTCACGACAATGGCGTCGCCTGACCAACCCTGCTGCAATGCGACCTCAGCAATACGATCCGTACCACTAACATGATCCTCTCGTGTTAATACCGCTTGATACCCATATGCATGAACCGCATCTAGTATTCGCACATCATCGGTAGCGACAACCACCTGTTTTGCACCACTTTGCATTGCCCGCTCAACGACCCAAACCACCATAGGCTTTCCAGCTATATCCAGCAGCGGCTTGCCAGGCAATCTAGTACTGGCATAACGCGCAGGGATAACCACATAAAATTCTGGAGAACTCATTATTTGAACCGCATCCTGACTCCCTTGTACATCCAACACTAAATTATGCAAACTCTTCATTTTCAGCTAATTTACGTGCTTCATCTTCTAACATCACGGGAATCCCGTCCCGAATAGGATAGGCTAAGCGCGCCGATTTAGAAATCAACTCATTTGTGGCTTTATTGTAAACCAGCGGACCTTTGGTCACGGGACAAACTAAAATTTGCAACAACTTAGCATCCATTATTTATCACTCCTATTCTCTACGACTCAATTTATTTAATACGAGTGCAATTAGGTCATCTTTTATTAACGCATTGACGGGTAATACCCAAAAGTTTGACTGCGCAAAAGCCTGACACTTAACTGCATCCTTCTCCGTCATCACAACATCAACATTAACTGACATAAAGTCATACGCTGAAAATGCGTAATGATCAGGGTAAGCCTTACTAGAAAAACTAATTCCCATACGATTTAACTGCTGAAAAAATCGCTCAGGATTACCTATTCCAGCCACTGCTAGCACTTGCTGCCCAGCAAAAGCACTGGCCACAGATTTTTTGCTGCCATCAAGCAGATTAAAGAAATCACCAGACTGAAGTTGCATCTCAACCGGCGCCACCCCATTGACCCTCGCGAACTTCTGCAGATCTGCGACCTTGCCATTAGACACTACAACATCAACCAACTTTAATCTAGAGACTGATTCGCGTAACGGTCCTGCCGGCAGTAACGCTTGATTGCCAAAACCTTTTACGCTATCAAATACAACAATTTCAACATCTCGCTGCAAACGATAATGCTGCAAGCCATCATCACTGATAATCACATTACACTCTGGATGTACTTCCAATAAGGCTTGTCCAGCAGCCACACGATCAGCACTTACGAAAACAGGACAATTGGTACGCTTTGCAATTAACACAGGCTCATCGCCTAACATTTCTGGATTGCTATCGGCAAAAACAGCTTGCGCAACCTTAATCTGCCCACCGTAACCACGACTAATAATTCCCGGCTGATATCCAGCTTGCTGCAATTGCTCGGCAAGCCAGATAACCAAAGGGGTTTTACCTGTACCACCCACATTGATATTGCCAACAACAATAACTGGTACGGATAAACGATAACTTTTAAGCCAGCCACTTATATAGAGCCGAACTCTAATGCGCGTAATAACAAAAAACAACCATGAAAGAGGAGTAAGCAAAAGATGCCACAACGTGTAAGTTGCCCACTGTTTTTGTAACCAGTCAACCATCTTCACAAAACCACCTGATGATTAACTAAATTGCTTCTGATACAGCTTGGCATAATATTCACCCTGCTTAATCAATGCATCATGCGTGCCACTTTCAACAATCTTGCCATGCTCCATCACCATAATGCGGTCAGCATTTTCAATAGTGCTAAGACGGTGGGCGATTACAATACTGGTTCTACCTTGCATTAACGTATCTAATGCTGCTTGTACATGCTGTTCTGACTCAGTATCCAAAGCAGAGGTTGCTTCATCGAGCAACAATATCGGCGCATCCTTTAATATCGCCCGCGCAATAGCAATACGCTGGCGTTGACCGCCAGACAAACGTACGCCACGATCACCAATTTCATTTTGCAAACCATGTGGTAGCTGTTGAATAAAATCCCAAGCATGCGCTGCTTTTGCAGCAGCAATCACATCCTCTTCGCTCGCATTGCGCAACACACCGTAAGCAATATTATTAAATACCGTGTCGTTAAACAAAATCACATCCTGACTGACCAGTGAGAATTGCTGCCGCAAATTCGCCAAAGGCATCGAGCGCATATCTACACCATCTAACAGCACTTGCCCTTCTCGTAACTCATAAAATCTGGGCAGCAAATTTACCAATGTGGTTTTACCTCCGCCTGACCGGCCAACTAAGGCCAGTTTCTCGCCCGGCTGGATATTAAAGCTAATATCACTCAGTGCAGGACGCTTGGCATTATTATAAGTAAGACTGACATGCTTAAATTCAATTTCACCCTTACTGCGTGGTAAAACTTGATTGCCGTCATCTATTTCCGGCTTAATATCAATCACACCAAACACGCTTTGTGAGGCGGCAAGCGCAACCTGCACCTCTTCATTCATTGCGGTTAAATGCTTAATTGGCGCAATTAGCATCAACAAGGCTGCAACGAAAGCAGCAAACTCACCCGCACTAAAATTTCCTACAGCATAGTACACAACCAAGCCCAGCGACACTGCAGCCAACAACTCGATTACCATGCTATTTAAACCAGACATGCGCGCCAAACGAATTTGCATACGCCTATTTTCAGCAGCTACTTTTGCAAAACGCTCATTTTCGTAAGAACGCGCACCAAAAATTTTCACAATTCTCTGTCCAGAAATGGCCTCTTCCACCACTTTAGTCATCTCGCCCACTGTCTCTTGAACGGCTTTGCCGGCGCTACGCAGATTAGGCGTCATTTTTCTTAAATAAATCGCCATCACAGGTGCAACCAATGTAAATATAAGCGTAAGACGCCAGTCCAAATACAACATGTAAGCAATGATACCAATTGCGGTTAACGAATCATTCACCAAGGCAATTGCAGATCGAGTAGCCGCACCAGCCATTTGCTCAACATCGTAGGTCAATTTAGAAACGACAATTCCTGCTGACTGCTCGTCAAAATAGCTAATCGGCAATAACATCAACTGACGAAACACGCCTAGGCGTAAATCCTCTACTACTCGACGTGCCACCCAGCGCATTGCAAAACCGGAAACAAATCCAGACAGGGCGCGCACAGCCATTAAGCCAAACAACATCAAGGGAAGATATGTCACTTTATCGGGCGATTGTTTTACAAAGCCTTCATCAGTGACTTGCTTGATGGTGGCAAGGAAAGCGGTATTGGTTGCAGATAAAACGATTAACCCCAAAATACCCAGAATAAAAACAACCTTATACTTCCATGCATAACCGAACAGGCGCATGTACAAAGCTTTAGAGTTGAGTTTATTCGTGGCGTTTAGCTTCGCCTTAGCTTCTTTGACTGTAGATTTCGACATAGTTAACGCCGATGCAAGAATCGACAGGGGGAAAGTTGATTAGAATTAAAAGTCAAGAACCTGCTTTGGTCTGAGTAGCAAACGTAATATGCGTATAACCCGCAATACGAGATGCTTCCATCACATTCACTACAGATTGATGCGTACTGTTACCATCAGCACTGATAATAACCGTGGGCTCTTTACCACCTTTAGCTGCAGCCTGCAATGCAATGCTGATTGCGGTCACACTGGTATCAATAAGGCCTTTACCATTAATAACATACTTGCCACTAGCGTCAATACCAACTTCTATGGTTAAAGGCTTTTCTTGTGGTGCATTGGCTTCAGCTGTGGGTAGATTAATTTGCAACTCGCTAGTACGAGAGAAAGTCGTGCTGACCACCAAGAAAATAATAATCACCAGCAACACGTCAATGAGTGGCACAAGATTCATCTCGAGATCTTCATGGCGCCTTCCACGTTGAAAATTCATATAACTTTCCTAGACCTTAATCAGATAATTTCAAAAGTAGATTGCAAACGAATTATTCACGATCACCGTGAATAATCTCAACAAGCCTAATCGCCTGCTGCTCCATTTCTACTAACAAACCATCAACTTTGGTACGAAAGTATCGATAAGCAATCATCGCTGGCACCGCCACAACAATACCTGCTGCAGTATTGTATAAAGCAACTGAAATGCCTCGCGCAAACTGAGCCACATCGTGGCCTGTAGCCGTAAATGCACCAAACAACTCTACCATACCAATTACCGTACCTAATAAACCTAGCAACGGAGCAACGGTAGCAATAGTACCTAATGTGGAAAGATATTTATCTAGTTCGTGCGCCACTGCACGACCTGTTTCTTCAATCGCTTCTTTGGTGATTTCACGTGAACTTTTAGCACTAGATAGCGCACTGGCAAAAACTTGTCCGAGTAAGGAGTGCTGCTCCAATCGACCAATGGTTTCTTTGGTAATACCACCTTTAGTCAGCCAAGCTTGTACTTCTGGCAATAAATTCTTTGGTGCAACAGCACTTTCACGCAATGCAAAAGAACGTTCGCCAATAATCGCCACAGCCACAACAGACGCTATGATAAGCGGCCAAATTGGCCATCCTGCCGCTAAAATAATTTGCCACACGGTGCAACTCCCTAAAATTCAAAAAACATGAAATTGAGTCATAAATAGACTGCATTTATATCAGCGACACTTTAGCGTGTCGTCCGAGTTTGAGCAAGCGTCTATTGCGAAATGGAATCGTGCCAGTAGCGTTTATGCTGACTACGCCAACTTGTCACATTGATTTCATGTTGACGCAGAGGGTCATCAACAAAGTGTAAAGTTAGTGCCCCATGATAATCAGAGCGATACATGATGCTATTCATGTCTTGGTAACGCGCGACTACTTCAGGAGCCGGGTGCTTGAATCTATTCAAATACCCGGTAGTAAACACATTAACACTTGGATTTACCGCTGAAATAAAACCTATAGATGAGGATGTTTTACTGCCGTGATGTGGAGCCACAATAACATTGCTCATTAACTTATCAGCACTAATGTTCAAAAGTGTCATTTCAGCACTTTTTTCAATATCCCCTGTTAATAACAAACTGCCTGATTGACTCGTAACCTTAACCACACAACTGCGATTATTATCTTTAATTGTTGCATCATCATAACTTTCCAGTTCTGGATACAGCACTTCAAAACTTACGCCATCCCAAGACCACCGCTGACCAGCATAACACCGCATGCTTTGGGCGGTTTTCAACACAGTACTACTTTCTGGTAAAGAACTAGCAAACCACCCTACTGACATTTGTGCAAACACAGAATTCATACCACCACTATGATCATTATCATTGTGACTCACAATAAATCCATCCAACTTTTTGACGCCCTCTCCACGTAAAAATGGCACCACAATATGGCTACCCGCATCACTTTGCGCGTTATATATTGGGCCAGCGTCATATAACAAAGTATGCTTTTCCGTCTGCACTACTACGCTTAAGCCCTGCCCAACATCTAGCACCGTGACTTTCATATCACCAACTAGCGGGCGAACTGGCGTTATAAATATCATAGGCAAAAATCCTACCCAACCCAGCCAACGCAGTGGAAACCCGAGTGGCAATAACAGCCACAGCACACCAACTATGGCAGGCAGCAATGTCCATACGGCTGGATCATGTTGCTGCCACGTGGACATAGGTAGTTGATTAAGCCACTTCAAAGCCGCCATACAAATCTGCAATACCTGATATGACAGGTGAAGCGGCGCATCAAATGGCAAAAAACTGCCTAACAACGCCAAAGGTGTCACCAAAAAACTTATCATAGGAATGGCAAAGGCGTTGGCAACAGGTGAAACTATTGATGTTTGGTTAAACATCACCAATAACAATGGCAACATACCTATGGTGACCGCCCATTGCGTTTGCACTGCGGCTGTGAACCAGTGCGGCTGACCAATACGTGCACCTAACGCATAAGCCAATATTGCCACAGCTCCGAATGAGAGCCAGAAACCCGGTGCAGAAACAGCCCATGGATCAAGCAACACGACAATACAAAGCGCCATGGCTAACACTTGAGAAATCACCAATTGCCGTCCAGACCACAAAGCCACGGCAAACACTAACAGCATATAAAATGTCCGTTGCGATGGCACGGAGAATCCAGCAATCAAGGCATAGCATACTGCTGTAATGACACCAACAACCGTTGCAGCTTTACGCGTTGGCAAACGCAAGGCCAGCATCGGAATACGCCGCCAAAAGAATGCGACCAATCCAAAAGCCAAACCTGCCAACATGGTGATATGCAACCCTGAAATCGACATCAGATGACTAGTCCCTGTACGCAAAAATACCTGCCAGTCAGCTTGATTAATTTGACTATCATCACCTATTACCAGTGCTTGAATAACACCTGCCAACGGCTTACCGACCAGCACACTAGCAATGCGCTGCCTGACCTTTTCCCGAAGGCGTTCTACAACATACTTAGGTTGCCAGACAAAATCGCTCAGCCGTACATTAGCTCCTGCGCTTTTATGACCACTATTAATACTGCCCATAGCACGGATATTTTCACTCAGCGCCCAAGCCTCAAAATCAAATCCGTGTGGGTTCTGTGTGCCATGCGGTCGCTTTAAGCGAACCAACAACTTCCATCGTTCACCTGCATGAAACCGGCTATATGGCGTCAAAACTGGCGCGAGAGTTTGGGCATGCCTAGCGCCAGCTAAATAGTTACCTCTATATTGGTTAAGACTGATGTGCTTAGGTACAACCACATCTGGTGTGAGTATTTCTTCAGTATCAAAGCGGAATCGTTCTCCACGCTCGGTAGCTTCGGGCACGCTTGCCACGACACCTACAACCTCAATCGTTTTCTGCTCCCATAGATGAGGTAGCTCGTCGCTCATGCGCCACATTGCAAAGCCGCTTGCCCAGCATATGCCAAATAAAAACGCAGCGATGCCCATCAACAGTGGACGCAAAAAGTATCGGAAGTTTACAAAAGCGATTGAGCATCGCAGATGATATAGCGAGAGAAAAATTGGCACCAACGCAAAGGTTGCAGTGCACAGCCAAGTTAGGCTTGGCAACTGTGCTAACTGCTGCACAGTCCAGGCACCCAATACAAACATCAGTGCCGCAAAAACCATAGGCTAAATTTAAGAACGAGCTAACACACGTAGCATTTAAAGAGACTGCAATTGACCATCAACTAATTTGTATTGGCGCTGCATTTTTTGTGCAAGTTCCAAATCATGCGTCACCACTACCAAACTCAATTGCTGCGTTTGATTCATTTCCAGCAGCAGATCAAACACTGCATGCGCTGTGTGGCGATCCAGATTACCTGTCGGCTCATCTGCCAATATACATTGTGGCCGCGTCACCAAGGCGCGAGCTACGGCAGCACGCTGACGCTCACCTCCAGAAAGCTCACCGGGCATATGCTCCAAACGATGTTTCAAACCCACTTTTGTCAGTGTTTCCGCAGCTAAGGTAAGTGCTTGCTCACGGCTCATACGCCGAATTAACAAAGGCATAGCGACATTCTCAAGTGCGGTAAATTCCGGCAGCAAATGATGGAATTGATACACGAAGCCGAGCGACTGATTGCGTAAGTCGCCTTTTTTTGACTCACTCATCGTCGCCAAATTTTGATCGAGAATCCTAACCTCACCGCTACTAGGTACATCCAAGCCGCCCAACAAGTGGAGTAAGGTGCTTTTACCCGACCCTGATGTGCCGACGATTGCAACCTGCTCTCCAGCACTCACACTTAAATCTATTCCGTTTAAGACTGCAACTTCCAAACCTTGATAAGTTTTATGTAGTGCATTGCATCCAACGATACTATTTGAGCCTATATTATTCATAACGCAATGCCTCGGCAGGGTTGATTTTACTGGCTCTCCAGCTAGGGTATAACGTGGCCAGCAAGCTCAGCACAAATGACATTATCACAATGGTAGTAACATCAGACCACTCTAAATCCGACGGCAGATCGCTGATATAGTAAACATCTTTGGCTAAAAACTGCACATGAAACAAATGCTCGATAAATGGAATAATCGTGCTTATATTCAGTGCGATCACAACGCCAAAAATAGCTCCAAACACAGTACCTATGATGCCAATCAAAGCACCTTGCACAATAAAAATCGTCATAATACTAGCAGGGCTGGCACCTAAAGTACGCATAATGGCAATGTCAGCGCGCTTATCAGTCACGGCCATCACTAGCGTAGAGACAATATTAAAAGCAGCTACAGCCACAATCAGCGTAAGAATGATAAACATAACTCGCTTTTCCATTTGTACTGCTTTGAAAAAGTTAGCATGCTGCTGCGTCCAATCGGTTACATAATACGCGCCACCATTCTGGTTAAGCTCCGAATTGAGGGATTCAGCAATGCTTGGCGCATTAAATAAATCATCCAACTTCAAGCGCACCCCAGACACATTATTCCCCATACGGTATAACTTGGCCGCATCATCCATATGGATCAAGGCTAATCCTGCATCATATTCATACATGCCGATTTGGAATAAACCAACCAAGGTGAATTGCTTCAGACGTGGGACCACGCCCGTAGGTGTAAACTGACCTTGGGGCGCCATCACCAACACCTTATCGCCGATCTGCGCACCTAAAGCCAAAGCCAAATCACTGCCTAGAATAATATCGAATTCACCCGGATGCAGATCACTCAAGCTACCAACTTTCATATGGCTGCCAAGTTCTGCCACTTGATTTTCTTCGGATGGCAGCACGCCGCGAATGATCGCGCCCTGCACGCCCTGCCCATAGCTCAGCATTCCTTGCGCTGTAATATAAGGTGCACTCGCCAATACATGCGGATGCCTACCTGAAACGGCGGCGACTACTTGCCAATTATCCAGCTGATTGTTGGCACCGGTAATTTCTAAATGAGAAGCCACACCCAAAATTCGCGTACGTAACTCTTTTTGGAAACCGTTCATGACAGACAACACAACAATCAAGGCTGCGACGCCAAGCGCAATCCCTATCATACTGGTGAGAGAAATAAATGAAATGAAATGATTTTTACGTTTCGCCCGCGTATAACGCATGCCAACGAACAATTCAAATACAGATAATTTTAAAAGACCGGATTTTATAATTGATAACATATCTTAAATTTTAACAGGCTTATCGTGCTGCTTAAAAACATATTGCACAACAACTCTGATAAAATTATACGTATGTTTACAGGAATAATTCAGGCCGTAGGCCAAATCGAACACATCTCCCCAGTTGGCGAGGATGTAAAACTTAGCATTAACTGTGCAGGACTAGACGTTGACGACGTCAATATTGGCGACAGTATTGCAGTTAATGGCGTCTGCTTGACCGTTGTTACATTCAACGACAACCATTTTAATGTGCATGTTTCTCACGAAACCTTGTCCGTGACGACTGGCTTAAACCAAGTGCATCCCGTCAATCTGGAAAAAGCATTGCGACTCAGCGACAGGCTAGGTGGACATTTGGTAAGCGGTCATGTAGATGGTGTAGGTGAAGTGGTGAGCTTTGAGCCTTTAGGCGACTGTTGGAAGCTGGATATTCGCGCGCCACATGCCATTTCAAAATACATTGTGGTCAAAGGCTCTATATGTGTGGATGGCGTGAGCTTAACTGTCAATACCGTTAACAAAGACACCTTGAGCATTAACTTGATCCCACACACACTAGAAAACACCACATTAAAACTATTAAGCGCAGGTAGCCGCGTGAATCTGGAAGTAGACCAAATTGCACGTTATGTAGAACGCATGACAGAATGGGCTGCTGAAGATAACGAACTGCGTGGATAAAATAAATTTTTCAGCAACGAAACCAACTAAGACCACCTAATGAACAACCGCATCAGCTCTGCCAAAGAAATTATAGACGACATTAAACTAGGCCGCATGGTGGTATTGGTGGATGACGAACATCGTGAAAATGAAGGTGATTTGGTGTTAGCCGCAGAGTTTGCAACGGCAGAGCACATCAATTTTATGGCAAAGTATGGGCGTGGGCTTATTTGCTTAACGCTGACTGAAGCACGCTGCCACCAACTCAACCTCACAAAGATGGTACAAAAAAATGGTGCGCGCATGGGTACAAACTTCACCGTTTCTATTGAAGCTGCAGAAGGTGTAACCACTGGAATTTCCGCAGCTGACCGTGCCCGCACTGTACAAGCCGCCGTTGCAAAGAATGCCCAGCCGCATGACATTGTCAGCCCAGGACACATTTTTCCACTAGCAGCAATGGATGGCGGCGTACTGGTTCGTGCTGGTCACACTGAAGCAGGCTGTGACTTGTCTCAATTGGCAGGTCTAGAACCAGCCAGCGTCATCTGTGAAATCTTAAAAGATGACGGTAGCATGGCGCGCCTGCCGGACTTAATGACATTTGCCGCGGAGCATCAACTTAAAATCGGTACGATTGCAGACTTAATCCACTACCGTGCCGAAACAGAAAGCTTGATTGAGCGTGCTGCCGAACGCATGGTACAAACACCTTATGGTGAAATGAAGCTGATTGCATATCGCGACAAAATTGCCAAAGAAACACATCTGGTCTTAGTTAAAGGCACGCCAACACCTGAGCAGGAGGTATTAGTCCGAGTTCATGAGCCGCTGTCTATGTTTGATTTACTGGATAGTAGCAGTTGCTCGCATAGCTGGAACACGCTAGAAGCAATGAAAGTAATTGCCTCTGCCGAAGCAGGAGTAATGGTGCTGTTGCACCAACAAGAGGATGGTGAAACAATCATAGCGCGCATCCAAGGTGCTGACGAACCAGTTCGCATGAATCAGGAACTACGCACGTATGGCATAGGTTCACAAATCTTGCTGGATTGCGGCGTAGGTAAAATGAAATTACTGGCAACGCCTCGCAAGATGCCAAGCATGGCAGGCTTCGGTTTAGAGGTAACAGGCTACTTAGAGGCAAGTCCAAAGCTGTAAGCTTGGGCTTAATTAATAATCAACTGGATATTTTAAATAACACCATTGGAAAACATTAATCTCACAGGTCATTTTCTCATCGCAATGCCTGCGTTGACTGACCCTTATTTTTCGAAATCCGTCACTTTCATCTGCACACACAATGAGGACGGCGCAATGGGCGTAGTCATTAACCGCCCTACTGACGTTACTTTTGAAACATTGTTTGAAAAAATCAATGTTCCTCTACAAAACAGCTCCGTTGCAAATCAGCCAGTACTCTATGGCGGCCCGGTGCAACCTGAGCGTGGTTTTGTTTTACATACACCATCAGCCAAACAAGCAACACATGACTGGGACAGTTCAATCACGATTGCTAAGCATACCGCGCTCACCACGTCAAAAGACATTTTAGAAGCCGTCGCACAAGGCAATGGCCCAGAAAAGATGTTACTGACGCTTGGTTATGCTGGCTGGACGCCCGGCCAACTTGAACAGGAAATTGCACAAAATGCTTGGTTGTCAGTACAAGCTAAAGATGCCGCCGAACTCAATAAAATACTATATGACACCAATTATGACGAGAAACTCAACGCCACTCTGGCATTGCTAGGCGTGGATCCTGCCATGCTGTCAGATGTCGCAGGTCACGCTTGATGCAAGAGTCGAGTCAAGCCTCAGCGGGACATACACAACTGATCGACAATGAAAAAGTCTATGCAGCAGGCATTGTTTTAAAGGGTACCGTACTCGCTTTTGATTTTGGTGAACAACGGATTGGTGTTGCAGTAGGTGAGCATCTACTAGCCACAGCCAATCCACTAATGACGATTGATAATGAAAGTAACGAAGTCCGCTTTCAGCTTATTACTGCACTAGTGAAGGAGTGGCAACCTAAGCTGTTAATTGTAGGCTTGCCATTAAGCCTAGATGGCACAGAACACAGTGTGACCCAATTATGCAAAAAATTTGCCAGACGACTCAATGGTCGCTTCAACATCCCCGTCATGATGATTGACGAACGCTACAGCTCAATTGAAGCAAGTAACTTATTGAATCAGCGTGGCATTAAAGGTCGCGCACAGAAAGAAATGTTAGATCAAGTGGCAGCACAAACCATACTACAAAGTTATTTTGATAGCCTTTAGAGTACCACTGACAAGCACTATCAGAAAAAAACTCAATAAATGACGACTGGGCCAAGAAAGCATGACAACATCGGACATTAAATTACCCAACGCAGAAGACCTGTTAATTACACTATCGCAAAAACTTAGGCCTTTACTAAAAACCAATGTGGCGTTAGTTGGCATACAAAGTGGTGGCGTGTGGCTATTGCAGCGACTGCTAATATTACTGGAAAGTGATATTGCCAGTAACGGCATCGAGCATGGCACACTTGATGTTTCATTTTACCGAGATGATTACGCTCAACGTGGCTTAAAGGCTGAAAATCGCCCAAGTCAAATTCCCTTTGACGTTGAAAATAAACACATCTTACTAATTGATGATGTTTTCTATACAGGCCGAACTACACGAGCAGCTATGAATGAACTCTTTGACTACGGCCGACCTGCCAGCATCACGCTAGTAGCTCTTGTTGACCGTGGTGGGCGTGAACTGCCTATAGCACCACAGATTGTTGCGGCTGAAATTCCACTACATGTAGATCAAAACTTGCAGTTAAAACAACAAGCCGATGGAACGTTATCTTTAGAACTTCAACCTAACACAGCAAATACAACACACGTATGAATAATCCTCAATTAGACATCGATGGACACTTACGACACCTTCTCTCGATTGAAGGCTTGCCGAAAAAGATTCTCAATCAAATCCTGGATACCGCAGAATCATTTGTAGGCGTAGCCGAACGTGAAGTTAAGAAGGTACCGTTATTACGCGGGAAAACCGTATGTAACTTGTTTTTTGAAAACAGTACCCGCACCCGTACCACCTTTGAGATTGCAGCCAAACGGCTCTCTGCGGATGTTATTAGTTTAAACGTCAATACCTCATCACAATCTAAAGGTGAGACCATCTTAGATACCGTGGACAACTTGATCGCCATGCATGCCGACATGTTTGTGGTACGGCATTCACAATCAGGTGCAGCCCACTTTATCGCCAAGCATGTGCCAGATCATATTCATGTAATTAATGCTGGTGACGGAAGACATTCACACCCGACACAAGGCCTGCTGGATGTATTCACCATACGCAAATTCAAACCCGATCTTCATAATTTACGAGTAGCGATTGTTGGTGACGTTTTACACTCACGCGTTGCACGCTCCGAGATCCATGCCCTAACCACGCTAGGTGTACCTGAAGTACGCGTCATCGCACCAAAGACACTGCTACCAGCGCAGGTAGAAAAACTTGGTGTGCAGGTATTTCATGATATGAAGGCAGGCTTGAAAGATGTAGATGTTGTCATGATGCTGCGCCTGCAAAATGAACGCATGAATGGCGCATTATTACCCAGTGCGCAAGAGTACTTTAAAACATATGGCCTGACCCAGGAAAAGCTGGATCGCGCCAAACCTGAAGCAATCGTGCTTCACCCAGGCCCCATGAATCGTGGTGTTGAAATTGACTCAAGTGTAGCCGATGGCAATCAATCCGTCATTCTTCCACAAGTAACCTATGGCATTGCCGTACGCATGGCTGTGATGGCGATTTTAGCTGGGGGACAAATAAGCACAGCACAAGCATCAGGGGCTCAAGCATGAAAATACATATTAAAAACGGACGCGTAATAGACCCGAAAAACAATATCGACAGCCAGCTCGATGTGTTTATCGCCGCAGGTAAAGTCATAAGTCTTGGGCAAGCGCCTGATGGCTTTGTTGCAAACAACACTATAGACGCCAGCAACTTGATCGTCTGCCCAGGTTTAGTTGATTTATCAGCTAGACTGCGCGAACCAGGCGATGAATACAAAGCCTCACTAGTAAGTGAATTGCATGCGGCAGTTGCTGGTGGCGTTACCAGCCTAGCCTGTCCGCCAGACACTGACCCAGTTCTGGATGAACCCGGCCTAGTGGAAATGCTAAAACATCGCGCTAAACAACTCAATCTAGCACGCGTCTATCCACTTGGCGCATTGACGCGTCAACTACAAGGCAAAATACTGTCTGAAATGAACGAACTGCGTGAGGCTGGTTGTGTGGGCTTCTCACAGGCAAACATGGCTATTACCGATACACAGGCACTATGGCGTGCAATGGAGTATGCTGCCACTTTTGGCTTCACACTCTTTTTACATGCTGAAGAACCTTTCTTGGCTAAAGATGGCGTTGCACACGATGGTGAAGTCGCCAGCAGATTAGGACTCAAAGGCATTCCTAGCGCAGCCGAAGCACTCGCACTTGCCAGCATATTGCGCGTTGCCAAAGAAACTGGTGCTCGGATACATATTAGCCGCTTATCTACCGCCGAAGGCGTAGAAATGATACGCAATGCTAAAAAGCAGGGCTTAAACATAAGCTGCGACGTAAGCGCCAATCAACTACATCTGACTGAACATGACCTTGCTTACTTTAATGCTAACTGCCATTTAAAACCTCCTCTTAGATCTCAACGCGATAAAGACGCACTGCGCACAGGCCTAAAAGATGGCACCATTGATGCCATTTGCTCGGATCACACACCCGTAGATGACGATGCAAAATTAGCTCCATTTGCGGAGGCAGAAATAGGTGCAACCGGCCTAGAGTTATTACTGACACTGACCTTAAAATGGGCGAGTGAGGAAAGAATAGATTTACGGCATGCGATTGGCCTTATCAGCCAAGCTTCTGCGAATATATTAGGTGTTCCAGCAGGTAATTTAAGCCCGAATAGTGATGCGGACATCTGTATCTTTGATGCTAATGAATATTGGAAAATCACCCCTAGTGCGCTAAAAAGCCAAGGGAAAAACAGCCCATTCATTGGACTGGAAATGTCTGGAAAAGTAAAGACTACATTAGTTCATGGGCAAATCGTCTATCAAAGTTAGAAATCAAACCCATAGACCTAACAGATAAGTTCACCTTGAAAATTAAATACTGAAATGAGACTTACAAAATGTCAGATTTAAATCGTCGTCAATTTTTAAGCTACATGGCTGTTTTACCATTTTCAACACTACTTGCGATTAATAGTCAGGCGGCGACACACAACACTAAGTCAGGCGGCCTGCAAGGTGTTATCCATGAATTATCCGGCGATGTATTTATTAACAAACACATCGCTAATCAATCCAGCATCATTCTCCCTGGAGACACACTCAGTGTAGCCTATGGTGGAAGGCTAGTATTCAGCATGGGTGAAGACACCTATTTGCTACAAGAAGGTAGCTCGCTTGAAGTAGTAAGCCATAACAATGTAGCAGTATCAGGCTTACGTTTGCTCACTGGGGGCTTACTATCAGTATTCGGCAAGCGTAAAACCACCACTAAAATTTACACCAGAACAGCTGTTATCGGCATTCGGGGCACGGGCGTATATCTCAACAGTCAGCCAGAGAAACTCTACTTCTGTACATGTTACGGCAAAACCGATTTACATTTAGGTCATCACACCGAACATATCGAGTCCAGTCATCATCATGCACTTGATATCACTGGAGCAACTGAAAACACCATGACCATGAATGCCACGCAAGTCATTGGTCATACTGACGATGACCTCAGACTGTTAGAACATTATTCAGGTCGTAAACCACCGTTTGATGCATAAAATCACAACTTAAACAATCTCCATATTGCCTAAGCCTGCAGACATGTCTTTGCCATAAGCTGACTTGCCTTTTAGTTTAATTTGCAGACGAAGATCATTGATGGAGTCTGCATTACGTAATGCATCTTCATAACTAATAATATCCGCTTCATGTAAATCAAATAGCGCCTGATCAAAGGTTTGCATGCCTGCTTCACGAGATTTTGCAATAATCTCTTTAATTTCATGCACATCACCTTTAAAAATCAAATCAGAAATCAATGGTGAGTTAAGCATCACTTCTACTGCAGCAGTCCGCCCCTTACCCTCTTTTAGCGGAATGAGTCGCTGCGAAACAAAAGCTTTTGTATTCAGGGACAAATCCATCAATAACTGATGGCGACGCTCTTCTGGGAAAAAGTTAATAATTCGATCCAGTGCTTGATTGGTGCTGTTGGCGTGCAAAGTAGCCATACACAAATGCCCAGTCTCCGCAAAAGCAATCGCATAATCCATCGTTTCACGGTCACGAATTTCACCGATCAAAATCACATCGGGAGCCTGACGCAACGTATTTTTCAATGCAATATGCCAGTTATCAGTATCCACACCGACTTCACGCTGGGTAACGATACAGTTTTTATGCTCATGCACAAATTCCACAGGGTCTTCAATCGTAATGATATGTCCATAACTATTTTGATTACGATAGCCCACCATTGCCGCTAAAGAGGTGGATTTACCTGATCCGGTACCACCCACAAAAATAACCAAACCGCGTTTAGTCAATGCAACTTCTTTCAACACTTCTGGCAGACCCAGTTCATCAAGCTCCGGGATCTTTGTTGTAATCGTTCTAAACACCATTCCAACAGATCCGCGTTGCACAAATGCATTCACACGAAAGCGTGCGATGCCAGGCATGCCAATAGCAAAGTTGCATTCATTAGTAGCATCAAACTCTGCATTTTGTTTATCGTTCATGATGGCACGCGTAATTTCACGTGCTTGCTGAGGCGTTAAGGCCTGATTACTGAGCGGCGTTAACTTCCCATCAATTTTCATTGCGGGGGGAAAGCCAACAGTAATAAACAAATCGGATGCATTTTTTGACAACATCATCCGTAATAAATCAAATACAAACTTTTCTGCCTGGCCTTGTTCCATCATTCACCCTTACTTAACTTAATTATGATTATTAATACCTTCACTTCAATTAACCAATAATCGAGTCTTTATTGGCAGCCTTACTACGCGCTTCATTGGCTGACACAATATTACGTTTCACCAGATCCTGTAAATTCTGATCCAAAGTCTGCATACCAACATTTTGACCTGTTTGAATCGCCGAATACATTTGTGGAATCTTGTTCTCACGAATCAAATTTCGAATCGCAGGCGTACCAATCATAATTTCATGTGCAGCAACCCGACCTTCTCCATCCTTCGTTTTGCATAGCGTCTGAGATATTACTGCACGCAAAGACTCGGACAACATTGAGCGCACCATCTCTTTTTCAGCCGCTGGGAACACATCCACGATCCGATCCACTGTTTTAGCCGCTGAACTGGTATGCAAAGTACCGAATACTAAGTGACCCGTTTCTGCCGCAGTCAATGCCAAACGAATGGTTTCCAAATCGCGCATTTCACCCACAAGAATAACATCAGGATCTTCACGCAGTGCAGAACGCAACGCGTTATTAAATGACAGGGTATGCGGTCCGACTTCACGTTGGTTAATCAAACATTTTTTAGATTGATGCACAAACTCGATAGGGTCTTCCACCGTCAAAATATGTGACTGATCTTTATCGTTAATATAGTCAATCATCGCTGCTAGCGTCGTCGATTTACCTGAGCCTGTCGGCCCCGTGACTAAACAAATACCACGTGGCGTTTCAGCAATCTCTTTGAAAATGGCTGGGCAATTCAACTGCTCTAGCGTTAATATTTTAGAAGGAATCGTCCGAAAGACGGCGCCAGCACCACGATTCTGGTTAAAGGCGTTCACCCGGAAACGCGCTAACTCAGGAATCTCAAATGAAAAGTCACACTCCAAACTCTCTTCATACACTTTTTGCTGACCGTCATTCATAATGCCGTACACCATATCGTGCACTTCACTATGCGTCATGGCTGGCACATTGATTCTCCGTATATCGCCATGCACACGAATCATGGGAGGTTGACCTGCAGAAAGATGTAAATCCGACGCTTTATTTTTAACTGAGAATTGAAGTAAATCTGAAATGTCCACAACCGTCTCCTGCTATAATTTTTTATTTGTTTTAATCTGAGTTCCAGTAAAACTCAGCCATTGATACTACTGGACGTGCATTAATTGTGCGTTCATTTACACTTAGTGAATTATGTCCACAATTAGCAATCACTTGCAAGATATTCTAGCAGCTATTCAATCTGCGAAAGTCAATGCTGCCTGCCAACAGGAAGTAAAACTACTCGCAGTCAGTAAAGCACAGCCTGCACAGGTTATTCGTGAAGCTTACCTTGCTGGCCAAACCCTATTTGGCGAAAACTATCTTCAGGAAGCGTTAGATAAGCAGGCTACGCTCACGGAGCTAGCTATTGAATGGCACTTTATTGGGCCGATACAAAGCAATAAAACACAGCCCATTGCGCAACATTTTTCTTGGGTGCATAGCATAGACCGATTAAAAATAGCGCAACGCCTAAATGATGCAAGACCTGCAAACCTAGCGCCGCTACAAGTGTGCATTCAAGTTAATATTGGTGATGAGTCGACTAAAGGTGGCGTTGCAGCGCATGAGCTTGAAAGCTTAGCTGTTGCCATCACTGCACTGCCGCGATTAAAACTGCGAGGTCTGATGGCGATACCACCACCGACCGAGGATAAGAATCAGCAACGTGCGCAATTTAAACAAGTACGGGAGTGTTATGATACCTTGTTAGCCAAAGGTTTTGCATTGGATACGCTATCCATTGGCATGTCTGATGATTACCCGATAGCTATTGAACAGGGCGCAACTATCGTACGCATTGGCTCTGCACTGTTTGGTGCAAGAAAGAAGTTAGTAGAGATTAAACAGGATATTAAAAATGAAGATTAGTTTTATCGGTGGCGGTAACATGGCGCGCGCTATTATTGGCGGCCTAAAGAATAACGGTTTTGAAATGTCCGCAATCACCGTCATGGAGCTTGATGCTGAAAAACGCTTAACATTGGCCGCTGAATACAATGTAAGCACCACAGATACATATACCGACTTAATGAATAGTGACGTCATCGTTTTAGCCGTTAAACCACAGCAACTAAAGGAAATATGTAACCAGCTGAACCCATTGCTGCAATCGCAGCTCGTCATTTCCATCGCCGCAGGCGTTAGAAGCGCAGATATTTCACGCTGGCTGGCTGGCTATCAAGCGATTGTCAGAGTCATGCCTAATACACCGGCGCAAATTCAGGCAGGCGTCTCTGCGCTGTATGCAATTAAAAGTGTCAGCTCAGTACAACGGGAACAAGCCAATACCATTTTGGCTGCCGTAGGCAAAACCTTATGGTTGGATGACGAAGATAAAATGGATGCTGTAACTGCAATTTCCGGTAGTGGTCCAGCTTATGTTTTTTACATGATTGAAGCCCTACAAGAAGCCGCTACTGCCTTGGGACTCAATCCTGACGATGCTCGCATGTTGGCGCTACAAACATTTTCTGGTGCAAGCATCTTAGCGACCCAGAGTATGGACGATGTCAAAATACTCCGCGCTCAAGTAACATCAAAAGGTGGCACAACGGAACAAGGCATACTCGCTTTAGAAACTGCGAACCTGAAGGGCATCATCATGAACGCAGCCAAGGCCGCAGCTGAAAAATCAGTGTTATTAGGAAACCAACTTGCTCAATAATTTTTCATAGGAATTTAGAGTTTATATGGCTAACAAACTAACATAATTTAAAGGCAGGTGACTCAAATGCTCAATAATGCACTTTTATTCTTACTACAAACGCTGCTCAGCTTGCTTACCTTAGCTTTCTTGCTACGTTTTTATTTTCAGCTAACAAAAGTATCATTTCAACACGATGCAGCAAAGATGATTGTCACGCTCACGAACTTTGCAGTTAAGCCACTACGACGCTTTATACCAAGCTTCAAGAAACTAGACATCTCTACCCTGTTACTAGCCTTTCTTACTCAGTTCGTGCTGACTGTTAGCTCCTTGCTACTAAAAGGCTTTCCATTATTCATTGCAGGCAACAGCATCTGGTTTTCCATAATGGCCGTTGCATTGATTGGTGTTGTAAGCATGAGCATTACTATTTTCATGTACTCTGTGCTGATACAAGCTATTTTAAGTTGGGTAAACCCCTACACGCCTGTCGCGCCTATCTTAAATAACCTGACATATCCAATCTTAAGCTTTTTAAGAAAGTACATTCCGACTGCAGGTAATATAGATTTCAGCCCGCTTATTTTCATCATAGTGGCGCAATTGATACTCACCACCATACTCATGCCATTAGAAAACAGTTTGTTATTTATGCGCTAAGCTTGATGGCTTATAGCCAAGAGCGTTGTTGCACTAGAAAATCAACCCAGTATTTTTTTGGTTTGCTGAATAATTTCCTCAGCAGTAGCACTATCATAATGAAAAATAGAGCTTTTTGCTGAGACGCTCATTCGCGTTGTATTGGAACTTACAGGCTCAATCTGTATTTCTATATCGCGATCACTTGTTTTTGCCGTAAATAATCTGATGCTACTTTTGTCCTGCATATCTTCAGAAACCACCTGAATTTTCATCCGGCTTAAAGCATGTATTATCGCTGCTCTAACTTTTGTAGCGGGTGCAGTAAATGTGCGACATGCTGTGCCATTCATGGTATGAGTCATTGCAGCAGAGCCACCCACGCCTGCCGCTGTAGTGACAATTGGGATACACCCTGTCATCAAAGTAGCACTCAGAAATAGACACAACAAATAAAAAATCCGCATGATCAGTTCATCCAAATAAGTTTTTAGAAAGTTCAACGTGGTTTATTTAGAAGATGTCTATTCGTGCTGTGAGATCATTTTCTGTTTTTTTTACAATCATGGCACCGACCTGAAACGTGCCGTAGATTACGACACAGATCAGATATGTGCCATTGATTACGGCACTACCTGATTAATTTCGATATCCATTACCCCGTTAGGCTTAACTGCAGCCGATATCCCCTGCAAATCTCCAGATTGCGCCTTGGCATCACCTGTTTTGGAAATGCGCGCGACAAGTACAACTTCACTAGCTTGTGATAATTTAAGGCTGGGCATTAGCGCGGAACTGTCATCCAAATGATAAGCGTAAGGCAACTCACGGACTGTAGTACGCACAATAGCCAGTGGCATAGGTGGACCTTGTGTGGCACGCGCAAATATAAATACGGTTGCTGCTGGGTCAAGCTTGCTAGACAGCGCTGGTGCAACACGCACCATACCGCTTAAACCTGGGACCGATGCTACACTTGGCTTAGGCTCAATTTTTGATGATGAAACATTATCACCAGATAGTGCATGCGCCTCATCCAGAGACGCTTTCACTTCAGGTAATAGCTCTGAGTCTGCGGGCAAGTCTTGTTGCAAGCGTTCCCAGTATGTGATGGCATGCTTATAATCTTTGCGATCAAATGCAGCAGTTGCAGCCAACATGAGTGCTTTAGGGTGATGCGGATCGAGCTTGAGCGCTTGGTTCACGAGCTCTTCAGGTTTACCTTCGAGTTTATGCCCATTCACAACCGCCAGCGCATCGGCGTAATCAGCCAATAATTGCGGATCATCCTGAATAATCTTGACAGCCTTTTCATAAGCAGGAACAGCCTCTGCATGTTGCCGAATCTCTACATAAGACCTTGCTAGCAACGCCCAACCAGCACCATCATTTGGCTTACTCTCCAACTTTTTCTTAAGCAGTGCCAATAGAGGCTCAATATCGCCAGCCATAGCGCTGTGTTCGGCTGCGGGAAGTTCTGAAGAGCCTGATGTATCAGGTGCTACCGCTGGGATCGTAATGGAAATTGGGCTACCAAGTTTCAAATATAACAAGACTGCAAACAACGGCATCAATACCAACAATATGAATGCCAATCGACGATCCGGCTTACCATTACCGGTGGATGCAAGCGCCTCTCCACCCACCTCATCCAGTAAACGGCGCTCTAATTCCATTTTCGCAACTTCGTACTGAGAGGCATCAAGTACACCATTAATCTTATCTTGTTCTAACTCTTCAAATTGTTGACGGAAAATCGCACGCTTTTCAGCATTAGCATCATTCCTGACAACAGCATTCGGACGTAATAACGGTGGAAGAAGCAGGCCTAACATGACCAAAACAAGTACGATAGCAACAATCCAAAACACCAACATTATGATTCCTTCTCTAATAACTCACTGACCTGCCGCGCTTCATCTGCGCTGAGAGGTGCTTCTGTACTAATTTTTTCGCGTCTGCGCAGCATGACAATCAAGCCAACACCCCCAGTAAGCAATAATGCAAATGGCCCAAACCATAGCAACGCTGTCGTACTTTTAAGGGGTGGACGATAACGCACAAAATCACCATAACGTGCCACCAGATAATCAATAATGGCTTGATCTGACATACCTTTAGTTGCCATTTCACGAATCTCTTGCCTCAAGTCCTGCGCCAGTTCCGCATGAGAATCGGCTAGCGTTTGGTTTTGGCAAACCAAACAACGCAACTCCTCAGAAAGCCGCTGCACTTGCACCTCAACAGCAGTATTACTCTCCATAGGACGTGCTTCTTGCGCAGATACGCGGCCGAGTAACATCAAACAACAGGTAAGCAATAAACCAAACACCCATTTAGATTGCATTAGATTGGATTTCATTGGCTTTGTAACCTCTTTACTAACGGGAGAATTTTATCGCGTAAGACTTCATCGGTTATCGGTCCAATCTGTTTGTAGGCAATAACCCCAGCCTTATCAATCACATAAGTTTCCGGTACGCCATAAACACCATAATCAATCCCGACACGACCATCAACATCCATGACAGTAGCGACATAAGGATTACCGCCTTGCTCTAGCCACTGCTGCGCATCCTGACGGGTATCTTTATAATCCATGCCATACACTGGCACGAGACCACTTTTAGAAAACTCGACCAGCACGGGATGCTCATCTCGGCAAGCTCCACACCAGGAAGCCCACACATTAAACAGCCAGACTTTACCCAGCATTTCTTTTGGTGAGATTACTTGCTCTGGATGATCGAGACGTGGCAGGCTAAACATCGGAGCTGGTTTACCGACTAATGGTGAAGGTACCTCGCGTGGGTCTAATTTCAACCCGACAGCGAGAAAACCTACCATCACAATAAATATCAACAACGGCAACAGAAAACGCTTCATGCTACAACCTCATTAGGCATTGATTCCTTTTCTCGACGTTTCTTCATGCGATAACGTCTGTCAGATAATGCCAACAACCCGCCAAACGCCATCATGGCACAGCCTGCCCATATCCACTCCACCATCGGCTTGTGATATATGCGCACACTCCAGGCACCGTCAGATAACGGCTCGCCTAGTGATGCGTATAAGTCATGAATGATATGTGGACTAATACCAGCCTCTGTCATGGGCATATTCTGCACGGTATAGAGTCTTTTTTCAGGCGCTAGCACTGTTCTCTCAACACCATTCTTAGTGACGCGCAATAGCCCCCTACTCGCGGTATAGTTCGGCCCTTGGCTGTCTTGTACACCCTCGAAAGTGAAATCATAACCAGCCAAGTGCGCAACATCACCCGGCAACATGCGCACAGCTATTTCAGATTCAAAGCCTTTAACAACCGTAACGCCTAAGGTAAATATAGCAATGCCCAGATGCGCAATCACCATGCCCCACCATGATCGCGGAACCGCCTTCACGCGAGTCAGTAAGGATTGTTCATGTCCGCGTAAACGTTGATACACCATATACACACTGGTAGCAATAATCCAGAACGCCAAAAACAAACCCAAACCAATCATCGGTGTCCAATGCCCCAGAACCATCGGCAAGACTACGGCCGTGACCACACTCACTCCAAATGCCCAGCGCAAGCGCATTGCCAGTTCAGGTAACGCAGCACTTTTCCACCTTGCGATTGGGCCAATACCCATCAGGAACAATGCTGGCGCCATCAACGGTGCAAACACGGTGTCAAAATATGGGGGGCCTACTGAAATTTTGCCTAGGCCAAGCGCATCCAGAAATAATGGATACAGTGTGCCGAGCAATACTGAAAATGCAGCGACTGCCAGCAGCACATTATTTGCCAACAAAAAGCTCTCACGTGAAACCACGCTAAACTTGCCTCCACGACCAACCGTAGGTGCTCGCCAAGCAAATAACCCTAGTGAACCGCCAATCACAATCACAAGGAATACCAAGATAAACATACCGCGTTTTGGGTCTGTTGCAAATGCATGCACTGAAGTTAGCACGCCTGAACGCACTAAGAATGTGCCCAACAAACTTAACGAGAAGGCGCATATTGCAAGCAGCACTGTCCATGCTTTGAAACTGCCACGTTTTTCAGTCACGGCTAAAGAGTGAATCAACGCAGTGCCGACCAACCAAGGCATAAACGATGCATTTTCCACTGCATCCCAGAACCACCAGCCACCCCAACCCAATTCGTAATAAGCCCAGTTACTCCCCCCCATAATGCCCACAGTAAGGAACAGCCAAGCCAGCGTTGTCCAAGGACGAGACCAGCGCGCCCAAGCAGCATCCAACTCGCCGCCCAGTAATGCAGCAATTGCAAAGGCAAAAGCCACAGAAAAACCTACATAGCCCATGTATAGCATTGGTGGGTGAAATACCATGCCAGGGTCCTGTAACAACGGGTTAAGATCACGCCCATCCAATGCTGCTGGAATCAAGCGTTCGAATGGATTGGACACTGTCAGCATAAATAATATAAAGCCGACACTGACCAAGCCCATCACACCTAGGATGCGCGCACGCATAGCATCTGGTAGATGTTTAGAAAACAAACTCACGGCAACAGTCCAGATACTTAAAATCATGGCCCACAGCAACAGCGAGCCTTCATGCCCGCCCCACACCGCCGCAATCCGATATTGCAGCGGCAATTTAGAATTGGAATTAGCAGCAACGTAGATAACAGAGTAATCCATTGATGCAAAAGTATAGGCAAGACTAACAAAAGCCACTGCAATCAAAAAGAACTGCGCCTTTGCTGCTGGTCTAGCCAAACCCATCCACACAGTATTGCCTCTCGCAGCACCTATGATAGGAAAGGTGCCGAGCACCAGTGCAACCAGCAAAGCTAGAATTAGGGAAAAATGTCCAATTTCAGGAATCACGTTAAATCCTTTTGATATTTATTCAGTCGACGATTACTAATGTATTTTCTTGCAGAATATTTTTACTTTGGCATCACAAGGCTATTAGTGCCCTGCTCTTTTGCGCGTTTCAAGGCCTCTGCGGCTTCAGGCGGCATGTAATTCTCATCATGTTTGGCAAGCACTTCACTGGCTACAAATAAGCCATCGGCGCCCACCTTACCTTGCGCTACGACACCTTTACCCTCTTTAAATAGATCCGGCAGAATACCTTTATAAATCACGGGCACCGTTTTAGCTGTATCGGTAATCACAAAATGCACGGTTAACCCATCGTCCTCTCGTTTTAGGCTATCTTTCAACACCAAACCACCAATGCGAAAGCCTGTATTTTTCGGCACTTCACCTTTTTCAACCTGGGTCGGTGTATAAAAGAACACCATATTGCTTTGAAACGCATTCAAAATCAGCTTCGCCGCCAAGCCAAGCAACACAAGTCCAATTGCAATCAACATAAAACGTTTATGACGTGCTTTCATTACCATGCTTTACCGCCCTAACTTTAATAACCTGAAAAGTACCTGCACTTAATCCTGCGCCAACAATTTAGCTAAACGCAATGCCTGAGCACTGCGTTTACGCAAAGCTAAGACCTCCCACACCACACAAAGTGCTGTGAGCCCGAATGAAAACCACACATAAAATGCGTAGCCGCCCATATGAAAAAATGCTGACCAACTAGCCCATTGCATAAATGGTACCTCTAAAAATTAAAGTTTTTAAGCCAGACAAGGCGCGAGCAAAAAATTGTAACGACGCATATATTTGATATGTGAGGAGTAATTTTTGATGAATAACGCAGCATAGCAACGAAAGTTTCATTTTTAGTGATGCCATTATGATTTAACGCCTACTGACAATGCTTTAACCCAATCCGAGCTACGCTCGCGCTCCAGCATAATGCAACGCACACGCATCAGCGCAACTGCGATGGTATACATCCAAAAAGCCAGTGCCATCAGCAGCATGCCTGTTAACATGGTCATCGCCATTTTAGGTGCCGCTCCCATGTTGATGCTGGAGCCTTGATGCAAGGTATTCCACCATTTCACTGAAAAATAAATAATTGGCACATTTACCACGCCTACCAAAGCAAGTAGTGCTCCTGCTCGATCTGCACGACGTGGATCATCAATTGAAGATTGCAAGGCGATAAAACCAAGATAAAGAAACAACAGAATAAGCTCAGAGGTCAGACGCGCATCCCATACCCACCAAGCGCCCCACATCGGCTTACCCCATAAGGAGCCCGTCACCAATGCAAGCAAAGTAAAGATGGCACCTGTTGGCGCCAGCGCCTGCGCCATCATTGCAGATAGCCTTGCATTCAATGCCAACCCAAGTGCAGCCCAAGCGGCCATCACAATGTAAATCACCATCGACATCCAAGCCGCCGGCACATGTACAAAGATTATGCGATACGCCTCACCCTGCTGAAAGTCAGTAGGCGCAATAGCAAAGCTGATATATAACCCAGCCACCAAAAAAATCGTCGCTAGCCATGCAAACCACGGAATCATTTTCCCCGCTAAAGGGTAAAAGGTTTGTGGAGAGGAATATTTAAACCAATGAATGCTCATATCAATATCTTTTGCTCAACAGGTTTTTAAACAAGTATTTATTCTACAGAAACTTTTAAAGCCGCAGCTGTTGCCATCGGCGCCAACACCAGCGCCAGTAAAGAGCATGCCGCCAATAAAGAAAGATGCGCCTGTGCACTCATACCATTCTGACTGGCAGCCACGGCACCTGCACCAAAAATAAGTACCGGAATATACAAAGGCAGCACCAGCAGAGCCACCAACAAACCACTGCCACGCACACCAAGTGTAAGTGCGGCGCCAATAGCGCCAATCAAACTCAGCGCCGGCGTGCCTAACAACAATGCCCATACCAATACTAATAACGCATCACCCGGCAATGCATACTGAAGACCAATTAACGGTGCCAACAGCACGACAGGTAAACCACACACCAGCCAATGTGCAAAAACTTTAGCCGTGACTAATAAAGTCAAGGGCTGAGGCGCAAGCAGCATTTGCTCCAAGCTACCATCCTCAAAATCTGCGGCAAACAATCGTGTCAGTGAAATCATGCCGGCTAGCAATGCCGCAACCCATAATACCCCAGGTGCGATACTGCTTAACACTGCTGGCTCTGGGCCTATACCTAAAGGAAACAGACTGGATACAATCAGAAAGAAAAACAAAGTCGTTGCAACATCAGATCGCCTACGCAATGCCAATAAAAGATCGCGTTTAAGCACTGTCAGCCAAGCATTGTTCACGCGCTAAGCCTCACCGTTTGGGTAGACTGTGCACTAATCTCCACATCCTGATGTGTAGTAATAATAGTCATTCCACCATCCGACATGTGCTGATTCAATCGTGATGCCAACACTTCAATCGAAGCCGCATCCAAAGCAGCAAAAGGCTCGTCCAGAATCCACAGCTTACTCTCGGTCAGCCATAGCCTTGCCAGTGCTACGCGTCTTTTTTGGCCTTGAGACAGCACACGCACAGGCAGATTTGCACAGCGCGCAATCCCTATTGAAGTAAGTGCTGACAACATTTTTTGTTCATCCACCAAGCTATCAGCCAAACGTGCGCTCATTTGTAAATTCTCAAGCGCAGTCAGGTCATCTTTAAGACCGTTTAAATGACCAAGATACAATAAATTAGACAGGTAAGTTTCCGGATCTTGCTTGATGCTCTTACCGCACCAATGCACCTCGCCAACTTCAGGCATCAACAACCCGCAAAGCAGTCGCAATAAGCTACTTTTACCACTACCATTTTCACCCAGTACATAGAGCAAGCCGCCAGCCATTAGTTCAAAACTAACGCTTTTAAATAGCAAGCGGTCGCCACGAAGGCAAGCAAGACCTTGTGCTGCCAACAGCATTAAATATCTATCCGATAGCCAATAAAGGTGAAATCACGGAAGGTACGGGTATGCCCATTGATAGGATCAAGTGTGTTGGATACTTCCAAACCAATCTCTGCTTCTAAAGTTGCTTTCTCGCGCAATTTATAACTCGCTCTAATTGTCGGTGAAAGTACATATTGTACTATTGAAGGGTTGGTATTTACCTGCATAACTTTAAATGAACTATCTAAACGCCATTTATCACGTGGCACCATCACATTACTGTAAATGAAAGAATCGACCGAGCTTGTTGGGCCAGAAGTATAACTTGCACTCAGCACTGAAGTATCGTCTTTGAATATGGTATCCAGACCAACCACTTGCACATGGTAAGTCCAGGTATTCCCGCCAGCAAATGAGTTAGTCAGACTCTGCAACGTCACAGGATCAATAAATGGATTATTGTCTAAAAGTGCCTTTTTAGCTGCGGCTAATGCTGCGGCTGAGTCGCCACTAGTAATACGACTCAGTTGAACATCACCACCAAGCTGCCATTTAGGCGTCACTTGCCGTGTCGCACCAAGCAAATATAAATCCGTATCCAGTGTTTGAGAGATAGCAAGATTACGTAAGGTTTCCACAGTTTGCCCAGACTGCAGAGCTTGACGAATACTGGTTGGTTGAGGCGTCAGAGCAGTCAGTACTGGTGAGGAAATGCTATTCACCATCTGTAAGATTGGTGACTTGCGATGATCAAACAACATGTTGTAGTTGGTCGCTTCATCTGCCTGCATATTACCCTGCACCATAAATGTATTGAGTCGACTAAACATCGTATCGTAATCAAGATAAGAGTAAACAGAACGACCACTGTTACTAAAGTATCGCACCTCACCACCCACCGCACGGCGGTCTGTCACATTATCGACTTCCTGATTGATAAAGAAGGCATTGCCGCTCCAGTTTTCTGCAATTGGGCCAATGTCAAAATTAATACCATAAAAGTGACGCTTATAATCCACGCGGTACTCATCTAAACTACCAGCCACTAAATTGACACGCAGTTTTGGTGACAATCCATAGCGAAACAATCCACCATCAAATCGACCCAGCACACCTCCTGAATTACCACTTTGCCGACCAACTCGCACTAAATAATCAGTATCGCTGTTTGCCACCTCAACGTAAGCCGCGTCAGTTCTATCTCTATCTGCGCCACCTGGCAGAAAGTTCATCGTCTGCCGATTACGAAACACAACTTTGCTATCGTACTGATTTTTGCGTGAGCGCGCGGTAAGATTGAGACTACTCATGAGCATTGACTGATCTTGTCTGTGCGTATTCGCCGTTGGACTTGGGTTGTAATCATGACTGTGCGCATCGTAATAGTATTGATCCCAGCTACCATAAACCGTTGTTTCATCGATCTCCCGAATTGGCTTTTTAGCTTTTACAGTACTAGTCGCGCCTGCTTTGGTTGCCGCATCAACATTCGCAATATGCTGACGAACGCGTTTTGCCGAGTCGCCTTCCGGATACAGCTTAAGATACAACTCATATTCCGCTTTAGCCTTGGCTAACTCACCATTTTTTTCACGCGCAAGGCCAATCAACTCCTGTGCATCTTGTGAATGCGAATTTGGCGGGACATTCAGCGCAGCATTCAGCAGCTCAATCGCTTTCGCATAATCCCCTAATCCTGATGCAACACGGCTTTCAGCCACCAACTTACCAGCATAATCATCCGTACTCATACCTGCTGGAATACCTGGAATTTCTATCGGTATAGCTGCAGGTGCAGGCGCTGGAATAGGCGCCGCTTCTGGTTCAACAGGCTTTACATCCTTAGGTAAAGGAACGTGAATAATAATCCCTCTCCCACTGTTATCAGGAGTGATACGGAATTTAACAGGTGTTTTGAATCTGATAGCAAGACTGCTGGTTTTTAGATCAGGGTAATTGACTGTGAAACTTGGAACAATATCTGAAGGGGGTGAATTAAGCGTCTCTCGTTGTGTTGGTGCCGCACTTAGCTGAGGAAACTCTAAAAACACCTGTATATAGCTAGATGCCTTATTTGGGGAGTGCCTCAAATAACGCACCTGCGTAAAGAAATCAATATGAATATCAGCTTCTGTCTTATTTTGAATAATCTCGACCTTATCAAGAATCTGCTCCGCGTACGCCATAGATGGCAATAACAAGCAGAACATGATTAAACAATGGTAAAACTTTCTAATAATATTCATATTTTTATTTACTACACTTAATGGTTAAAGAGATATTTCCATTTATTACATACAATCAATAAGCTATATAAAACGTCAGTTTCACTATTATTTCCATCCTACTTATCGAATGTATTCGTGTTGTGACAACCTGATGCATTGCAATCTTTAGGTGCGTTATGTGATTTAGATTCCACCCCAGGATACTTCGCACCATGACAAGACCTACATGTCCCGGTAAGCAGGGTATGGTTAGGTTTCTTGGTTGACGTAAACGTCGTAGTACTTGTGTGGCAGGTATCGCAAGACACTGTACTAGGCACGTGATTAGCAGGCTTACCTAAAGCCGTTGTGCCATTGTGACAATTTGAACAAGTTCCCGCTGCAACACCTGTATGGTTAAACACAGCACCAGTGAAAGAGTTGTAGTTCTTGTGGCAAGTATCGCAGGATGCAGTTGTCGCCACATGAGTCGCAGGCTTACCTAATGCTTGCGTGCCGTTATGGCAATTTGCACAACTACCATGTGTTACACCCGTGTGATTCATTGTTGCAGGAATCCAGCCAGTCGTACGGTGGCAGCTATCACAAGCCATTGTCGTAGAAATATGTTTAGCTGGTTTACCTGTAGCCATCGTACCGTTATGACAGGTCGCACATGAACCTGGTGTCACAGTTGTATGGCTGAATGTAGCAGGCAACCACGCAGTCGTACGGTGACATGCGTCGCATGAAGCCGTTGTTGGTAAATGCGTCGCAGGCTTACCAGGAGCCGTACTACCATTATGACAAGTTGCACATGAGCCAGCAGTTACTCCAGTGTGGTTGAAAGTTGCCCCGGCAAACGAGTTATAGTTCTTATGGCAAGTATCACAAGAGGCTGTTGTCGATACGTGAGTCGCAGGCTTACCCATAGCGCTAGTGCCGTTATGGCAAGTCGCGCAACTACCTGGCGTAACACCAGAGTGATTCATCGTGGCCGGTAACCAGCCCGTTGTACGATGGCAGCTATCACAAGCCATTGTCGTAGAAATATGCTTGGCTGGCTTGCCTGTGGCTGCACTGCCGTTATGGCAAGTGCCGCATGAACCTGTCGTCACACCGGTGTGATTGAAAGTTGCACCAGCAAACGAGTTGTAGTTCTTATGGCAAGTATCGCATGATGCCGTTGTCGCCACGTGAGTCGCAGGTTTGCCCAATGCCTGCGTACCGTTATGGCAAGTCGCGCAACTACCTGGTGTGACACCAGAGTGATTCATGGTAGCAGGTAACCAGCCAGTCGTACGGTGGCAACTATCACAAGCCATTGTCGTAGAAATGTGTTTAGCTGGCTTGCCTGTAGCGGCGCTGCCATTATGGCAAGTACCGCATGAACCTGTCGTCACACCGATGTGATTGAAAGTTGCACCAGCAAACGAGTTGTAGTTCTTATGGCAAGTATCGCATGATGCAGTTGTCGACACGTGAGTCGCAGGTTTGCCCAATGCTTGCGTACCGTTATGACAAGTCGCGCAACTACCCGGCGTAACACCAGAATGATTCATGGTAGCAGGCAACCAGCCAGTCGTACGGTGACAGCTATCACAAGCCATTGTCGTAGAAATATGCTTGGCTGGCTTGCCTGTGGCTGCACTGCCGTTATGGCAAGTACCGCATGATCCGGAGGCAACGCTTGAGTGGTTAAACGCAGCACCAGCAAACGAGTTGTAGTTCTTATGGCAAGTATCACATGATGCCGTTGTCGCCACATGAGTCGCAGGCTTGCCTAATGCTTGCGTTCCGTTATGGCAAGTCGCACAACTACCCGGTGTAACACCAGAGTGGTTCATGGTGGCCGGAACCCAACCTGTGGTTTTATGGCAAGTATCGCAAGATGCACTCGTTGAAATATGGTTAGCAGATTTACCTGTAGCTTTTGTACCATTGTGGCAAGTAGCACATGAACCGGCAGTGACACCGTTATGGTTCATGGTAGCAGGAAGCCAACCTGTTGTTTTATGGCAGGTATCGCAAGATGAACTGGTTGAGATATGGTTACCAGGTTTGCCTGTAGCTTTAGTTCCGTTATGGCAAGTCGAACATGAGCCTGCAGTGACGCCATTATGATTCATGGTAGCAGGAAGCCAACCCGTAGTTTTATGGCAAGTGTCACAAGAAGAACTGGTTGAAATATGGTTACTTGGTTTACCAGTAGCAGCACTACCGTTATGACAAGTGCTACATGATCCCGTAGTGACTCCCGTGTGATTGAATGCAGCACCAGCAAACGAATTGTAGTTTTTATGGCAAGTATCACACGATGCAGTTGTCGACACATGAGTCGCAGGTTTGCCTAATGCTTGCGTGCCATTATGGCAAGTTGCACAACTGCCAGATGTTACGCCGCTATGATTCATAGTAGCTGGAACCCAACCTGTGGTTTTATGGCAGGAGTCGCAAGATGCGCTGGTTGAGATATGGTTGCCAGACTTGCCTGTTGCTTTAGTACCATTGTGGCACGTTGCACATGAACCAGCAGTGACACCATTATGATTCATGGTTGCCGGAACCCAACCAGTAGTTTTATGGCAAGTGTCACAAGATGAACTAGTTGAAATATGGTTGCCTGATTTACCTGTAGCGGTGCTACCGTTATGACAGGTTGCACATGAGCCTGCAGTGACGCCGTTATGATTCATAGTTGCAGGAAGCCAGCCTGTTGTTTTATGACAGGTATCACAAGATGAACTGGTTGCAATGTGACTACTAGACTTTCCGGTAGCTTTTGTACCGTTGTGGCACGTTGCACATGAACCAGCAGTGACACCGTTATGATTCATGGTTGCAGGAACCCAACCAGTAGTTTTATGACAGGTATCACAAGAAGAGCTGGTTGAAATATGGTTGCCTGATTTACCTGTTGCGGTACTACCGTTATGGCAAGTTGCACATGAGCCTGCAGCAACACCACTATGGTTCATCGTAGCAGGAACCCAACCGGTAGTTTTATGACAAGTGTCGCAAGATGAACTGGTTGCAATGTGACTACTAGACTTTCCGGTAGCTTTTGTACCATTATGGCAAGTAGCACATGAACCAGCGGCAACACCGTTATGGTTCATGGTAGCAGGAAGCCAGCCAGTAGTTTTATGGCAGGTATCACAAGAAGAGCTGGTTGAAATATGGTTGCCTGATTTACCTGTAGCGGTGCTACCGTTATGGCAGGTTGCACAGCTACCGGCAGCGATTCCGCTATGACTCATTTTCGCACCAGATTTAAAGCTGCTGGTTGAAGTATGGCAAGTCTCACAAGCTGCACTGGTTTGAATATGGCTACTAGGCTTACCTAGTGCTTTGACACCATTATGGCAAGTAGCACAACCACCAACAATGCCACTATGATTCATAGTCACCGTTGCAAACGATGTAGTATTTTTGTGGCAAGTCTCGCACGAGGCTGAAGTACTTATATGACTACTTGATTTACCTTTTGCAGTTGTACCGTTATGGCAATTTGCACAACCAGTGACAATCCCAGCATGGTTCATTGCCGCACCAGATTTAAAGCTGCTTGTATTTGTATGGCAAGTTTCACAAGACGCACTGGTAACAATATGTGAGCTAGGCTTACCAACGGCTTGCGAGCCATTATGGCAACTTGCACAACCACTTGTTACACCAAGATGAGAGAAAGTCGCAGTTTTAAATGTTGTCGTACTCTTATGACAGGTCTCACAAGAAGCATTTGTTGTAATGTGATTAGCCGACTTCCCTACCGCGGTTCTACCGTTATGACAGCTAGCACAACCAGTGGCGATTCCATTATGCGTAAAAGCAGCTCCCGCAAATGAGATAGTACTCTTGTGACAAGACTCACAAGCTGCATTAGTAGGGATATGTGAAGGTGACTTACCTAATGCCCGAACTCCATTATGGCAACTCGCACAATTACCTGTAACCCCTTTATGATCAAAACCTTTAGCCGGCAACCATGCTGTGGTTTTATGGCAAGCATCACAAGAAGCCGTCGTTGCAACATGCTGAGCAGGCTTACCTTGCTCATTTGAACCATTGTGGCAATTAGTACAACTCCCTGCGACTACATTAGTATGGCTAAATGTGTATGAAGCCCAATCACTCGACTTATGACAGGTTTCGCAAGATTCTGTTGTTGGAATATGTTGACTGGGTTTTGCTGTAATTGCAGCACGACCACCTTGCACATGGCAGGCACTACATTGCCTAGGAGTGCCTTTAAAACTACCTTTGACATGACAGCTTTCACAACTTGTTTTTGCATGTACTCCACTTAGAATAAAACCCGTTTTACTATGATCAAAGCTCACCCGATGCCTAGCTGAAGCATTTGCCGCAGTGGCATCTCCAACCGCCAAAGTAAAGAACATCATCAGTGTCGCCAAAAATACGCCAGCCCAACGCAATACAGCCATTTTGTGGCGCGGTTGCGTAGAAACTGTTGATTGTGTCATTAGTAACATATTATTTCTCCCCAAGGAGTTGACTGGCGATATTGGTCAAACTTCATTGAATTATTTTTAGTTTCGTGCTTTTGGCACAGGTCTAATTTAAATCGCATTAACTTCAAAATACATAACAGCAAAATATTACGTGTGAAATTTTCACATGCAACCACATAATATGTGGGATAATTTCACACGTCAATATATTTGTGTAAAAAAAACCCACATTTTGTATAATTAATAAATGAATAAAATCGCTGAAGTTAATTCTGAAAACCCTGTGACGCAAAGAATGCTCACAGCCTTGCAGCGCGTGCTAAAACCGCTGATTCGACTATCCTTGGCGCAAGGTATTAACTTTCAAATGTTAGTGGAAACATTAAAGACTGTTTTGGTGCAAGTGGCAGAAGATGAGTTTAAGTTACAACAACGCAGCCAAACTGACAGTCGAATCAGTCTATTAACAGGCCTGCATCGCAAAGATGTACACCGCTTACGTGATCAGCCCGACGCGTTACTGAGCCAACCTCAGCTTGTTACTTTAGGCTCCCAGTTAGTTGGCTTATGGATTAGCGATGCTGATTTTATTGATGCCAATGGCTCCCCTAAGGCACTACCAAGATTAGCAAGTGTCGGCGGAGACATTTCCTTTGACCGTTTGGTATCCAGAGTTAGTAAAGATATTCGCGCCAGACCCGTGCTGGATGAATGGCTTAGAGTTGGGGTGGTGCATATTGATGAGAATGACTATGTACATTTAAATACAGAAGCTTTTGTGCCAAGTGCCGACTTTGAAGGAAAACTCTTTTTCTTCCAGCAAAACCTGCACGATCACGCAGCAGCAACTGCACATAACCTGATGAATCAGACACCCCCCATGTTTGAACGCTGCGTCTATTACGACGGATTGACTGCAGCTTCAATTAACGAGCTAAAAGCACTGGCAGAAGAGCAAGGCATGATTGCCTTAAAAACCGTCAATGCACGCGCCATTGAGCTACAAGTAGCATCACAACTACCAGCCGAAGCAGATCAACGCTTCACCTTTGCCTTGTACTTCTACCACACCAAAGAAGATGAAGACACCAAACTGGTTTATGAAAACCATCAAAGTAAAAAGACTTCTGGCTGAGTATCTTTAAAATATGCCTACCGTTTATTTTGAGCACTCACAGGATTGATATGAAAACCTTCATACGTAATTGCTTGGTGATCTTCATAACAAGTATGTCGTTAAGCGCTATGGCAAACCCATGTGACGATGGTGGCATTGGCGGCACGGGCATTGCACTAAGCAGAGGCATCGGTGGTACCGGCAATCAATCTGGCGGCATTGGTGGTACAGGCATATCCGACACTCAAAGTGGCATTGGCGGCACAGGCATATCCAGCGCAAATAGCGGGATTGGCGGTACAGGTATCACTACCGAAAGCGGTATTGGTGGCACAGGCATCATCGCTCAAAGCGGCATCGGTGGCACGGGGATTGTAGGTGTGATTACCGGCTTTGGTAGCATTTGTGTCAATGGCCTTGAAGTGCATTACTTTAACGACACCCCTGTTGACTTGGATGGTAAGCACATTAGCAGCCAAGACTTGTCGATCGGGCATGTTGTAGCAGTTAAAGCTTCAGGTAGTGGACAATCATTGATCGCGCATGAAATTCATGCCTACCATCAAATCTCCGGTCCGATTACAGAGGTAAATGTTGTCGGTAAAAAAATAAAAGTAATGGGACAATCCGTTGCGGTAAATACAGAACAACTAAAAGGTGCACACGTTGGCCAGTGGGTGGACGTTAGTGGTTTACGTAAAGCTGATGGTAGCGTAGTTGCCAGCAGAATAGACCCTATTACAGGGCAGAAGGTTGCGAGATCTGTTGGTAATTTAGCCATTATAGGAAATGGCCTCTACTTAGGTGGCACCAAAATTGAAGGCTTACCAAAATCAGCCGGAAAAACGAATGCAGACACCCGTATATCAGGTGTTTGGGATGGCAATGCCCTTAAGGTTAAAGATGTGAACATCGGGCCTGTGAGTGATTTATTGCAAAAGGTAGAGGTGTTCCACTTGCAAGGATTGGTTTCTGGAAATATGGCCAAAGGTAACTTGAAACTTTCTGGACAAAACATTGCAGTGTCCGGACAAACTAAAATCAGTGGTAATAGCGATCATAGCAACTTGGCAGGAAAAGCGGTCATCATGTCAGGACAAATCAAAGACGGTAAACCAACGGCACTATCCATAGAGATAAAGCCCATTAAAACCGAGCAAAGGCATCTACATGACCCGACAACCATTCAAGTGCAGCCAAAATTATCTGCTGAATCTACTGATAGAAAAACATCAATGGAGAGTGGCGATTTAAAATCGACTGGCACTGAAACAAAAGAAACCGGAAAAGAACTATTTGATAAAGCGACTAAAAATGAAACTCCTGAAAAACATGAGAATTCAATTAAATCCAAGAGAATGGATAAAGCGGATAAAGTCGACAAAATAGATAAGGTTGAAAAGATTGAAAAGATTGAGAAAATAGAAAAGATCGATAAAGTAGATAAAGTAGATAAGGTTGAGAAAATCGAAAGAGTTGAAAAAGTCGAAACAGTCGAGAGAGTTGAAAAAGTCGAGAGAGCTCACCATGACGATTAAAATAGGCCACATCATTACACAATAATGGCTTGATTGAGCCAAGCAGAATAAACTCACACAATGAAAAACAAGATAAAACTAGCTGTAAATAGTGCTTTTCTAGCCGCTTTAACTCTACAGACCATCCCCACTTATGCAGAAGAAGGCACATTGACGCTAACCGCTGGAGTGGATTACAGCACGGGCAAGTACGGCTTGGCAGAATCAACAGATATGACCTACATGCCTTTCATCGCTAAATATGAAATGGATGATACAACACTGAAGCTCAGCGTACCTTGGCTGAAAATCACAGGTCCGGGCGATGTCGTTGGAGGCAACACGCCCATTGTGATAGGCTCATCCAATCGTCCAATCACAACGCAATCAGGCTTGGGGGACATTGTTCTAACTGTTTCGCATACAATTTTAAGACGTGAGGAATCCAGCCCACTTACATTAGACATCACGGGAAAAGTGAAGTTTGCAACAGCTTCTGCATCAAAAGGCCTAGGAACTGGCGAAAACGATTATTCAGTTGCGCTAGATGCCTACAAACCTCTCAACAACACCATCACCTTATTTGGCGATGTTGGCTACAAAGTAATGGGCGACCCTACTGGAGTTAACTTGAATAACGTTTGGTTCGGCTCCGCAGGCTTATCTTACAGAATCAACACAGTATCCAGCGCTGGCATTATGGCTGACACACGCCAAGCAACACAAAACACGTCAGACCCGTTGCGCGAACTCACTGTATTTCTAACCCATAAATTTAATGCAAGTTATAAATTACAAAGCTACCTGACTCATGGCTACACAAACACCAGTACAGACTGGGGTGGTGGCCTGATGCTCGGCTGGGTATTTTAATTCAAACGCTAACAATCAAAGCAGGACAGCCTTACAACTCAGAAGGCATCCTGAATTTGATCAACTTAAGATAGCGCACCTTCATAAGAAAACGTACTAGTCATCACCCTGCACACCTAACCCAAGGCTAAATTCAGTCCGATTAATTTGAGTTTGTAACAGTATTGCTGCAGGCTTCCATCAAAACCTACTAGCAATGTCACTTAGACAATTCGCTCTATCCGCCACAGCAAATGCAGAATAACTCATATTCAGCGCCAGAATAAACTGACGCTATCGTGAAAATCCTGCGCCTACCTTCAACTCCGACCATGCTTTGGAAACGTGGCAGCGTTCACATTGCCGACCGAAGTTACCGTCATGCACATCATCCGAGGCATGGCAATCACCACAGGTGGCTGGTGTAGCAATCTTTTTGCCTTTAGATGGAGTCCTGTGGCATTCGTAACAGGTAATACCCTTATGGCCACCATCCAGCTTGAATTTGGTTTGCTTATCATGATCAAAATCCCAAATTTTCCAATCACGACTATTGTGACAAGTTTCACACTCAGTACCTAAACGAAGCTTATGCACGTCCTCTTTAATGTGGCAACTGGCACATTCAGACTTGGCATCCTTAAATGTCGGTGCCAAATGACACTTCTTGCATTCCACCTTGTAATGCTTGCCTAGCAAAGGGAATTTTGAGCGATTGTGGTCGAATTTAGCCTGATTCCAAGTTTTCTCATTATGGCAATCCTCACACTTGTCACCCTCCTGACCTTTGTGCTTATCGTCCTGCTTATGGCAGGTAATACAGGTGCTTTTCAACTTATCTTTGTAAAGGTTAGCCTTATGACAAGAATCACATTTCACCGTGCTATGCTTTTCCCGCAACCGATACTTCGTATCTCGGTCATGATTGAAAATCAAGGTTTTCCATGATTTTTCAACGTGACAAGTTTCACATTTTTCACCATACCGCGTTTTATGCTCATCATTTTTCTTGTGGCAAGAGAAACAATCCGTCTTCAGATTTTGCCCATACAACTTGCCGATATGGCATCCATCACACTTTGCAGCCTTATGCTTGTCACGCAGCACGTACTTGGTGTCACGGTCATGGTCAAACTTTGTTGGTGTTTTCCAGTCTTTCTCGGTATGGCAGCTTTCACACTTCACGCCAAAATTACCTTTATGCTTATCATCGCTCTTATGACAATCGTTACATAACAAAGGCAGCTTTTCCTTCATTCCATTCTTATGGCAGGTTTGGCATTTAGCCGCTTTATGCTTATCGCGCAGCGGAAACTTAGTATCGTCATGGTCAAAACCCGGCGTGCTAGACCAGCTCTTTTCAACGTGACACTTCTCACAGCGATCACCCAAAGTACCCTCGTGTTTGTCATCACTCTTATGGCAGGAAATACAACTAGTTGGCAACTTCAGAGAGGCCGCTGTTGGCTTGTGACAGCTTTCGCACTTGGCTGACAGATGTTTGCCACGCAAGGTATATTTAGTATTCTTGCCATGATCAAAAGTGGTGTCTTTCCAGTCTTTTGCCGTATGGCAACTAGCACATTTACTGCCAAACAAGCCTTTATGTTTATCGTCTTTTTTATGGCATGAGTAACAATCTTTTGCTGCTTCGCGGTACTTCTTGCTTTGGTGGCAATCAGTACACTTCACATCGATATGTTTACCTTCAAGCGCAAACTTGGACTTATTGTGATCAAACTTGTCTTTAGTATCTTTCCAATCTTTTTCTGCGTGGCAATTTTCACAAGAGGTGCCTAAGGTACCTTCATGCTTGTCATCCTTTTTATGGCAGGCATTACAGGTATTGGGTGCATCGCGGTATTTAACTTTCGGCTTATGACAATCCTTACATCCGGTTTTAGCGTCCGCATGTGCACCTTTGAGCTCAAAATCGGTTTGTGAGTGCTTAAAGGTTTTTTCATCAATAGGTGCGATTTGCGCTGCGCGGCCTTTATGTTCGGTATGGCATTCGGTGCAATCGCGACCTTCCTTCAAATGACCATGAAAGCCCGTCTTTTGCGTCACATCTTTAGTAATGTCTTTATGACAATCTTTACAGAGTTGGTTCTGCCCTTCTTTATCAAAGCGTTTATGGCACTTCTGGCAACTATCTTCCCATTTTGCATGTCCTTGAATCACCTTGCCTGGCATCATCACGGACTCAAGCGTATCTGCCCTTGCTGTCAGTGACAGTGAGAGAATCAGGATTAGAAAAGTAAAAAAGCGTAACATTAACGATTGGCCAATCAGTACATATGTACCCAAATAACATGGAAAATTGCAGTCGCAACCATCATGTACATAAACGGTAAATGCAAAACATGCCATGCGGAAAATATCTGCTCAAACTTTTTAAACTGGGCAACAGTCTGTATTTGCAACAAATATTCACCCACTAACTGAGTGGCCTCTTTTGCAATAGCTGATGCACTGCCCCTGACGCTACTCGCCAGCACCTCATGAATATTAGCGTGGCAACGCCGCACAAGTAGCATGCGCCGTATATCAAAACTAAGAAAAAACCAAATTCCTGCAATAAAGCCGCGCTGACCCTCTAAAGCTTCATGCTCAAAAGCATCAATCCACTCTTGCACTTTTGGAAAAAAATGCAAACGAGATTTCACATCTCCAGTACTGCCAGCCAATTCTTCTCGCGCACTCTTCAGTGTTGAGCGGCTGCCATATAAACCCTTATGAATACGCGTATACACAAAACGGCCAACCAAACCGCTGCCAGCCACCAACAACATACAGTAAAGTGCAACCGCAGCATTCACAGAACCTGTACGAAATGTAGTATGAAATATCACCAGAGTCGGCCCCAGCACGCCAAGAATCATATGAATACGAAACCAGTGCTTGAGCTTACCCAAGCCTTGCATAAACTTAAGATGCTTACGCAATGAGTAAAGCAACAAAGTCAGCATCATTAAGCCACCAGCCAAGCCTAGGTTATAACCCAAACCAATACCGGATTTATAGTAATGTCCATGGGCGACTTTCCAGCCTAACCATATAACGACCGTCAATAAAGTCGACATCATTATCCGATTTAATAAAACGCCTATCTTGCTTAACACTGCATTTCCTTTTCACTCATCGCTTTAATCAAGCCGTTTACCAGAGGATTGTAATTATAATACTTCACATAAAATTTGACGTGTGAAATTTTCACACATATTATGCCTGAATATTATTCGACATTGATAGGTGTCGCATTCAACCGCAACAATAAATACGTTAAACACACAAAATATCAATCAACACAATGACACCATCTGTAACCTTACTCATTTACATCACACCACTACTCGTAATTCTGGTGATTTACTCCCTGCGCCAAAAAAGCATAGACAGGCGTGGGCACGCTCGCTTAAATGAAGCTAAAGAGGCTGGTTTAACCGAACCAGCTTCTCTGCATCCAGCCATAGACTTGAGCCTCTGTTGTGGTTCTGGGGCTTGTGTAAGAGCCTGTCCAGAAAGAGCATTGAGCCTAATTAACGGTAAAGCAGTGCTAACTGATCCTGCACACTGTATTGGTCATGGCGCTTGTCTGGAAGCTTGTCCTGTCGAGGCTATCAAGCTGGTATTCGGCACAGAAAAACGCGGCATGGATATTCCCTACGTTTCCCCCAGCTTTGAAACCAATGTACCGAATATTTTTATCGCAGGAGAACTAGGTGGTATGGGCTTGATTCGCAAAGCCGCCGTGCAAGGCAAACAAGCGATTGACTCCATCGTTAAAAAGAAAAATGCAGGTAAAGAATTAGACGTAGTCATTATTGGTGCTGGTCCAGCAGGACTTTCTGCATCACTCTCAGCTATAGAGCAGAAGCTTAATTACGTCACCATAGAGCAGGAAGAGTCATTAGGCGGTGCGATCTACAAGTACCCACGCAATAAAGTGGCGATGACACAACCTGTAGTTCTGCCCATTGTAGGTAAGGTTGAAATGTATGACATCAGCAAAGAAGAATTACTTGGATTCTGGCTACGCATACTTGATGAGCATAAGCTCAATGTGAAATTTCAAGAGCGCATGGAAATGATTACCAAAACAGAAAATGGCTTTGAAGTTAAAACCTCTAAAGCCACCTACCAAACAGCCAATGTGCTGCTTGCAATTGGCCGTATGGGTACGCCACGCAAACTGGGCGTCGCCGGAGAAGAGCAATCCAAAGTAGTCTATCGCCTGATAGACCCAGAACAGTATCGAGAACAACATGTACTTGTTGTGGGTGGTGGCGATAGTGCGCTGGAAGCCGCCATCACTATTTCAGAACAGCCCGGTACGACTGTGACGCTTTCTTACCGTAGCGAGTCTTTTGGTCGAGTCAAAGGTAAGAATCGTGATAAGTTACAGCAAGCTGAAGCCGCCAAAAGATTAACCGTACTGCTTAAATCCAATGTGATGGAAATACAAGCAGACACTGTCAGCATAGAGTTAGCCAGCAAAGAAGTGATAGAGATTCCGAACATGGCAGTGATTGTTTGTGCTGGAGGCGTACTGCCGACACCATTTTTGAAAGAGATTGGCGTCATGGTAGAAACCCATTACGGCACAGCGCAACCCGTCTGATAGAAACAATTACACCCAATTTAAACAGCAGCTTAAGATAACACCTATGGAAAAACTTAGTCTCATGAAAATCATCAACTTAATCGCTATCTGTTTACTTAGTATTTCGATGCATGTTTATGCTGACACGCCGGGTGAAATAAAAGTAGGTGCAACACTTCCTCCAGCAACACTACATGCGCTAACGGGAAAATCCGGCAAATTTACAGACTTCCGTGGCAAGCCACTCATCATAAATGTTTGGGCAAGCTGGTGCGGCCCTTGCCGCGCTGAAATGAGCTCACTGGAAAACATTTCACGCCGCTTTGGTGGCAAACAACTCAACATCATCGGCATTTCAACCGACGATGATGCTTATGCGGCCAAATCTTTCGTCAAAGAAGCAAAACTTAGTTTTAGCAACTACATTGATAACAATGTAATTCTGGAATACATGCTGGGAGCAAATACGATTCCATTAACCATCTTAGTGGATGCTCATGGTCGCGTATTGCAAAAAATCCGCGGCTCACAAGTATGGGATAGCCCAGAATCATTGGCTCTGATTGGTAGAGCCTTTCAAATCAAGCTGAATTAAATGCCAAGAAGTTGGCAGGAAACTACATCAAAATAATATCAAACGTTTCCTGGCCGTATTGCATCTCGACCTGCAACGAAATAGGTTTAGCGATAAAGTCTGACAAGTTTGCCAGACTCTGCGACTCTTCATCCAGCAACATCTCAATGACTTTAGGTGCCGCTAACACACGCAACTCACGCGCATTGAACTGACGTGCTTCGCGTAAGAGTTCACGCAAAATTTCATAGCAAACTGTTTGAGCAGTTTTTTGTTCACCTCTGCCTTTACAGGTAGCACAAGGCTCACAGAGGATATGCGCCAGACTTTCACGCGTACGTTTGCGAGTCATTTCCACCAAGCCTAATGGCGTAAAACCATTTACACCTGTACGTGCACGGTCACGAGCAACGGCTTTTTGCAGTTCTTCTAATACTGTTACACGCTGCGCATCCTCATCCATATCAATAAAATCAATGATGATAATGCCGCCCAAGTTTCTAAGGCGTAACTGGCGTGCAATGGTTTGCGCGGCCTCCAGATTCGTTTTAAAAATCGTGTCGGATAAATTTTTACCACTCACAAAACTACCAGTATTCACATCAACAGTCGTCAGCGCTTCTGTCTGGTCAAAAATCAAATAACCTCCAGACTTAAGCTCCACCTTGCGTGACATGGCTTTTTCGATTTCCTGCTCAATGCTGTACAAGTCAAATAGTGGGCGCTCACCTTGATAGTGCACTAATTTATCAAGCGCAGTAACCGCGTATAAATTGGCAAACTCTACTAACTTTTGATAAGTCTCACTAGAGTCGACCCTTACGGTTTCCGTGTTAGCACACAATATGTCGCGCAATACGCGCATCGGCAGATTTAAGTCTTTAAAAATTAGTGAGCGCTCAGGCACAGTGGTACTTTTTGCACGAATATGCGCCCATGTTTTGGTTAAGTAATCAATATCTGCCAGCAACTCAGCATCAGTCGCGGCTTCGGACATAGTTCTAATAATATAGCCACCAACACGATTCTCTGGCAACAACCCAAGTAGCCGAGCTTTTAACTGCTCCCGCTCTGTTTCACTTTCAATACGTTGCGAGACACCGATATGATCCTGCTGCGGCAAGTACACTAAAAAACGCCCAGCAATACTGATTTGCGTAGTCAGGCGCGCGCCTTTAGTGCCTATCGGCTCTTTAATGACCTGCACCATGACAGGCTGGCCTTCATGCAATACTTCCTGAATCGGTCGTTGCGCATCGGCATCACCGCACTCAAAAACATCACCTGCATGTAAAAAAGCCGCGCGTTGCAAACCCATTTCAATAAAGGCTGACTGCATACCAGGCAATACACGGCACACCACGCCACGATATACGTTGCCGACTAGCCCTAGCGAAGAACTGCGCTCAATTTGCAACTCTTGCACCACACCATTCTCCATCATGGCAATACGCGTTTCTTGCGGGGTTACATTAATCAGGATCTCTTCGCTCAATTTGCATTCTCTTTTAACTTTAAATTCTTATGCCTGCTAGCGCTTATGTCAGTAGGCGCTACAAATGCGCAAAGCCATGCTTTCTAAGCAAGGCCGCCGTTTCATAAACGGGCAGCCCCATCACTCCGGTATAGCTACCCTCTATACGCTTAATCCATGCGCCTGCAAGCCCTTGTATGCCGTAACTGCCGGCTTTGTCATGCGGCTCACCAGAGGCAACATAGGCATCAATTTGTGCCTCTGACAACGCCATCATCTCAACGATGGTCGTAGACAATACCACTTCAATACTACCTGCAAAAGCTAGCGCTACCGCAGTATGCACCTGATGCGAACCTCCGGATAGTGCACGCAACATGTTACGGGCATCGTCATCGTCCAAAGGCTTGCCCAAAACTTCGCCCGCTAACACAACAGTAGTATCTGCCGCCAACACAACGTGCGCCATTGGCACTGCATTTAAACGCTGCATGCAAGCCTCCGCCTTCTGCTTAGCCAAACGCACCACATAATCTTCTGGCAATTCATATTGCGCCTGTGTTTCATCAATATCAGCAGGTAATATCACGCACGCCAAGCCAATCTGCTGCAAAAGCTCCACACGTCGTGGGCTGCGTGAGGCAAGGTAGATAGTCGGTTGCATATTAAAGTTCTTTACTTAACATTTGATTACTCATGCCGAGCACTTTAATTTACTATGACGAAATTGACAAAGCTTTAATGAATGCTGTAGCACATATTAAAACAGGACAGCATCAATCCAAGCTTTAACTTTCAAAGGATTGACCGTTCTCCAGAAAGTGATATTAAAAGGAACTCAACATGATGGACTGGCAAGCTCTTATCAAAGTAACGATTGCACTATTTGCAATAGTGAACCCCATTGGTTGCTTACCCATTTTCATAAGTGCAACCGATGGATGGAGTAAGCAAGATCGCGCGCGGACAGCAAAAACTGTCGCCACCACCGTCGCCATCGTACTCATAGTTTCTACCTTTTTAGGAGACAGAGTCCTTAATTTCTTTGGTATCAGCATCCCGTCTTTTCAGGTTGGTGGCGGCATATTACTCATGCTGATTGCAAACTCAATGATGCACGGCAAACAGAGTGGCACACGCCAAACGCCTGAAGAGGCACAATCACTGGCTGAACGTGAAGCCATTGCCATTGTGCCTCTGAGCATCCCCCTGCTTGCTGGTCCCGGCGCGATTAGTAGCATGATTATCAATGCGCAACAAAATAGCAGCTTTGTCGGGCATGTATCCTTAATAGCTCCTATTTTAGTGATTGCCGCCATCATTTGGATTGTCCTAAGATTATCCTCCAGCATTTCCAACCAGCTTGGCAGCATCGGCATTAATATAGTCACGCGCCTGATGGGGCTTATCTTGGCGGCTATGGCTGTCGAATTTATCGCTCACGGCCTCATTGGCCTGTTTCCAAAATTAGCAGCATAGGCCTTAGCTAGACGCGCTACAAATGCCTGCTTAAGGTAAAATAGCGGGTATAGCATTAAAATCATTATTCAAAGACTCAAACCCATGTCACAAGAAAAACACCAATGGATGCCACACGCCACTGTCGCAGCAATCGTAGAAGATAATGGCAAGTTTTTATTGGTGGAAGAAACTACAGATCGCGGTAACCGATTCAATCAGCCCGCCGGCCATTTAGAAGACAATGAAACGATCTTGGATGCCGTGGTGCGTGAAACGCTTGAAGAAACCGCTTACACATTCAAGCCGGAAGCTTTACTCGGCATTTATCATTGGAAGCACGAGCATAATGACACCACGTATTTACGATTTGCATTTATCGGCAGTGTGAGTAATTACCAACCCGACCTCGCGCTTGATGATGGCATTATTCGCGCGGTGTGGATGACAATTGACGAGATTCGCAGCAAAGCAATGTTAATGCGTAGCCCTCAAGTGTTAACCTGTATTGAAGATTATATTAATGGGCGCAAATTCCCATTATCTGTGCTCACTCACTTATAAAAGTGTCACGTAGAAAGCCTAAGAACATGAATCTGAATAAACCTCAAAAGAAAAAAATCGTTGTCGGACTATCCGGCGGCGTTGACTCGTCTGTCACCGCACTGCTACTCAAAGAACAAGGCTATGAAGTGACCGGCCTATTCATGAAAAACTGGGAAGATGACGACACCGACGAATACTGCTCCAGCAAACAAGATCTGATTGATGCGGTTTCCGTGGCAGATAAAATCGGCATTGATATTGAAGCCGTGAATTTTAGCGCTGAATATAAAGACCGTGTATTTGCCAATTTTCTAAGTGAATACAAAGCGGGACGTACGCCCAATCCAGACATTTTATGCAATGCCGAAATTAAGTTTAAAGCATTTTTAGACCACGCCATGAACATGGGCGCTGATGCCATTGCCACCGGTCATTACGCACAAGTGCGAGAAAACCCGCTTAAACCCGGCTTATTCCAACTCATGAAAGCTGATGATGGTAGCAAAGATCAAAGCTATTTTCTGTATCGCCTGAATCAAGCACAACTATCCAAAACATTATTCCCACTGGGAAAACTACTCAAACGTGAAGTACGTGAGATTGCACGTAATGCAGGGCTAATTAATGCCGAGAAAAAAGACTCCACAGGCATCTGCTTTATTGGCGAACGTCCATTTCAAGAGTTTTTAAGCAAATACTTACCACGTGAGCCTGGTGACATCAAAACACCCGATGGCAAAGTTGTCGGTCGCCACGAAGGACTCATGTACTACACACTAGGTCAGCGCCAAGGCTTAAAGATTGGCGGTAGCCGTGATAGCAATGGCGAACCGTGGTTTGTAGCAGCTAAAGATATGGAAAAAAACACGCTCATCGTTGTGCAAGGCCATGACCATCCCTTATTGCTTAACGATGGCTTGCTCGCAGGCCAACTCACATGGATTGACAATGAAGCGCCAGAAACGAATTGGGTTTATGCCGCAAAAACACGCTATCGCCAGCCAGATGCACCATGTGAGATTGAACGCCTGACGGATGATGAAGTGGAAATCAAGTTTGGACAGAAACAATGGGCGATTACGCCGGGACAATCAGCCGTGGTGTATGAGAGTAATGTTTGCTTAGGTGGCGGCATTATTACTAGCGCAATCTAACACCAGAGTAGTCACAAAAAAGTAAGGGCGCGATATATCGCACCCTTACCCTTATTCATAATCTAAATCAACCTCTTAACTAACCAGCTACAGGCATTGTCGTTTTAAACGAATCACGCTTCATTAACTCAGTATACAGTGCGCTTAAGTTTGGATACTCAGATGCCAAATCAATATGCTTAAAGCGTAACTCCAAATAGCCTAATACGCAGCCTACAGCAATATCAGCAAGACTAAAGACACCATTCACACACCATTTCTTTTTAGTCAGATCCAGATTCAGCACAGCCAAAACACGCGTCACTTTTTCCATATGTTTTGCAATATTAGCCGCGTCCTGTAATTCAGTTGGCTTGCGCTGCTCCAAAATCACCGCCACTGCGGCATCACACACCCCGTCAGCTAAGGCTTCCCAGCGGCGCACGGCAATTTTTGAACCATTATCAGCAGGAATCAAGTGTGCCAATGGTGTGCGATTATCCAAATACTCTACAATCACACGTGAGTCGTACAAACTATCGCCATCACTTAACACCAATACCGGCACTTTGCCCAAAGGGTTATATTGCTTCACTGGGCAATCTGGCGAGGCCAGCACCACTTCTTCAAGCGCGATATCAATATGCTTTTCTATGGCGGCAATTCTCACTTTACGCGCATAAGGACTGTTAACTGTGTATAAAAGTTTCATCAAATTGCCTGACGCATTTTTTGCGAATAGTTAAGGTTTATAGCATTATAATTCAAACATCACTACTTTATCCGAACAACAAGAGCACCTAAACAACAAAGTTATCACAACCATGTCGCTATTTAATAACCATTACCCATCGAGATCAAATGCATTTGATCAGCTAGTCGCTAATCAGGTACAAGATGCGCTTGCTGAAGACATTGGCAGTGGCGACCTAACTGCGCAACTGGTGCCAGCGTCACAACTCGTCAACGCGAGCATCGTCGTGCGTGAAACAGCAATTATTTGCGGTATAGGTTGGGTTAATGCCTGCTTTAAACAAGTGGATCAAAATGTGAATATCAATTGGCTAATCACCGAGGGTGAGCGCGTACAAGCCAATCAAACATTATGCAAAATAACAGGCCTAGCCAGATCATTACTCACTGCTGAACGCTGTGCGCTTAACTTTTTACAAACACTGTCTGCGACAGCTACCGAAACAAGAAAATATGTAGACGCCATTGCTGGCACCCAAAGCCAGATTTTAGATACCCGTAAAACGATTCCGCATTTAAGGCTCGCACAAAAATATGCTGTCACTGTTGGTGGCGGCCACAACCAACGACTTGCCTTGTATGATGGCATCTTAATCAAAGAAAACCACATTGCCGCAGCAGGCAGCATTACTGCGGTGATACAGCAAGCCTTTGCGCTAAACGCTGGTAAAAGCATACAAATTGAAGTGGAAAATTTAACCCAGTTACATGAAGCCCTAACCGCAGGTGCGGCAAACATCCTGCTAGATAACTTTGATACAGCCTTATTACAAGAAGCCGTAAAAATCAATCAAGCAAGCATCAAGCCTGCCGTACTGGAAGCTTCCGGCGGCATCACGCTGAAAAACGTGCGCGAAATTGCACTCACTGGTGTTGACCGCATCTCAATTGGATCTCTGACAAAAAATGTGCAGGCGATTGATTTCTCGATGCGCATAGATGAAATCTAATATAAATAAAACCAAGCTAGAAAATATAGCAACCTAATAGTTATTTAAGGCTCGATAATGAATAAAATCAATGCGCCAACCAACCCCACAGGCCGCCTGACATTAGGTGACGTGCTACGCATGCTGGTGAATGATGGCATGATAGATAAAGTTCAGGCTGAAAAACTCTACAAAGATCGTAAATTGGATAGCTCCAACCTGCACCCGCTCGTCGTCATTGGCGAACAAAAATGGAAGACCCTTACCACACCACATAAAGCCATTACCATTGAAGGTCTGTCTACTTGGCTAGCCGCACGTGCAGGGCTGAATTATTATCATATTGACCCGCTCAAGCTAGACTTCGGCTCTGCCGCACAAATCGTTTCTAAAGGCTATGCGGAACGCTTAAAAATCATGCCGATTTCGGCTAAAAATGGTGAGGCTACTATCGCCACTACCGAACCTTTCAGCACCGATTGGATTGAAGATCTTGAGCGTGTGCTGAAGATGAAAATCAAATTGGTATTTGCTAATCCTTTAGAAATCTCACGCTATCTGCCCGAGATTTACAATCTAGCCAATGCCATGAGTGCAGCTAACTTAGCTAAAGCCGGGCAAATTGTAGGCGTACAAAACTTCGAGCAACTGGTTGAACTCGGCAAAGACAAAAATCTGGATGCCAATGAACAGCATGTGGTCAACATTGTCGATTGGCTATTCAAATATGCCTTCGAGCAACACGCCAGTGATATCCATCTGGAACCAAGGCGCAATATGGGTATGATGCGTTTCAGAATTGACGGTGTACTGCATCAAGTTTATCAACTACCGCCAAACATCATGAATGCGATTACCAGCCGCATCAAGCTACTCGGCCGTATGGACATGGTAGAAAAACGTAGACCGCAAGATGGCCGCATTAAAACCTTGACCGCTGAAGGCGCAGAAATAGAACTGCGCTTATCCACCATGCCTACCGCATTTGGCGAAAAATTAGTCATGCGTATTTTTGCACCCGATGTTTCTGCCAAAGACTTTCTTGCGCTAGGTTTTTCAAAAGCACAAGCCGTCACTTGGAACAACTGGACCAAATCTCCCAACGGTATTATTTTGGTTACAGGCCCTACAGGTTCAGGCAAAACCACTACGCTTTACGCAACCCTGCGTTTACTAGCGACCCCAGAAGTCAATGTATGTACAGTTGAAGAACCGATTGAGATGGTTGAACCGATGTTTAACCAAATGCAGGTACAAACCAACATTGGCTTAAACTTTGCCGATGGCATCCGCACCCTGATGCGGCAAGACCCAGACATTATCATGGTCGGCGAAATTCGAGATTTTGAAACTGCTGACATGGCCATTCAGGCAGCACTCACAGGACATTTAGTGTTATCTACCCTGCACACCAATGATGCCCCTTCTGCAATTACTCGGCTATTAGATTTAGGTCTGCCTTCATATCTAATTCACTCCACAGTACTGGGCATTATGGCGCAACGTTTAGTTCGCACCCTTTGCCCCAGTTGCAAAGAGTCTGAACCAATAGAACAAAGCAAATGGGATGCACTCGTCGGCACATACAAAATGCCAAAACCTGACCGCATTTACAAACCTGTGGGCTGTATGGAATGTAGAAATACAGGTTTTAGAGGACGTAGCGGCATTTATGAAATGCTCACTATTACGCCGGCATTAAGAAAGCTCATCACACCAGAAACTGATTTGGCTAAACTTACAAAACTAGCCCGACAAGAGGGCATGCAACCACTTATCATCAATGGTGCAGAGAAAATAGCCGCAGGACTTACGACGATTGAAGAATTAATGAAAGTAGCCCCACCATTAGAAATGGAATAAAATTTTTATCGAGTTAACTCTGAAGTCAAGCCAGTTCTAGCTTACCTTAAAATCAATCAAACTCCACTTTTAACGCAACATCACTACAAACGGCTAATCAGCATATTTTCATCCTTGACCAAACACCTGCAAACCGTTATGGTATAGGGTTACCAAATAATAGTTAAAATTAAAAGATTTATGGCAGACACTCAACAAATCACAGGCGCAGAAATAGTTATCCGGTGCTTGGAGCAAGAGAAAGTCAAATTCGTGTTCGGCTACCCAGGTGGCGCAGTGTTGCACATCTACGACGCGATTTACAATCAAAACCACTTTAAGCATATCCTCGTACGCCATGAGCAGGCCGCTGTGCATGCGGCTGATGCATTCTCACGCGCCACAGGTGAAGTGGGTGTTGCACTGGTTACATCTGGCCCTGGCGCGACGAATGCCATTACAGGCATAGCCACAGCTTATATGGACTCAATTCCACTGGTAGTCATCAGCGGACAAGTGCCAGTACCAGCCATTGGCTTAGATGCATTCCAAGAAGTAGACATGGTGGGTATTACACGCCCATGCGTTAAGCACAATTTCTTGGTGAAAGATGTAAAAGACATCGCCAGTACCATGAAAAAGGCATTCCATATAGCGAGAACAGGTCGCCCTGGCCCAGTTGTTGTAGATATCCCTAAAGATATTACTGCGCATTTAGCTGAATTTGTTTACCCTAATACAGTTGAGTTACGCTCATACACGCCGATTACCAAAGGCCACAGCGGACAAATTAAAAAAGCCGTTAAATTGTTACTAGAAGCCAAGCGACCAATGGTTTACACCGGTGGCGGTGTAGTTCTTGGCGAGGCTTCAGAGGCCTTGGTTAAATTAGTCAAAGCACTTAATCTGCCAATTACCAATACACTAATGGGCTTGGGTGGATATCCGTCTACTGACAAACAGTTTGTAGGCATGCTTGGCATGCACGGCACCTATGAAGCCAATATGGCAATGCAAGAGTGCGATGTACTCTTGGCTGTAGGCGCTCGCTTTGATGACCGCGTCATTGGTAATCCTGAACACTTTTTCAGCAAGTCACGCACGATTATCCATATCGACATTGACCCATCGTCTATTTCAAAACGCGTAAAAGTAGATGTGCCGATTGTTGGCGACGTAAAATCTGTACTGGCAGAAATGAATGATTTAGTGGCTACAGAAACACCAAAACAGCAATCGCCCGCACTTAAAGCTTGGTGGGAGCAAATTGAAGCATGGCGCAGCAAACTTTGCCTAAGTTATGACAACAGCAACGGTTTAATCAAACCACAATATGTAATTGAAAAGCTTTGGGAAGTCACCAAAGGTGATGCCTATGTTACATCTGACGTAGGTCAACACCAAATGTGGGCAGCACAATATTACAAGTTTGATAAACCTCGCCGCTGGATCAATTCAGGCGGCCTTGGCACCATGGGCGTAGGCTTACCTTATGCTATGGGATGCCAATTGGCCAATCCTACAGCGCAAGTGGCCTGCGTTACAGGTGAAGGCAGCATTCAAATGAATATTCAAGAGCTTTCTACCTGCGCACAATATCACTTGCCGATTAAAGTCATTCTGCTGAACAACCGCTACTTAGGTATGGTTCGCCAATGGCAAGAGTTTTTCTATGAGAATCGTTACTCAGAATCTTACATGGAAAGCCTGCCAGACTTTGTTAAGCTAGCTGAGTCTTATGGACACGTTGGTATGCGCATCGAAAACTCCAATGACGTAGAAGGCGCACTCAAAGAAGCTTTCGACATGAAAGACCGCTTTGTGTTTATGAACTTCATCACAGACCAAAAAGAAAACGTGTTTCCGATGATTGCTGCAGGCAAAGGTTTAACCGAGATGCTTCTGGCTAATGACATCAATGCGGAGGATCTATAAATGCGTCATATTATTTCGCTATTAATGGAAAATGAAGCTGGCGCATTGTCTCGCGTTGCAGGTCTGTTTTCGGCTCGCGGCTACAATATTGAGTCTCTAACCGTTGCCGTGACTGAAGACCCAACGCTATCACGCATGACGGTAGTGACTTCAGGCTCAGACGATGTGATTGAACAAATCATTAAACAACTAAATAAATTGGTTGATGTCGTCAAAGTACTCGATTTAAACGACGGCAAGTTTATTGAACGTGAACTGATGCTCATTAAAGTAAAAGCAACAGGTGCATTTAGAGAAGAAATGAAGCGCATGTGCGACATTTTCCGTGGCCGCATTATCGATGTGGCAGACGGCAGTTTTACCATTGAGCTTACCGGCTCTGGCACCAAACTAGATGCCTTTATCGAAAGTTTAGATAAAGCTGCAATTTTAGAAACCGTCCGCACAGGCGCATCAGGCATTGGTCGCGGCGACAGGATATTAAAAGTTTAGCAATCAGGAATAAAAGCGACGAGTTTTGTTAAAAGCGCTACGGATACAATTAGCTTACTGTTAATTTCCAGCAAACACTCGTCACAGATAGATTCCTACCCCTTACCCCTAAATTTAAAGGAAATGAAATGAAAGTTTATTACGATAAAGATGCAGACCTTGGTTTAATCAAAGGCAAAAAAGTAACTATCGTTGGTTACGGTTCACAAGGCCATGCACACGCAGCTAACCTTAAAGACAGCGGTGTTGATGTCACTATCGGCCTACGTAAAGGCGGCAGTTCATGGGCTAAAGCTGTTACTGCTGGTCACAACGTTTTAGAAATCGCAGACGCAACAAAACAAGCTGACGTAGTGATGCTGCTATTGCCTGACGAAAACATGCCACAAATTTTCGATGCAGATGTTGCTGCCAACTTGAAACAAGGCGCTACATTAGCGTTTGCGCACGGCTTCAACATTCATTACAACCAAATCACACCACGTGCTGATTTAGATGTAATCATGATTGCTCCAAAAGGCCCAGGCCACACAGTGCGTTCAGAATACCTAAAAGGTGGCGGCGTACCTTCATTGATCGCGGTATACCAAGACAAATCTGGCAAAGCAAAAGAAGTTGCGCTTTCATACGCAGCAGCTAACGGCGGCACTAAAGGCGGCGTAATCGAAACTGATTTCCGTGAAGAAACTGAAACTGACTTGTTCGGTGAACAAGCTGTTTTATGTGGCGGCGCTGTTGAGTTAGTTAAAGCTGGCTTTGAAACATTAGTTGAAGCTGGTTACGCCCCTGAAATGGCATACTTTGAGTGCTTGCACGAATTGAAATTGATTGTAGATTTGATGTACGAAGGTGGCATTGCCAATATGAACTACTCAATCTCAAACAATGCTGAATACGGTGAATACGTAACTGGTCCTAAAGTCATCAACGATGAATCACGCTACGCAATGCAAGAGTGCTTAGCTAACATTCAAAACGGTGAATACGCTAAACGCTTCATCTTAGAAGGCCGGACTAACTACCCAGAAATGACAGCACGTCGTCGTTTGAACGCAGCACATCCAATTGAACAAGTTGGCGGTCAGCTACGTGCAATGATGCCTTGGATTGCTAAAAACAAATTAGTTGACCAATCTAAAAACTAATCTTCGCTCAATCAGCAAGATTAAGAAATTAGGGCAAAGCGTTTTACGTTTTGCCCTTTTTAATTTGTACATTTAAATTAGACTCAGCAAACATATATGAAAAATCGTATTACTGTCGCAACGCAATATTTACTACCCAAACAAGCCATCACCGCTCTCGCTGGCAAATTGGCGCATTTACAAGGAGGCAGTCTAACCACATCTGTTATTCGCTGGTTTGTGAAGCGCTACAATGTCAATATGAATGAAGCGGCTCAGCCAGACATCAATGCATATAAAACCTTTAACGAGTTCTTTACACGACCATTAAAAAATAACGCACGACCACTCGCGCAAGCCGATTTCATTTGTCCTGTAGATGGTGCAATTAGCCAGTTTGGCAACATTAAAGCCGACCAAATTTTTCAGGCAAAAGGCCACGCATACTCAACTACGGCCTTGGTTGGTGGCGATAAAGATTTAGCTGCTAAATTTAAGAATGGTCATTTCGCCTGCTTGTACCTAAGCCCTAAAGACTATCACCGCATTCACATGCCCTGTGACGGCGCACTCAAAAGCATGACCTACGTGCCAGGTGACTTATTTTCAGTGAACCCCACTACCGCACAAGGCGTACCTGGGCTATTTGCACGGAATGAACGCGTCGTATGCGAATTCACCTCAGCACAACACGGCAGTTTTATTATGGTGTTAGTAGGAGCTACTATTGTCGGTAGCATGGCAACGGTTTGGCACGATGCTGCCAATGGCATTATTAACCCGCCTCGCACCGGCAACATGCGCACATGGAAGTATGAAAAACGGAACATCTCTCTAAAACAAGGGGATGAAATGGGAAGATTCTTACTGGGCTCTACGGTGGTAATGTTATTTCAGAAAGACGCGCTTGAATTCAATAATGACTGGAAGCCAGCACGTGCCATTCAACTTGGTGAAGTAATGGGCAATAATACACAACTCTAAAACTGACAACCCATAAACTGAGAGAGGCTTTGCACCTCTCTCATATACTTCTACTTAACAGCCTTATGATGCAAATGCGGTGCTAATTCATTTAGTGCTGACTCATAAACACCGCGCTTAAATTCAATGACATCTTCAAGCGGCACCCAATACTCACTCCAGCGCCAAGCATCAAATTCAGGATGATCACTCGCGCGTAATGAAACATCACTATCACGCCCAACCATGCGTAGCAAATACCAAATTTGCTTTTGACCTCTATAGCTGCCGCGCCATTCGCGCTTCACCCAACTGGTAGGCACTTCATAGCGCAACCAATCTTTGGTGCGGCCTAAAATTTTTACATGCTCAGGCTTTAAACCGACTTCTTCCATCAACTCACGATACATCGCCTGCTCAGGGCTTTCCCCATAGTTAATACCACCCTGTGGAAATTGCCAAGCATGCTCACGGATACGCTTACCCCAAAACACCTGATTGTTAGCATTACATAGAATAATGCCAACATTCGGGCGAAACCCGTCACGATCTAACATAGCGTTATACTGCCTAAATAATTTAGTGCAATTTTTTCATATTTCCAGCATTATTGAAAGCAGCCATTTGCTAGAACTTACCTATTTTATGAATATACAGCCAAATAAACCATTGAAACTTAATCACTTTGTTATTGCTCTTGCCATCGCCGCACTCAATATCAGCTGCACAATGATTCCAACCCAACAAAAACACTCCCTCGCCTACATTACTAATCAAGGAGAAAACACGGTATCCGTGATTGATACCACTGAAAATACAGTCATTAAAACGATTCAAGTTGGCAAGGCTCCTGTAGGTATTGCCGTTTCTGCCCAATTACAGCGTGCTTATATTTCAAATGTTGAAAGCCAAAACATATCCATCATCAACACGCAAACAAATGCAGTGATAGGCACAATACAAGCTTCAGGCTCACCTGTAGGCCTAGCACTATCGCCAGATAGCAAAACACTTTACGTTGCGGATTGGTTTGGTAATCATGTACTTGTAGTCGACACATATCAGAACAAAATTCTGCGCGAACTCAAAGTGGCGAATGCACCCGCAGGCATGGTCGTCAGCCCAGACAACCAACAGCTATATGTAGCCAATCGTGACAGTAACGAAATTACGATTATTGATACAACAACACTTGATATTAAAAAAACAATACCTGTGGGCAAACATCCGTATGGCTTAGCACTAAGCACTAGCGGAAAATGGCTTGTAAGCGTGAATGTAAAAGAAGATAGCATCAGCATCATCAACACCGAGACTGAACAGCAACAACGATTAAAAGTAGGCTATCACCCTTATTGCGCAACATTTAGTCTGGATGAAAAAACACTATATGTGACTAATACTGAAGATGACAGCGTAACAGTCATTGACGTTGCTACACAAAAAACAATCGCCAGCATTGATGTAGGCAACATCCCTGAAGGCATCAACATAGATGCAATCAACCACCGCGCCTATGTTGCCAACTGGGGCAGCAGCAATGTCAGCGTCATTAACACCAACACAAACACATTACTGACCACAATTAAAACTGGTGAAAAAAGCCGCGCATTTGGACAATTTATTTTAAGCCGTTAATTTAATGACTGGCCGCACATAACGCAAAAAATTCGTATAAAAAGGTCACAACTTAAAACTCACCGCACTTAATTAACTGGTCAACTTTAATAAACACATCATTTATGTTTATATCTAAAAAACTCAATATAGCCTGTCAACCAAGCAATCATTACATCGTTAGCTTAAGTACAAGCAACAGAGCATTTAAGAAAGCCTCATCGTCGTTTATAATGAACCGTTGTTTTTAGAATCACAACTCTCATCAATTGAGAACTTTGGAGAAAAATACATGAAAAAGATTTTCGCATTACTTGCACTTGCTCTTAGTGTAAGTTTAGTTCCACTTACCGCAGCAGCACACGGCCCATCACCACAAAAAGTTGAAAAAACAGTCACAATCAAAGCAGACCCAGCTAAGGTTTGGGCAATCGTCAAAGATTTTGGTAACGTCCAAAAATGGCTACCAGGTATTGCTAGCAACAAGGTAGAGAAAAAAGGCGACGACACTTTCAGACTACTTACATTTAAAGACGGTGGTCATGTGTATGAAAAATTACGCAGCATCGACGATGGCAGCATGAAAGTGAAATATGAAATCGACTCTGGCACATTACCTCTTACTGATTACTACTCAATCATAACCGTTGCTAAAGGTGCAAAACCTGGCGAAACCACTGTAACATGGTTAGGCCGATTCTACCGCTTATACAAATTGAACCCACCTATTCCAGCAGGTCAAGACGACGAAACAGCAATCAAAGCTGTATCAGATATTTATGATGCTGGCTTAGCTAACTTACAAAAAGTGGCAGAAGCTAAATAAGAAAATTCAAGTGTGACAAAAATGGTCACACGTGAGTCCCAAGCGTAAACACTTTTTGACCACATTTAGCGATTGAAGTGAATTAACAAAGCGCAACTTAAAAAAGCGGAACTTCATGTTCCGTTTTTTTTGCATCAGTAACGTAGCTTTTGCACTTGAGGAAAATAGCTTAATCCATAACTATTCAAGAAGAAGTAACCTTACCAGCAATAAAGTAGTGCATACACTAAAAAAACAGTCACAAGCCCAATCATACTGGCACAACTATTGCTTATATAAAACTAAGTACTACAATGTAACCATCGTGTGAAAACACTTATTTTTTTATACCAAAGGAATCTAAAATGAAACAAGTACAAAAAGGTTTTACCTTAATTGAGTTAATGATCGTAATTGCGATTATTGGTATTTTGGCAGCAGTTGCATTGCCACAATATAAAAGTTACACACAAAAATCTAAGGACACTGCATGCCTAGCTGAAGCAACAGGCGCAGCGCGTGCCATTACAGCAGCTGTAGCAAACACCGATGTAGCCTTACTGCCAACAATAACTCCATCTGCCTGCGCAACAATAACTCCAGCTTCAGCATTAACAGGCGCAGCAGGTACACTACCTGCCGCTGGCACCACAGTTGATGCCACTATTACAGGTGGTACAGGCAAGTCAGTTTCTTGTCCAGTTGACTCAGGTAATTGCACATTGAAATAATCTTCAATATTAGTTGATTACGATAAAATGCCCATCAATTGATGGGCATTTTATCGTCTATTACATGATTTCCCCTCGACTCCACTTCTTTACATCGAAGCTACAAACTCATCTGCCTTGTACCGCCTGCCAACACCAGCACATGAAATCCATACTGCGCCAAAATAAATGCCGCAGCCGAACTACGCCGACCAGTTTGGCAATACACAATATAGTCTTTACTAGAATCTAACTTACCAGCTAAGGTACGAATTTCATTCAATGGCAAATTGATAGCGCCTGCGATATGGTCAAATTGATATTCCGAAGGTAAGCGCACATCGGCCCATATTGCACCAGACAGCACTTTAGCCTGCGCATCAGCCATGCTAATTTGCGTAATCAGCGGCGCTTTTAGCAGCTCGACAAAGTCTTTTTTATTTAGCCTCAGCAATTCACCATCTGTGAGCATCGTGACAGTTGCATTACGTTTGTTATCTGACACCAAAGCCTCTTCACCAAACGCGCTGCCTGAGTGCAACTCTGCCACTACAACCGCGGGTCGACTACCATCAACTACCCTACTGACAACCACAGAGCCTTTATCTATCAAATAGTAATAATCTCCCTCATTACCTTGCTGAATAATCACCTGCCCAGCCATGACATTGATGCGTGTCATACGCTTGAACATCTCTTCAATATTTGCAGCAGGCAAACGACTAAATACACCTTTTTGCAAATTAAATGCACTGAAAATACTGGTGTCATTCATCCAATCCCCTGTACTACGGATTGAACTCAGCGGCAACTGCATCTCATGCGATTGCACGCTAGGCTTACTTTCTGAATGTTGTACAGAGTTATCCGTAACAGACAATTGATCCCACGTCATCATGATGTCCAGCAGATCAATATCAATCCGCAAAATCTCAACATCAGTTAAGGCGAGCGAGTCTTTGATTTTCGGGTTAGCATTGACAGGATGTTTGGTCAGGCGAGTTCCACCACGGACTATCGCTTTACTGTTATCGTAGTAACGTATACCTAAATCACCTTTAAGCAGATAAAGTGCTTGCGCAGACTTATTTACATTCATGCGCAAGGGATCAATATCTTTGTTGACCTGCTCAACAAAACACAACGCCGCAAGCTCCCGCCTACGGCTCGCTGATAGCTTAGCCATCGGTTCTAATTGATCAAGCAAAGATACAACTGTGTCTGGCATTATTGAAACCTTAAGTCTGATAAAAGAAGCATATCAACGAAAATTTATACATCAAACACTTGGAGGTTTTTAAGCGCTTGCACAGGTAGCCGCAAACGACTCGAAGCAATTTCCTGCATAATCGTTTCACCTTCACCAGGTTTTAAATGCGTAATATATACTTCAACGGGGGTAGCAAAATGGCTCATATCAAGCTTATCAAGTTCCGTAACAAGGAGAGACGGGCAAAGGTGTTTGGAGAGCTTTGCAAGCTCAAGCTCACCATTACTAAATGCTGTTTCTATCACCAGATATTTTAGGTTCTTAATTTTGTTGACCTCAACCCAAAGTGCATCACACACGGTAGTGTCACCAGTAAACACAAAGCTACTATCACCGCTCTCAACGTGGTAGCCAACGGCAGGCACCACATGGTTTGCTGGTAGTGGTGTAAATTTTCTGCCATTTAAATCCAGCGTTTCGCCCAACTTAACTTCGCGGTAGCGCAAGCATGGCGTGCTGACATCAGGGATCAAGCTAAAGTCCGGCCAAACCTCCCAATTAAAAATATGTGTGCGCAATGTTGCCAAGGTTTCTTTTGTAGCATGCACTGTAATCGGTTCCGTGCGAAAGCCCATCGCTGTATCAATTAAAAATGGAATACAAGCAATGTGGTCTAAATGCGAATGAGTAACAAAAATATGATCGATTGCCAGTAACTCATCCATGGACAAATCACCAACGCCAGTGCCAGCATCGATTAAAACATCATGATCCACGAGCATAGAAGTGGTGCGTAACGTGCCACCAATGCCTCCACTACAGCCAAGTATTTTTATTTGCATATTGATCAATACTCTTTTATTAATCTTGCGCTATTTTGTTTCAAAATTAAACACACTATCCCACGTAGAGTCAGGTGGATTTTCCTTAAAGTGAGCAATCCGGTTGATGTACATTGTATATAAAGCGCGCTGAGGTTCTATTTTTTGTAACTCATAGAACTGCAACTCAGCCTTATCCCAATATTGACCGCGATAAAGCCGCAAAGCTTCGTGATAGCGCGCTAAGTTCTCTTTTGTAACTTCATCTAATTGCACCTCTTCACAAACTGGCTCAAAAATAGTGACGGGCTTATCTTTACCTTTCACACGCACAGCATCCAACTCACGATATACAAAATCTGGCACTTGCGCTTTAGTAAACTCACTGACGATGATATGTACGCCATAGTTTTTAGTCAGACTTTCCAAACGCGAACCTAAGTTTACCGCATCTCCCATCACAGTATATGCCATACGAAACTCTGAACCCATATTACCTACCGTCATCAGGCCTGTATTAAGTCCGACACCGATATTGATGGGCGGCCAGCCTTTAGCGGCAAAATCCTGCTGTAGTTTACCTAATGCTGCAATCATACCCAATGCAGCTTGCAACGCATGCTTGGCATGGTCAGCATCTAGCAATGGCGCACCCCAGAATGCCATAATTGCATCACCCATATATTTATCAATAGTACCGCGACCTTGGTGTATGACTTGCGTCATAGGCGTTAAAAACTCATTCATCAGCTGGGTAAGCTGTTTGGGGTCAAGCTCTTCAGAGATTGTTGTAAAACCACGGACATCTGAAAATAATACAGTCATTTCACGGCTTTCGCCTTCCATACTGATAACTTCTGGATTTTTTGCCATTTCATCCACCAGTTCAGGCGGTACATATTGTCCAAACAAGCCTGCTAACTGACGCTTACCGCGTGACTCAACAAAGAACCCATACGACATGTTGGTCACATAAATCAAAGTAATCATCACCAATAACGAAGCCAGAGGCAATACCAAGCCACTTTGCCATACAGACAAATTAACCAGCAACACCCCTAGAAAACTGGTTAACGTTAACAACGTTGCCCATAATGGACTAAGCGTGGGTAACATAAAGGCAAGCAAAAGCCCCACCACCACCAGCAGTAAAAATTCTGCACCTAGCGTATAAGCAGGGCTTCCTTTGATGTTGTTATCAAGAATTCCCGCGACCATATTGGCATGCGTCTCAACCCCCGCATAAATGTTTTGTACGGGTGTGGCTCGCAAGTCCATGAGCCCCGCCGCAGTAGTACCTAACAACACAATTTTATTTTCTAGAAGCTTGGCATCCACCCTTTGCGTTAGGACATCCGTGGCTGACACGTAAGGAAAACTACCTTGAGGCCCGCGGTATGGAATAAGCGCTGAAAGCTGGCTATCTACAGGTATACGATGTTGACCCAGCTGAAACCATTCCAAACCCGAATATTGCTGGTCAGCTTCCGCATCAGCCCCATCTGCATACCCAGCCTCAAGTTTCAGTTTAGTATGTTGATCTGTTTCTAAGGCAATGCGGGCAACAGCTGCAGATAGTGACTCATAAGCTTTTCCTTCATGCTGAATCAATATCGGCACTTTACGTGAAATGCCATCTGCATCCGGAAAAGAGTTAATATGCCCTGCAGTTTTAGCATTTTTTTCTAACACATCTAAATTAGCAGTAAATCCAGAAGCCGTTACAAAGTCGACACTTTGTCCTTCAAAGCTGCCTACTGGAAAAGATGCTTCTGGTAGCAAACCTGTCTCTTTGGCCTTGTCATTGGTCAATAAAATATAGCCCAACACTACATTACGATTTTTGAGACTATTAGCGAATAATTGATCGTAATCCAGACTTGGCTTGAGCGTTTCAAGCGCTTGGTTGAAAGCTTGGTCATTAGCGAGATATTTTGTTTTGATCTCTTCTAAACTTTTAAGCCCGGAGCTTTCATCTTTTTCAGCAAATACCACATCGAAGCCCAAGACTTTGACATGATAGTCATCAAATAATTTATTCACCAAATCAGCCAGCTTATTGCGCCCCCACGGCCAGCGACCCTGCTCTTTCAGGCTTTTCTCATCAATATCGATAATGACGATGCGATCATCCAGCCCTCTTGGCATTAACATGTTCAGACGAACATCATAGGTAAAATTTTCCAATCTATTCAAGGAAGTGAAATGCAACACGCCTATGGTGTTAAGTAGCATCAGCAGCATAATGCTAATACTTAGCGCAAAGCGCACACCATGACGAGATATCACTGACCAAGAGAATATTGCCGGAACACTCATGTTGTTATATTTTTAGCTTTTATATTAAATGCATATGAATTAAATTTGCGGAGCTTTAATACACTCTATTTAATACAATGCTATGATTTCATTAGTTTTTAACAGCATATCGTATATCCCTCTGCTTTAATAGCAATGTTATTATTACAGCAAACTATACCCCCACAATAAAATTGATTATCGCCATGAATTACCAACCACCATTAGTCTTAACTAACACCAACAGCCATAACATTAACGCCAGCATTATCTGGCTACATGGTTTAGGCGCAGATGGATATGATTTTGAACCCGTCGCACAACAACTTTTACAGCAACCGAATTTGAGTAATGTGCGATTTATTTTGCCACACGCACCAGAGATGGCTGTGACACGCAACAATGGCTATATCATGCCTGCTTGGTATGACGTATATGGCATTACACCTATCAGCAAGGAAGATGAAACTGGTATCAAGTCTAGTCAAATATACATTGACGCATTGATACAAAACGAGCTAGATCAGGGCATTCCAAGCGAACGCATTGTACTTGCTGGTTTTTCACAAGGCGGTGCAATCGCCCTTTACACTGCATTACGCTATCCACAAAAACTGGCCGGTGTACTCGCTTTATCCACTTATATGCCGCTAAAGCAAGCACTTGCTACCGAAGCGCTCCCAGCAAATGCAAGTACACCCATTTTTATGGCGCACGGCACATTTGACGATATCATTAGCATGGAAATGTGCCAAATCTCGCTCAATTTACTAAAAAACCTTCAATACACTGTTAGTTGGCATGAATACAATATGGCGCATTCTGTGTGTGCAAAAGAGATTGCTGATATTCGAGACTTTTTACAGCAGATTTTGCCACAGGATTAGCCGCATAATTTGGTAGAATAGCAACTTAACCACACCTAAACGCTGTATATGTCAGTATCTAAACCCAAAACAAATGCTAAAGCAGCACATGAAGCCCCTCCAAGCTTTGAGCAGGCTTTCGCAGAGCTAGAAACAATTGTTGCTCAAATGGAGTCAGGTCAAATGCCTCTTGAAGCTTCACTAGCTGCCTATCAGCGCGGCAATACTTTGCTGCAATCCTGCCAAAAGGCTCTCTCCGATGTTGAGCAGCAAGTGAAAATATTGAATGCAAGCAACCGTTTAGCGCCATTTCAGTCACAAGAAGACTAATCTGAAGATGATGAATTCCGTAGCAATCGACTTTTCAGCTTGGGCGCAAGCAAAGCAAAGACACATTGAAGAGGTTCTTGATACCGTTTTGCCATCAACACAGACGTCGCCTCAAAAACTACATAGTGCGATGCGATACAGCGCCCTTGGTGGCGGCAAACGTGTGCGCGCTCTGCTTTGTTTTGCAGCTTCAGAACTATGTCAAACAGAGACATCTTTTACTGATGCTGCAGCCTGTGCTGTTGAGCTTATACATGCCTACTCTTTAGTACATGATGACATGCCCTGCATGGATGACGATGACTTGCGTCGTGGCAAGCCGAGTTGCCATAAACAATATGACGATGCCACGGCACTACTAGTCGGTGACGCATTACAAAGTCTGGCTTTTGATGTGTTATCGCAACCACAATTAACAAAACAAGCAAGCCAGCAAGTCAGTATGCTCAGCATTTTAGCCAAGGCCTCAGGCTCCTCCGGCATGGCTGGGGGGCAAGCGATTGACTTGGAGTCCGTCGGAAAAGTGCTCACGCAGACCGAGCTTGAAAACATGCACAGTTTAAAAACTGGCGCACTCATTCAGGCTGCTGTGCTATTAGGCGCAATGGATGGTTCTGAGTTAGAAATTATTGCAGTAAAAAAATATGCCGCGTGTATCGGCTTAGCATTTCAAGTAGTTGATGATATTTTAGACGTAGAAGCTGACACCTCAACGCTAGGCAAAACCGCAGGTAAGGATGCCGACAGCAACAAGCCTACCTACGTTTCTATTTTAGGTTTAGCGCAGGCCAAACAACATGCTCAACAACTCTATTCTGATGCAGTAGCAGCACTTACACCCTTTGGCGAAAAAGCCAAACGCTTGCGAGAACTAGCTGACTTTATTATGCAGCGCAGCTTTTAATTGCCAGAAATCTTATGACTCCATTACTCGACACCATTGATTTCCCCCAAAAGCTTCGCCAACTTGAGCGCAAACAACTTAATCAATTAGCGCAGGAGTTACGCTCGTTTCTCATAGACAGCGTTGCTAAAACTGGTGGACATCTAGCCTCTAATTTGGGCGTAGTTGAACTAACAATAGCATTGCATTATGTATTTAATACACCTGATGACAGGCTGGTTTGGGATGTCGGACACCAAACCTATCCCCATAAAATCCTTACCGGTCGCCGTAAGCAAATGCAAATGCTACGCAAGCCACAAGGGATTGCCGGATTTCCTCGCCGCTCAGAAAGTGAATACGATACATTTGGTACAGGTCACTCCAGCACCTCTATTTCTGCAGCATTAGGCATGGCTGTTGCTGCTCAGAAAGCGTGTCTGGAAAGACGAGCCGTAGCTATTATTGGCGATGGTGCAATGACAGCCGGCATGGCATTTGAAGCCTTAAACAATGCAGGCGATATGGATGCCAACTTGCTTGTAGTGCTCAACGACAACGACATGAGCATTTCGAATAATGTAGGCGCACTCAATAATTACCTCACCAAACTACTGTCTAGCCGCTTTTACAATACAGTGCGCTCCTCTGGCAAAAAAGTATTATCTGCAATGCCACCGATGATGGAATTTGCCAAGCGTGCCGAAGAACACGTCAAAGGCATGGTCATGCCTGGCACATTGTTTGAAGAGTTTGGTTTCAACTACATTGGCCCGATTGACGGCCATGACTTAGATACCCTGATCGATACTTTGCAGAATATAAAGCAATTAAAAGGTCCACAGTTTCTGCACATCGTGACGCAAAAAGGTAAAGGGTTTGAACCCGCGGAAGACAACCCCAATAAATTTCACGGTGTAGGTAAATTCAACCCAAGTAATGGCGATGCGGTTACTTCCACATCACCGAAAACTTATACTGAAGTGTTTAGCGACTGGTTAGTTGATATGGCAAGCGCAGATCCGCGCTTAATTGGCATCACACCGGCTATGTGCGATGGCTCAGGCTTGAATGCATTTGCAAGCACCTACCCTGAGCGCTACTTTGATGTAGGCATCGCCGAGCAACATGCGCTCACATTTGCCGCAGGCATGGCATGCGACGGCCTAAAACCTGTGGTCGCCATTTACAGCTCATTTTTACAGCGCGCTTACGACCAACTGATACACGATATTGCACTCCAAAATCTGCCAGTGTTATTCGCCATTGACCGTGCTGGATTAGTCGGCGCTGATGGGCCAACACATGCAGGCAGCTTTGATTTAAGCTTTTTGAGATGCATTCCGAATATTGTTGTCATGGCACCTAGTGACGAAAATGAATGCAGGCAAATGCTCTACACCGGATTTCAATACAATGGCGTTGCCGCGGTGCGCTATCCACGTGGTAGCGGCACAGGTGCAGAAGTTCAGCACGCCATGCAGACCATGGAAATCGGTAAAGGGCAAATTGTGCGTACCGGCAAGAAAATAGCAATATTAGCGTTTGGCTCCATGCTGGCACCCGCACTCAAGGCGGCTGAGCAACTAGATGCAACGGTAGCCAATATGCGCTTCATCAAACCACTGGATACAGCACTCGTCTCTGAACTCGCCAAGAACCACGACTTACTAGTCACTATTGAAGAAAATGCCATCATGGGTGGCGCAGGCGCTGCAGTAATGGAAGCCATGCAAGCCCTGAACATTAACATATCGACACTGTGCCTAGGATTGCCAGACCATTTTATTGAACACGGCAATCATGAAACCATGCTCTCAGAATGCGGTCTAGACACCAAAGGCATCATCACTGCAATTGAGCAGAAATTATCCTAGTGTTATACTCAACAATTATGTATTAACTGCCGAACTGGAAATTGAAATGAACAAACCTGATACCGCCACCTCTATAGAAGACGTACAAAATACTGTCGATACACGTCACCTTGCCATTGATAAGGTTGGCATAAAAGCCATTCGGCATCCAGTAATCGTAAAAGATAAATCCGGTGGCGAGCAACATACAGTTGCCATGTTCAATATGTACGTACATCTGCCTCAGCAATTCAAAGGCACACACATGTCACGCTTTGTTGAGATTCTCAACATGAATGAACATGCAATATCAGTTGAGTCATTCGAAACGATCTTGCGTGAGATGGTCAAGCGTCTGGAAGCGGAATCTGGCCACATCGAAATGACCTTCCCTTACTTTGTGAACAAGTCTGCGCCAATTTCAGGCGTAAAAAGCCTGCTGGATTACGAAGTCACATTTATTGGTGAAATCCATCAAGGCAAGTTCGACATTACAGTGAAAGTATTAGTACCTGTCACCAGCCTATGTCCATGCAGCAAGAAAATCTCTAATTATGGTGCTCACAATCAACGCTCACACGTGACAGTAACAGCACTCATTAATGACTTCATCTGGATTGAGGACATTATTAGCCTTGTTGAAAAACAAGCCTCATGCGAGCTTTATGGCTTACTTAAACGCCCAGATGAAAAGTTTGTTACTGAACGCGCTTACGACAATCCAAAATTTGTTGAAGACATGGTGCGCGATGTGGCGGCTCAACTCGATGCAGAAAAGCGCATCATCGCATACACCGTTGAAAGCGAGAATTTTGAATCCATTCACAACCATTCAGCTTATGCTTTAATTGAAAATGACAAGCGCAAATAGTCGATAAAACCAATCTATTAAATAAATCACGCTACTAATAAAAAAGCCACGTAATTTGTGGCTTTTTTTATGGTACATATTTCACATTTAAGTAGAATTAATCCTCAATCAGCTTAAATATGACACTCACGGCCGTACCCTTAGACTGCTGGGTATCGCTATAACCGAGTTCAACTCGCGCTTGGTGCTGGTGTGCTATTTCCCGCACGATAGCAAGTCCTAGCCCACAACCACTCTCAGACGTACCCAGCACACGATAAAAGCGCTCAAAAACCTTTTGCTGTTCATTCAAAGCAATGCCGGAACCATTATCACGCACAGTCAGCACAGCCTCATCCTTAGTCACAGTCAAGCTGATAGTCACTTTTGAACCGACGGAGTTGTAACGAATGGCGTTATCTATTAAGTTATTAAGCAGCTCTTGCAACAACGTCACATTGCCGCGGATATATAGCTGTTGTAGATCGCAGCTCACGCCCAAATCAATACTTTTATCTAATGCTTTAGGCACCCACTCCACAGCCACTTCTGTCATTAATTGCACTAAGTCTACAGGTTCAAATGCTTGCGCATGATTACCTCCCGGCTCAGCCCTTGCCAAACTAAGCAATTGATTTGTTAAGCGACCTAAATTGTCACTACCCGCACTGATTTGCTGAAGGGCATGATGCACACTATCCATATCATCTTCCCTCAATGCTGCTTCAGCCTGTATTTTAAGTCCGGCTAAAGGCGTTTTAAGCTGATGCGCAGCATTAGCAATAAACTGTTGCCGCTCATCCACCGCCCTTTTTACTTTAACAAGCAAATCATTCATCGCATGCAATAAAGGCTGTAATTCCAGCGGCGCATCATGCTCTTCAAGCGGGTGCGTATCAGTAGGTAATCGTCGCATAATTAAATTTTTTAATTTTTCTAGTGAAACGAGGCCGCGCCGAATACCTACATTCACAAGCAACGTCACTAACACAATCAATAAAACTTGTGGAATCAACATAATGGCAATAATGTCACTTGCCATTTTATTACGCTTAATGGTCGTTTCACCAATGAGTATCATGGCACTACCTTTTGCATGAAGGTCTGCAAGTGGGAAATTAAATGCCACAACACGCAATGACTTATCATCCAGCTTGACGTTGTAGTACAAGTGCTCACCAACCTTAGGCATAGGTTGAGGCAAAAACAACTTTTCCTCCCCAATAACAACGTGATGGTTGGGATCTTGTATTTGGTAGTAAATCCAGTCATAGCGGTCATACTCAATCAAATTGAGCGTGCTATCCGGTAAATCAACTACCATCTCTCCATCAGTAACCTCAATTTGATCAGCAAGCGCCAGAGCCGTTCTGAATAAAGCTCGGTCATAAGCTAAATTAGCAAAGTAGTTTGCTAGATAATAAGCAGACCCAGCACTCAACAACAGTAGAGGCAAAAGCAAAATAAGCAGCCAATTTAATAGCTTTTGACGAATTGAATTGGTTTTAATATGAATCATGTACGACCTCTAGATTGGCGCTTCTAGCTTCGCCAACAAATAGCCAAGACCGCGTATCGTGCGAATCTCAATGCCTAATACATTTAATTTTTTACGCAATCGGGATACATTCACTTCTACAGCATTCTCACTCATTTCATCATCCCAACTACACAAGTGCTCAAGTATCTTAGCCTTACTCACAACCTTGGTCGCTTTCAGCATCAACAACTCCAGTAGCGCCACTTCACGCGGCGAAAGGGACAAAGCTACATCCTTAAACCAGCATTGTCGACTACTGGTATCTAACACCAAATCTCCAAAACTAATTTTTGCACCACCGCCTGACACACCGCGACGGATCAGCGCTCGAACACGTGCTTCCAACTCCGCTAGATCAAATGGTTTGGCTAAATAATCATCCGCACCTAAATCAAGTCCTTTCACGCGATTTTGTATATCTTCCAATGCAGTCAGAATTAGCACTGGGGTAGTATTTCCACGCGCACGCAAGCGCTTCAACACTTCAAAACCATCCAGTTTGGGAAGGCCTAAATCCAACACAATCACATCATATTCTTGATACGTCAGCAGTTTATTTGCACTATCACCATCAGCCATAACATCCACGGCATAGCCTGACTTTGTAAAAGATCGTTCAAGCCCATCTTTCAGAATTAAATCATCTTCAACTAATAACAATCTCACTCAACACGCTCTCTTGGTTAATTATTTAAATCATTTAAATACACTAAAAACACTCCATGAAACTGAATTACAAAGCAAATATTGTCAGATACGCTATCAACATGTTAATACTTTTTAGTCAGTGTCATTGCAATATCTTGCCGCTGCATATTGAGCCGATTCAATGCACTCATACCCAGTAGCACTATGGAGGGCGATCCCCCTTCTAGCACACTGGCATCTACTTGATTCAATGTAATCCCACCAATTTTAAGACTATCTATCGTCACACGATAAGCTGTCGCTACACCATTCGCAGTGGATACTTTCATGATTTCTCCCCGCTTGTAATCTATATTTGCAAACTTTGCATCACCACTATTCAGCGCAACTGTAGTTGCGCCTGTATCCAATAAGAACTTAAGTGTGACCCCATTAATTTGACAATCTGATAAAAAATGACCTTGCCCATTAGCATAAAGTGTAACGCTCGGAGCGGCCCCTGCTGAACTGCCACCGACAGAAACCGCCTGCCCCATACCCAATTGTTTGACTTTCCCATCAATTTGCAAAGTTGCAGCTTTACTATCAGCTGAGAGCAACTTAACCCCTTGACTCACATCTCCTACACTCAAGGTTTTGGGCTTACCACCATCAATGATAAGCACGGCTTTATTACTAAAAAGTCCGACGATATTCACTTGTGTATCAGCAATACAAGCACCTGTAGCAGTCATACCCATAATCAGCATTATTACCCGAATCAATATTACACTTCGCCTCATCTAAACATCCCCTGTGCATTCTGCTGCATAGCATTTAACTTCAAACCAATACCAATCACGATAAAGCCTAGTAACGGAAAAATAGCCGCCAACATGAATGTTTGCTGACCACCTAAATATTGCAAAGCGTAACCACCAGCCACACCACCAATCGTACCACCTACACCATAAGCTACACTATTGTAGATTGCTTGCCCTTTAGCTTGATGGCGACCTTTGAAAAACGTTGCGATCACCTCTACAGAAGCAGCATGAAAGCTGCCAAAAGTCGCTGCATGCAAACTTTGCGCTAATATCAATAGCAAAATATTATCAACAGCAATACCAATCAGGCTAAATCGAATAACCGCCAACGCCAAACTAATCTGTAGGATTGCCTTTAAACTAAAGCGCCGCATGATTCTTGGCATTAGCATAAAGACAACAATTTCACACACCACCCCCACCGACCAAAGTAAGCCTATCACACCCTTGCTATACCCATGTGCGCTTAAGTAAATCGAGTAAAAGTTATAAAGTACACCGTGGGCCGTCACCATGAGTGAACAACCGACTAGCAACGCGATTACATTCGGCTGCTTAATTACCTGCCAAATCGAAAAGTGGTCGTGTTCATGTGCTGCAACTTTCGGGTCTGGCAATGTGTATGAAAGTAAAAACAGGGTCATCTGCACTAACAGCAAAAACCATAATAAACTCCTGATTCCTGAGGCATCGATCATAAAACCCAATACTAAAGATGCAACAATAAAGCCTAATGAGCCCCACATCCGAATACGGCTGTAATGTCCATTAGTCGTGGCTAAATGCGCTAAGGTGAGTGATTCTGCAAGTGGTAAGGTCGAGCTAGTGAACAGGCTTAATGCTGCCATCACAAAGAATAGCCACATAAAACCATGCGCCCAAAATACCGCAACAAATCCACATAATCCCAAAAAGGCTGTGAGCCTAATCCATTGAGCTCGCTTACCAGTATGGTCTGCCAGCCAGCCCCAAAAATTGGGCGCGAAAATACGGCTAATTTGAAACAAAGACATCAGAATGCCAATATCTGCCGCCGAAAAATGCTCGGATTGTAAATACAGACCCCAATAAGGCACAAAAGCGCCTACAAAAAAGTAGTAGCTGAAATAAAAGCGGGAGAGTCGTGCGTGTAGATTTAAGTGCATGCTTGATTCAAATGTAACTTAGATTCAATAAATAGGTTCAATAAATAGGTTCAATAAACAAGTGCATACAGTGTATCAGGATGAAGCAAGCCAATAAAAAAAGTCGGCAATTGCCGACTTTTTTTATTGCTTAATAAACTTAAGCGACTAGCATCGAATACAGCTCATCTTTTAACTGGATGCGCTCTTTCTTCTGTTCAGCCAAAGTATCATCAGATACAGGAACACCTTCAGACTCCAAGCGCTCAACATCTTTCGTCACTACGTGATAAGCATCAAACAGCTTGGCAAAGTGTGCATTATCCATTTTCAAACTATGAATCTTTTCACGATGCTCTGGAAATTCATGGACTAAATCATGATGCTCAATATTCATACTGACTCCTCAACAAAATTAACTGCCTAAAAACAACTTTTAAACATGACTTTTAATCAACCTACAGATCAATAGTGACACAAAAACAAGTCAGCTATATTGCGATAGCTCAATTAAATAACAATTGACTAGGCCTAGCGTTAATCTAACATTGCCTCTAAACAATTTTTGGCGTCGTACAAACAACATCAGCATTTTGCGCACGATGCCGCAAAGCATGATCCATCAACACCAGTGCCAGCATAGCCTCTGCAATTGGCGTTGCGCGTACTCCCACGCAAGGGTCATGACGACCGGTAGTCTGCATCGTAATGGCATTACCATCTTTATCGATAGAGCGACGCTCTTGGGGAATACTGGATGTTGGTTTTAACGCAACATTCACTCGAATTTCCTGCCCAGTAGAGATACCGCCTAAAATACCGCCAGCATGATTGGTAACAAAACCTTGCGGAGTCATTTCATCACTATGCACACTACCGCGTTGCGCGATACTGGCAAAGCCGGCGCCAATTTCCACACCTTTTACTGCATTGATACTCATCATCGCATAGGCAATCTCGGCATCCAATCGATCAAACACTGGCTCGCCCCAACCTACAGGCACACCTTCAGCCACAACCGTAATACGTGCGCCGACTGAATCACGCTCTGAGCGCACATCATCCAGATAACTAGCCAGTTGCGGCAACACTTCAATATTTGGTGAGAAAAAGTCGTTATTTTCATGCTCAAGTGCATCCCAACTATGAAATGGAATATCAATCTCGCCCATCTGGCTCATATACCCACGCACAGTCACACCAAAGCACTCTTTTAGCCATTTCTTTGCGATAGCACCAGCAGCCACACGCACGGCTGTTTCCCGAGCACTGGAGCGACCGCCGCCGCGATAATCACGCACCCCATATTTTTGGGTATAGGTGTAATCGGCATGTCCGGGACGGAAAGTATCCATGATCTTGCTATAGTCATGGCTACGCTGGTCTGTATTGCGAATAAGCAAACCTATTGGCGCACCGGTAGTTTTTCCTTCAAACACACCGGACAGAATTTCCACTGCATCTGCCTCTTGGCGTTGCGTCACATGACGTGAAGTGCCGGGCTTGCGGCGATCTAAATCAATTTGCAAGTCTTCAGCGCTTAACGTCAGGCCCGGAGGGCAACCATCCACAACGCCGCCAATTGCTGCACCGTGCGACTCGCCGAATGAAGTCAGGGTAAAAAGTGTACCTATCGTGTTGCCAGACATGATGCTTTTCTCTTAGAAATTTTTATATGATTTTAACATACCAAGACTAAATTACTGCGCCAGCCCTTTCACCCACTGCGTGTACACCTGCTTAGCCACTTTATTCAGAAAGAAACAATGTAGTGGCAAGTCTTGCTGCATCACATCGGCCTGTTGCACCGCCGGACTTGATGCGGATTCTAGCAACTCATCAATACCAGCCTTGCACCAATTTTGCACCATTTCTTCAGTCATTTCTATATGGCATTGAAATGCCAAATGCTTGCCGATGGCGTACGCCTGATTTTGACAAAAATGGCTAGCAAGTAAATGTACGGCGTTTTCTGGCAAGCTGAAAGTCTCACCATGCCAATGAAAACCATTAAAAACCTCCAGTTCGCCAAACCAGCGTTTAGCAGCATCGTTTGAGCTCACAGCCAACTCGCCCCAGCCAATTTCTTTAATTGGATTTTTTGTGACATTGCCACCTAATGCCTTACTTATCAACTGCCCACCAAGACAATGCCCCAGTAGTGGAACATCTAAAGCATAGGCTTCACGAATCAAACCCAGCAATGGTGTTATCCAAGGTAAATCATCATTCACACTCATTGGCCCGCCCATTAAAGCAACACCACTATAACCTTCAATTGAATCAGGCAACGCCTCTCCTTCATCAATTTTAATCAGTTGCCAAGGGACTTTCTGCTCATCCAAAAATGTTGCTAAATATCCAGGGCCTTCAGTTAGCGCATGGCGGAATATCACTATGGGTTTCATGGAGTTATCACCTTAAATTGTCCAATTTCAATATCATCAATGGTATACGCGCCAATCGAATAACGTATCAAGCGCAGTGTAGGAAAACCTATTTTCGCCGTCATACGTCGTACCTGACGGTTCTTTCCTTCCGAAATCTTAATCTGCAACCAACTGGTCGGTATGGCTTTTCGCTCTCGTATTGGCGGGTTCCGTGGCCACAATCCTTCGGGCTCATGCATCAGCTGCACTGTTGCAGGCTGCGTCACAAAATCACCTAAATCCACCCCTTGCCGTAGCGCTTGCAAATCCGCTTCGGCTGGGATGCCTTCCACTTGTGCCCAATAGGTTTTAATTTCTTTATGCTTGGGATGACTTAAACGATGTTGTAATGCACCATCATCGGTTAAAATGAGCAATCCTTCTGAATCAGTATCCAAACGTCCGGCAGCATATACATCGGGCAGCGGGATAAAGTCTTTTAACGTGGGGTGCTTTTCATGCGAGCTAAACTGGCACACGACGTTAAAAGGTTTATTAAATAAAATTATCATGTTAGGAAATTTGCAATGAATTCTATAGTGACTTCGAAAATTATCGTGCCGGAAACTGGTGAAAAAATTACCGTCAACGCAGACAACACACTTAACGTGCCAAACAATCCTATTATCCCATTTATTGAGGGTGATGGCATAGGCGTAGATATTACGCCACCGATGATTAAAGTCGTAGATGCCGCAGTGAACAAAGCTTATAACGGCACACGTAAGATCTCATGGATGGAAGTCTATGCCGGTGAAAAAGCCGTTAATATCTACGGCAAAGACAAAGATGGCAAGGACACTTGGTTACCGAGTGAAACTATGCAAGCCGTGCGTGATTACGTTATTTCAATCAAAGGTCCGCTCACAACGCCTGTTGGCGGCGGCATTCGCTCATTGAATGTTACCTTGCGCCAAGAGTTGGATTTATACGTCTGCTTGCGCCCAGTGCAATATTTCACAGGCGTTCCTAGCCCAGTAAAACATCCAGAAAAAACCGACATGGTGATTTTCCGTGAGAACACTGAAGATATCTATGCTGGCATTGAATGGGCAGCTGGTACAGATGAAGTAGAGAAAGTCATTAACTTTCTAAGTGACATGGGCATGCGTAAAAAAATCCGCTTCCCGGAGTCATCTGCTATTGGTATTAAACCTGTATCTAAAGAAGGCAGCCAACGCCTAGTACGCAAAGCTATTCAATACACCATTGATAACAATCGCAAGTCACTCACGATTGCCCATAAAGGCAATATCATGAAGTTCACAGAAGGTGGCTTTAGGGATTGGGGTTATGAAGTGGCCAAACAAGAATTTGGTGCAGTTGAGATTGATGGTGGTCCATGGTGCAAATTGCCAAACGGCATCGTTATTAAAGATTGCATCGCAGATGCGTTCTTACAAGAAATCTTATTGCATCCACAAGATTATGATGTAGTTGCCACACTCAACTTAAATGGCGATTACATGAGTGATGCACTAGCGGCTCAAGTAGGCGGCATTGGTATCGCACCGGGTGCAAATTTAAGTGACACGGTTGCCATGTTTGAAGCTACTCATGGCACAGCACCTAAAATTGCAGGGAAAGACATTGCCAACCCAAGCTCACTCATCCTTTCAGCAGAAATGATGTTGCGCCACCTAGGCTGGGTTGAAGCGGCGGACTTAGTACTCAGTGGCGTAGCCAAGGCAATTACTGCAAAACGTGTAACCAGTGATTTCTCAAGTCAAATGGAAGATGCAACACAAGTCAGCACTTCACAGTTTGGTGAAGAAATTATCGCCAATATGTAATTTATGCTATAAAAATAAGACATAAAAAAACGGCTCGTCATCACTGACGAGCCGCTAAGTTAGACTGTAATACTAAAAGTACTCCGTCTAGCATCTATTGTCTAGCTAGACTTAAGCCTTTTGAATATTTGAAGCTTGCTTGCCTTTTGGACCTTCGGTCAAATCAAAACTAACACGTTGGCCTTCTTTAAGACTTTTATAGCCAGCTTCTACAATCGCAGAGAAGTGTGCGAATAAATCATCGCCACCATCATCCGGAGTAATAAAGCCAAAACCTTTAGAATCGTTAAACCATTTTACGGTACCTGTTGCCATTTCATACATCCTTACATAATACACGGGGGGCGCCCCAAAAAGTTTGCCTCAAGAACAGAAGTCACAGTAACTAAATTGCAAAAACAATTTAAAACAGGCTGCAAAAAACTCGAACTCAAACACCTAGGTAACTTTATAATTTGGATTATCCTAAATGTCAAGCGGCTTTTAACGCTTATATCGACTATAAGTAATCACACCTATAGTCGATTTACTAGAAACTACAGATAGCAATGAATGCATAAAAGCGACAAACTGGCAGCCATCACTCCGCTCTAAGCTAACGCGGCAAAAATATTATCGCGAATCACGTTCATATCACCCAAGCCATTCACAAATACATGTTTAGGCGCTCCAGCCGCACCGCTATTGGCCCAATCTGAATAATATTTAACCAATGGTTTGGTTTGGCTGTGGTAAACATCCAAACGGGTTTTCACAGTTTCCTCTTTATCATCAGCTCTTTGCACCAAATCTTCACCAGTAACATCATCTTTGCCGGCCACTTTTGGTGGATTAAATTTAACATGATAGGTGCGACCGCTTGCAGGGTGTGAACGACGACCGCTCATACGCTCTATGATTGCCTCATCCGGCACGTCAATTTCGATTACATAATCAATGCCTACGCCTGCATTTTTCATAGCTTCAGCCTGTGGAATGGTGCGTGGAAAGCCGTCGAATAGAAAACCGTTAGCACAGTCTGCTTCTTTAATGCGCTCACTTACCAAGCCAATAATCACCTCATCTGGCACTAAGCCGCCGCTATCCATAAATGCTTTGGCTTCTAAACCTAAAGGTGTGCCAGCTTTAACGGCTGCGCGCAACATGTCACCAGTAGAGATTTGTGGAATGTTGAATTTTTCACGTAAGTGAGTGGCTTGAGTACCTTTGCCAGCGCCTGGTGCGCCTAACAGAATGATTCGCATGACTTATGCTTCCTAATTATATTTTGAGGTTAAATTTTATCTCAAACGAGATAATTGCTGATAGCGACAAATTGCGCCACGGACAAATTCTCGGCGCGGAGTTGTGAGTCTATGTTGAGCGCTGTAAATCCTGCGTCATCCAACAAGCCTTTTAGCGTATTGCGCAGTGTTTTGCGGCGTTGACCAAAAGCGGCTAATACCACTTTTGCAAACGTAGCTTCATCTTTAGCGACGAAAGGCAGTGTGGCATGCGGCACACAGCGCACGAAGGCTGACTCTACTTTAGGCGCTGGTTCAAAGGCGTCTGGCGGCACGGTGAATAGATAGGTCATTTGCAAACGATATTGCAGCATTACGCTAAGACGCCCATAGGCTGGGGTGGATGGCGCTGCGACCATGCGTTCGACGACTTCTTTTTGCAACATAAAGTGCATGTCGGTAATGTGCGAGATGTTGTCTAGCAGATGAAATAATATTGGCGTGGAGATGTTGTAAGGCAAGTTGCCAGTGACGCGCAGGTTTTCACCTAGGCCACTAAAATTAAATTTCAGTGCATCGGAATTGTGAATGGAGATCTTATTTTTTTCGTATGCAGGTTTTGCATATTCATTTTCCATCCAGCTAATGATGTCGCGGTCGACTTCTACTACGTGTAAAAGATTTAAGCGTTTTAGCAGAGGCTTGGTTAGCGCGCCTAGGCCAGGGCCGATTTCGACCATTAAGTCGTCTGCTTTTGGTGAAATGGCTTCTACCAAGCTGGCGATTACACCTTGGTCAGTGAGAAAATTTTGACCAAAACGTTTTTTTGCAACGTGTTTCATAAGGAATTTACACTTTTTGATTTGTTTTTAGCCAGCGTAATCGCTAGTTCAATGGCTGCTAGCATACTGCCAATTTCAATGTTGCCTTTACCTGCCAAGTCCAGAGCGGTGCCATGATCGACCGAAGTGCGGATAATAGGCAAACCTAGCGTGACATTGACACCTTCACCGAAACTGGCGTGTTTAAGTACGGGTAGACCTTGATCGTGATACATGGCAAGCACTGCGTCCGCCTTACTTAAATGGTGCTTAGCAAATAAAGTATCTGCTGGCAAAGCACCAATGAGCTGCATGCCTTCAAGGCGCAACTTTTCTAATACGGGATTGATAACATCTATCTCTTCTCGACCCAAATATCCATCTTCACCAGCGTGAGGATTCAGGCCTGAGACTAGAATGCGTGGATTTTGGATACCAAACTTTGTGACTAAGTCATGATGCAAAATACGGATAGTGGTTTCCAGACTGCTACGTGTAATGGCCGCTGGAATATCTTTAAGCGCTAAATGCGTGGTTGCAAGGGCAACGCGCATACCGCCACCAACCAACATCATTACAACTTGAACAGTATTTGTCAGTTCAGCTAAAAATTCGGTATGACCGCTAAACGCTATACCAGCATCATTAATAATACCTTTATGCACAGGTGCTGTGACCATCGCATCAAATGTATGGCCAACACAACCTAAGGCCGCAGTTTTCAATGTTCTTAGTACATATTGACTATTATGCACATCCAAGTTGCCCGCAATGGCAGGCTGACTTATTGATTGATGTAAGACTGTTAATGAACCATCGCCGCGATGAGTTAAAACCCTGTTTTCAAGATATGGAACAATGTTGATAGATATATTGAGTTGTACGGCACGCGCTTGTAGCATGTCAGCATCAGCAATAACGACAATTTTAGCGTTGAGCGGCTGATGCGCCAACATGACACATAAATCAGGGCCTATGCCAGCAGGCTCGCCAGCCGTGATAGCGACACAGGGTAGTAAATTACTCACGATAAGATGCGATTAAAACTTATCGTCAAGCCTCAGTTCAACATAGGCACGGTCACGTAGTTCCCTTACCCAGTCCTGATAAGCCTCATCTGCTTTTCTGGCACGAATTTCCTGGCGTGCTTTCAAACGTGCGGACTCTTTACTCATATCTTGTTTGCGGCGCTCAAGCACTTGAATGATATGCCAGCCAAATGGTGTACGAACAGGCTCACTGATTTGGCCATCCTTAAGTTCGTTCATAGCCTTTTCAAATTGAGGCACAGTATCTCCCGGATTCACCCACCCCAAATCGCCACCATTGGAAGCCGTACCGTCTTCTGAGAACTGGCGAGCAAGCACCTCAAACTTTTCACCATTATCAAGCCGTTCTTTAATGCCATCTATTTTCTGTTTACCATCTTTTTCTGACATCACTTCTGAAAGCTTGATCAGTATATGGCGCGCATGCGTTTGCTCAATCACCAACGGAGAATTACCTCCACGTTTATTAGTAAGTTTAAGAATATGAAAGCCATTAGGGCTACGTAACGCAGGAGAGATATCGCCAACCTGCATAGTTTTTAAAGCGTCCAGAAACAGAGCCGGTATTTGAGAAGCGCCTTTCCAGCCTAAGCTCCCGCCTTCCAATGCATTCGGAGCGTCTGAGAAACTTGCCGAGACTTTAGCAAAGCTAGTTCCCGCTTGAAGCGCTTTAATTACCTCATCTACTTTAGCTTTAGCTTTTTGTATCTCCTCAGTTGAGCCCTCTTCTGGGGTACGGATTAAAATATGCGATATCTCAAACTCATCCTTATTTTCATTACTGGATGCTTGTGTCGTTAAAAAATTGTCAATTTCAGACTCACTCACATTAACGCGACTATCAACCTCTCGCTCACGTAGTCTCGCAAGGGTAATTTCGCTACGAATGTCCGTTCTAAACTTACGCATGCTAATGCCTTCTTTACTGAGAGTTTCACCAAACTCAGTAAGTGTCATTTTATTTTGCTCAGCAATACGCTCAATGGTCTTATCCAACTGATTATCATCAACCTTAAGACCTGTTTGCGCTGCATATTGAAGTTGCAGCGTATCTGAAATAAGACGCTCTAAAATCTGTTTGCGCAAGATGTTTTCCGGAGGCAACTCCGTGCCTTGCTTTTGCAATTGGGCAGTAACGGTAGCAATCCGGCTTTCAAGCTCTTGCTCAGTAATCACCGTTTGGTCAACGACAGCAACGATGCGATCGAGCTGAACCACTTCCGCAGCGGAGACATTAAGGTTGCCAATAGTGAGAAAAAGCGTAGCGCATGTGAAGAATAAGTTTTTAATAAAATTACGCAAAATGGTTACTCGTCATAAGGTTGTTGATAGGAGTCAGGGATATTTCCTGATTTGACATAGCCCGGGATAGTACGCTTAATAAGACTCATTGGGTTTGAACCTATTGATGCAAGTCCACCTAACTCAAGCTGAAAGAATAGCGCATAGTTAGCTTGGGCCGTTGGCGTACTCACACGCTGAATAACGGTTCTTGTTTGCCAGCACCCCGCATTGTATTCTACCCCGGCAAGGGTTTCAATCACATGTTTTTCGCTGATTGAGTAGTTGGCACGCCCAACCCCATACCAGCCTCTGCTTAAAGGCCACTGACCAGAAATATTGAATTGGTTTATGTTTGCACTTTGTGTGGCAATGGTTGAATCACTACGATTACTGTAGCTCAGATTAAGCACTTTACCTGGCTCAGGATTATAGCGGCTGGTAAAGGTACTACGCACCGAACTTGCATCATGTGTGTTGTATTGCCAAAAAGCATCCACTCTCCAACTGGTTTTTAAATTGGCACTAAAACCAGCAATAATGTCCGAACTATTACTTTTCCTGAAAGCGGCGGCATTTGTATAATCCAGCGCTACTTTCTGATCCGCAAAATAATACCGTTGACCAATGGATGCTGATAGTCGTTGTGTGCCAACATCAGACTCAATAAGGCGAGTAGTCAGCGCCAAGCTAACTTGATTCGCATCATTAATACGATCGTTACCAACAAACTGATTCTCAGCAAACAAGGAACTAAAATTCAAATCCAACAAACCAGTATCAAAAACAGGAATCTTAGATTGGTCAACATTAGGGATATAGGTATAGAACAATCTAGGCTCTAAGGTCTGTGAATAAGCCCGATTTGCGATTTTAAAGTCACGATCAAAATACAACCCGCTATCCAGACTAAATATGGGCACTGTACGCTGCTGATTACCTAATCCATTCGGATCATTATTCAGACTATAGCTAGTGCTATGAATACCTACTTTTGGCGTAACGTAGCCATAAGGCCGATAAAAAGGAATGCTAATACTCGGATATATCGTAGCGCGTGTGCCAGTAGCTAAAGTAGCCGCATTTACATTTGACTTATCAGTACCGAACGCAACAAGCTGTGTATACAGATTAACATTAGCAGGACCATAGCTCTGATGCCCGTTTAATGTCATTTGTGGTAAACGTTCATAAGGATAAGAGGCCTTATCCAAAGTTTGAAACTTTTGCGCGATCGCATTAAAGCTCCACGTAGCATCCGCGTAATCTACATTGAACTGTTGTGGCAGAAGAATACGGCTGGTACTGGTGATACGTGTCGATAACTCAGAAAAATATTGATCATCTGACACTTTTTCAAAACTATAACCAGCAGACCAACCTCGACCTAAGTTCTGCTGATGTTTAAGATTAGCGTAATAGCGTGTACTGCCAGTCAGGCTATCATTAGGCAAATACTCTAAGCTATCCATACCAGAAAATGTGTCTTCCAAATATCGATACTCACCCTGCAACTGAACGCCACGTTTACTGAGTTCACGCATGGCAAGCGTAGCGTCCATGTTTGGCGCAATATTCCAATAATAAGGGACTGTTAATTCAAGACCGCTAGTCGTGGTTGTGCCATAGCTTGGGGCAAGTAAACCACTTTTACGTTGATTACCGTATGAAAAACTTAACCATGGCGTATAAAGCAGTGGTACGCCCTTAAATTCCACATAGGCATGTTTAGCAACACCAGCTTCGGTAAACTGATTAAGCTTCAATTCTTTAGCTTTAATATACCAATCATCTACTCCAGCCGCACAAGTAGTATAACGAGCGTCCAAGAGCCGCTTCTTATCTTGCCCTTCAAAAAGGATTGTTTTGGCATCACCGCGAGACTGGGGCAACACTCGAGGCGGTTCAGCATTAGATACGAAACCATCTTGCTGATCATTGCTTATCGGCAAACTAGGTTGTTTAGATTGCTTAATGGCAATAGAGGCATCGCGCATCTCACCTAAACTTTCAGAAAGCCGCATTCGCAATTCAGGGCCAGTTAAGGTTGCGCCACCCAATTCGATTTGGGTGTTGCCTACCACATGCAACTGATCATTCTGAACGTCATAATCAATTTCATCACCCAGAATAGTTTGCTTGTTGCGACTAATAGACGCATTCCCAATTGCGCGCATGTCCCTATCGAGATGCATCTCAAGCTTGTTTCCCTCTATCGTAATACTCTCATCATTACCGACATCGCCCGATGACACTGCTTCGTCCTGCGCTTGAGAACGTAAGCTACACATTAATAAAATAGCGGTGACGCCAGTAATTAGGCGACTTTTTAACATGAAATTATCACAGAGGTACTGAATGAAGTTAAAGGCAAAAGCATATAGGCAGACTGTTTTATTTTATCAGTGATAAAATCGCACAAATTGTGCCTTTTGGCAATCAATAAATCATGACCACCCTGATTAACACAGAGTTTTAAGGCACAATTATGATCTGTGTATTTTAAATGAAACTGAATAGAGACAACGTGGATATTAGACAGAAACAACTAGAGTCATGGTTGGCAACAGCATTACAACAAACTGATTTCAAGCTGACAACCGCATCGGCAGATGCGAGTTTCAGACGCTATTTTCGTGTACATTTGCTTAGCTCTTATTTAGGTCACAGCACCTTGATTGCGATGGACGCACCTCCGCCACAGGAAAACTGCGCACCGTTTGTGGCGATTGCCCAATTGTTTTTAGAAGCGGGGCTCAATGTGCCTGAAATCATTGCGCAAGATTTAGCGCAGGGATTTCTGTTGTTAACTGATTTGGGCGATGATACTTACTTGTCGCAATTACAAGCAGATAATGCGACCAAGCTTTATGGCAATGCCACGGATGCGTTGATTAAATTGCAATTGGCGAGCCAACCCAATGTGTTGCCAAATTACGATGAAGCGCTACTCACACGTGAAATGCAACTATTCCCAGACTGGTATGTAGCTAAGCACCTAAATCTTGAATTGAGTAGCGAGCAACAAGCAGTTTTAAACAATACATTTGCCGTGCTTAATCAAAATATTTTGGAACAAGCGCAAGTGTATGTGCATCGCGACTATCATTCTCGCAATCTGATGGTTACGCCAGAAAACAATCCCGGTGTTCTGGATTTTCAGGATGCAGTATACGGCGCGATTACTTACGATTTAGTGTCATTGCTCAAAGATGCCTATATTCATTGGGAGGAAGCTGAAATTATCGATTGGGCAGTGCGCTATTGGCAGCCAGCTAAAAAGGCTGGCTTACCCGTACCAGATGACTTTTCAGAGTTCTATCGTGATTTTGAATGGATGGGCGCACAACGGCATATCAAGGTGCTAGGCATATTCGCAAGACTTTCGCATCGTGATGGCAAAGATGGTTATCTGAAAGATATGCCGTTGGTCATGATGCACTTACGTAAAGTTTGTGAGCGCTATGTAGAGTTACGTCCGATGCTACGATTGCTAAATCAGCTGGAAAATCTCAAGCCACAAGAAGGCTACACGTTTTAATGAAAGCAATGATACTAGCGGCGGGCCGTGGTGAGCGCATGCGCCCATTGACAGACCATACGCCAAAGCCACTATTGCAAGTTGGCGGTAAGCCGCTCATTGTTTGGCATTTGGAGCGTTTAGCCCGTGCGGGCTTTACAGAGATTGTCATTAATCATGCCCATTTAGGTGCACAGATTGAACAAAGCCTCGGTAATGGTAGTCAGTGGAATGTGTCCATTCAATATAGTCCAGAAGCCATTGCGCTGGAAACCGCGGGTGGCATTGCTAATGCCCTGCCTTTATTGGGTGACGCGCCCTTCCTGGTGGTGAATGGCGATATATTTATCGATATTGATTTTTCGCCACTTAAACTACATGCACCTAATCTTGCGCATTTGGTGATGGTGGATAATCCGCCGCAACACGCACAAGGTGACTTTGCGCTGGTAGGCAAGCAATTGATGCCTGAAGGCGAAATAAAATTGACTTTTTCTGGTGTAGGTATTTACGAACCGAGCTTGTTTGCGATGATAGAAAAAGGCCAGCCAGCCAAGCTAGCCCCCATTTTGCGCGCGGCAATGCTTAAACAACAGGTGTCCGCTGAACATTATCAAGGTGAGTGGCACGATATCGGCACGCCGGAGCGGCTACAGCGCTTAAATCAGCAATTACTGGGTAACTCTAATTAGCAAAAAAATGGTGTAACTATGTCCGATATGCAAGAACTTAAAAACCGTCGTCAGCAATTGATGCAAACAATGGATGTCGGCATTGCCGTAATCCCTACTGCGCCAGAGGCGATTCGTAATCGCGATAGTCATTACCCATACCGATTTGATAGTTACTTTTACTATTTGTCAGGCTTTAAAGAACCTGAGTCTGTATTAGTGTTGATTGCAGGCACCACGCCTAAAAGCATCTTGTTCTGCCGTGATAAAGACATGGAGCGTGAGATTTGGGATGGCTTTCGCTATGGCGCAGATGCCGCTCGTGAAGCGTTAGGCTTTGATGAGGCTTATTCAATCAGTGAGCTAGATGCAGTCATGCTGAAACTATTGGCTAATCAACCAAAGTTGTTTTTTAGCTTGGGCGATAGCGCAGCTTGGGATGCACGCGTGACAGGTTGGCTGAATAGCCTACGCAGTCAGGCTCGAAACGGTGTGAGCGTGCCCGATGATATGGTTGATGTGCGCAAACTGGTAGATGAAATGCGTTTGTATAAATCACCTGTGGAGCAGGCCATTATGCGCCGCTCTGCGGATATTGCTGCTGCTGCACATAATCGCGCCATGCAATTTACCAAGTCTGGCATGATGGAGTATGAGGTCGAAGCGGAATTTCTGCATGAGTTCTATCGCAAAGGTGCGCAATCGCCAGCGTATACCAGCATTGTTGCTGGCGGCGCTAATGCTTGCACTTTGCATTACAACGCCAATAATACACAACTCAATGCTGGTGACTTATTGTTGATCGACGCGGGTTGTGAGCTAGATGGCTATGCGTCTGACATCACACGTACATTTCCTATCAATGGAAAATTCAGCGCGGCACAAAAGGATGTTTATGAGTTGGTGTTAGCGGCGCAGTACGCAGCGATTGCAAAAGTCAGCCCACAACAACATTGGAATGCGCCACATGAGGCCGCGCTCGACGTGCTGATTCAGGGCTTTATCGATTTTGGCTGGTGCAAAGGCAGTAAAGATGCGGTGTTAGAGAGTGGCGCTTACCGACAGTTTTATATGCATCGCACTGGGCATTGGTTGGGTCTGGATGTGCATGATGCTGGCGAGTACAAGGATAAGCAAGGTGATTGGCGGATATTGTCACCAGGTATGGCCTTGACTGTGGAGCCGGGTTGTTACATTCGTCCGGCTGATAATGTAACCAAAGACTTTTGGAATATCGGCATTCGTATCGAAGATGACGTTTTGGTCACGCAGCAAGGTTGTGAAGTGATTACTGCTAAAGCCGTGAAAACGGTGACGGATATTGAAGCTTTAATGAAAGCTAATTAGTTGCAAGACGCGCTTAAAAATACGGGTAATATTGTCATCGTCGGTGGTGGCCCGGTGGGTGCTGTACTGGCGTTGCTGCTGGCTAAGCAAGGCATTGCCTGTACGGTGCTGGAGGCGCGTAAGCAGGGAGCCGCATTTACGGAGAGTCGCGCTTTGGCGCTGTCGTTTGGCAGTCGCCGCATTCTTGAGAGGCTAGGCATTTGGCCGCAACTCTCACCACGTGCCACTGCTATCAATACTATTCATGTTTCGCAAAAAGGCAGTATCGGACGCAGTGTGTTGCATGCGCATGATTATCAGCAAGAAGCGCTCGGTTATGTGTTGTCTTACGGCGCATTAAGTGAGGCTTTAGATACTGCACTTGCTGAGCAGCCAGAAGTTAACTTTATCTTCGAGGCCAGCGCTGAAACCATTACCCACAATACAACCCAAGCCAGTGTGACTTATTCGCACCAGAACCAATCTCACACACTTGATAGCACATTGCTTGTGCTGGCAGATGGTGGCCGTAGTTTAGATGAAATTGCCGGTTTAACGCGTGAAACCAAAGAGTATGGCCACGATGCGCTGATTACAAAGGTGCGTGCTGAGTTGCCACACAATAATATCGCTTATGAGCGATTCACTACAAACGGCCCGATGGCATTGCTGCCTAATGGTGAGCGTGATTTCTCATTGGTATGGACAGGTAGAAAAGATTTAATAGAGCCGTTGTTAACACTAAGTGACGACGCATTCTTAGCGCAGTTTCACGCCCAATTTGGCGACAGAGTTGGGCGCTTTTTAAGTGTAGAAAAACGCATGTGCTTTCCATTAAGGCTATCACAACTCAAAACGAGCAATACTCAGCATCTAGTGGTAATCGGAAACGCAGCCCAAACCATGCATCCTGTGGCAGGACAAGGCTTCAATGTAGGATTACGTGATGCAGGGGCTTTAGCAAAGCAGATTGCTATTACACCTGTACTGGAATTAGGTTCAAGTGAGATGTTGGCAACCTATCAAACAAGCCGTAAAACAGATACTAGAAATGGCTTACTGTTTACAGATTTTTTAGTAAATATCTTCTCTAACGATATTCTAGGCATGCCTGCATTAAGAAGCACAGGCTTAGGTTTATTTGATTTATTGAAGCCAGTAAAAAAGCATCTGGTAAGCAAAATGAGTTTTGGTAAATGACAAATAAAAAAGCTAATATACATTGCGACATTACCATCGTAGGCGCCGGTTTGGTCGGATTAGCTGCGGCAGTTGCGTTGCAGCAAGAAGGTTATGCCGTGACGTTGGTAGACGCTCAACATCCTATTAATTCTAGCGAAGAACTAGATGCCAATAGCCAAGATGTTACGCAAAACTGGGATCAGCGAATTTACGCAATCAGCCCCAGAAATGCACTATGGCTAACTAGTTTAGGTGCATGGCCGTTGCTGGACTCTACGCGCATCTGCAAAATGCAGGGCATGGAAATTTGGGATGATGCAGCGCAAGAACCTCTGTCATTATCGGCTGACGATGCCAACGCAGAATACCTTGGCTTTATAGTCGAAGAAAAAGCCTTAAAACAGGCCCTCTCGCAGCGTGCAGAGGCTCTGAGAGTAGGTACTTACTTTGCATCACCATGCGCTAATCTTAATATAAGCGGGCATCAAACAATATTGCATTTAGCAAACAATCAAGTGATAGAAAGCGAACTACTATTAGCTGCAGACGGTGCCAACTCATGGGTGCGTCAGCAAATGGATATTGCGGTACAGGAAAAACCATATCATCAAACCGCTATTGTTGCGAATTTTGTGGTTGAGAAATCACATGCCAATATCGCCAGACAATGGTTTACACAAGATGCTACCGGCGAAAGCTACATCATGGCTTGGCTACCCTTACCAGATAAAAAAGTTTCTATTGTATGGTCTGTATCTACGCAATATGCAGAAACTTTGCTAAACCTCACAGACGCAGAGTTTACCGAACAAGTAATGGCCGCAGGTAGTCATCGGCTAGGTGAATTTAAGCTACTGGACTCTCCCACAGCATTTCCACTTATCCTCAAAAAATCGGACGTATTTACGCAAGATTGTGTTGTACTAATTGGCGATGCAGCACACCGCATTCACCCTATGGCTGGGCAAGGTGTGAACTTAGGCTTTAGAGATGTTATGGACTTGCTGGAAATATTAAAAACAAAAAGTCCTTATCAATCCGTGCATGATAACAGCCTGTTAAAACGCTATACACGGATAAGAAAGGCCGATATGCTCAATATGCTTATGCTAACGGATGGCCTTTATTATTTATTTGAAAATCACCACCATACGCTGAAGAAAATTAGACAATGGGGGTTTTTAATGGCTAAGTCCAAAATTGCAAAAAAAACGCTGGTAGCAAACGCCATTGCACTTTAATGTATGGCATTAAGTAAAATTAAAACGAACGAAGGAAAATTAGTATGAAGAACAATCGTAAGGCGGCTTACAGCATGTTACCTACAGTGAGCACGCTGAAAAAGTTAGTAGGCTTCACATTATTAAGTGCATTTGCAGTAACAGCAATGGCTGATGAAGCCAGCGTCAAAAAAGCGATAGAGGTTGCCTACCCAAAGTTTAAAGTAGAGAGCGTGACCAAAAGCGGATATGCCGGACTATATGAAGTATTCATGGGCGGGCAAATCATTTATACCGATGAAAAAGCATCATTTTTGATTGCAGAAGGACATTTGGTTGATATAAAGACAAAAAAAGATATTACTGGCGAACGCATGGAGGAGTTGACTAAAGTGGACTTTGCAAGCCTACCGCTAGCGCAAGCAATTAAAGTGGTTAAAGGCAATGGGAGCCGAAAATTGGTAGTATTCTCTGATGTTGATTGCCCTTATTGCAAACGCCTAGAACAAAATGAACTGACCAATATCACAGATGTCACTATTTATACTTTTCTTTATCCGATTGCTAGCTTGCACCCTGATGCTGCAAATAAATCAAAGTTAATATGGTGCGCATCAAATCGTACGAAAGCATGGCAAGACTGGATTTTGAACAATCAGCTGCCTAAAACAACTGGCACTTGTGACGTTCCATTGGAAAAAGTAGGTGAGTTAGCAAGAAAAATCGGTGTTACAAGCACGCCAACCTTATTTTTTGCTGATGGAAAACGTATGTTAGGTGCTCAACCTCATCAGGAAATCGAGCGCGCATTAGATGTTGCATCAAAAAAATAGATATTAAAAAAACATATAATGTTGTCAAGAGGTGACCATTTTAATGGTCACCTCTTTTTAAATAAGCTTGCGTGTATTAGACGCAGAATCAAACAGGTTAGCCACCGACAACTTGCCCCAACTTGAAGATTGGAAGATACAAGGCAACAACCAGCCCACCAATTAGCGTCCCTAGTACAACCATTATTATGGGCTCCATCAAGCTTGCCATTGCATCAACAGCATCATCGACTTCAGCCTCAAAAAAGTCCGCAACTTTCCCCAACATAGAGTCCAATGCACCCGACTCTTCACCAATCGCGGTCATTTGCAATACCATATTTGGGAAGACATCAGCATTTTGCATCGCAACAGTTAAACTAGTACCAGTACTAATTTCACTTTGAATCTTCTTAGTCGCATCATAGTAAACACGATTGCCCGCGGCACCTGCAACAGAGTCTAAGGCTTCAACTAATGGCACACCTGCGGTAAACATAGTTGCTAATGTGCGCGACCACCTAGCAATGGTTGCTTTTCTAACCAATGGTCCAAATACAGGCGCCTTAAGAATCAACCTATCCATTGTGGACTGCATACTCAATGAGCGCTTCCATGTGTAAAAGAAAAACCACACCCCAAAACCAATTGAGCCAAAAATGGCCCACCACCACTGTACAAAGGCATCCGAAATAGCCATCACAACTAGCGTTGGCCCAGGCAAGTCGGCGCCAAAACTACTAAACAGATCCTTAAAAGCAGGAACTACAAAAATCATAATGACAGAAGTGATTACAAAAGCCACAACTACAATTGAGGCAGGATAAACCAGTGCAGATTTAATTTTTGATTTAATCCCAATGATTTTTTCTTTATAGGTTGCTAAACGATCAAGCAGTGTATCTAAAATACCAGCCTGCTCACCAGCGCCAATCAAATTACAGAAAAGTGTATCAAAATATAATGGGTACTTACGAAATGCAGCACTTAAGCTACTGCCAGTTTCAACATCAGACTTAATGTCACTTAGTAGTTTAGAAACCGCCGGATTGCTATGTCCTTTACCCACAATATCAAATGTTTGCAACAACGGCACGCCAGCCTTCATCATGGTAGCAAGTTGACGTGTGAAGAGCGTTACATCTTTATCTGTTACTTTACCTTTATTAACAAAACTACTTTGTTTTTTAACCTTGACCCCAGTAATGCCTTGACGTCTTAATGTGGCACTAACAAATGAGTCACCAGAGGCTTTCATTTCACCTTTGACTACTTTACCTTTTTTGTCTTTACCTTCCCAAAGGTAAGTCATCTCTTTTGTGGCTTTAGCATTAGCTGCCATAATAACGCCCTATATTAATTGCTAGGTTTATTGATTGAAGCAGAGAAAAACTACTCATTAGTACAAGCCTCCACCTCTGCAATCGAAGTTAGGCCTTGTTTCACTTTGAGCAACCCTGATTGCCGTAAATCTTTCACACCCTCAAGTTTGGCTTGGTCTGCGATGTCGTGCGCGGTGCCATTTTTCATAATGATACGGCTGATAGCATCGGTAATCGGCATCACTTGGTAAATACCAACTCGACCTTTATAGCCGTTATTACACATTTCACACCCCCCCTCTTTTGGCCCATATAACTGCCAAGAGCCATCCAAGTCTTCCTCTGTAAACCCCACGCCTAGCAAAGCCTCCTTTGGTACGTCTATCGGCTCTTTACAGCTTTTGCATAAACGTCTTGCTAGACGCTGTGCGGTAATCAGAGAAACAGCAGAAGCAATATTAAATGGCGCAACACCCATATTTAACAAGCGGGTCAAGGTAGATGGCGCATCATTAGTGTGTAACGTTGACAATACCATGTGCCCCGTAGACGCAGCCTTGATAGCCATATCTGCAGTTTCCAGATCACGAATTTCACCAATCATGATAATGTCAGGATCTTGCCGTAAGAATGATTTTAACGCAGCCGCAAATGTAAGTCCTTGTTTATCATTGACGTTAACTTGGTTGATGCCTGCAAGAGGAATTTCACAGGGGTCTTCTGCCGTAGCAATATTAACGTCTGGACTATTCAAAATATTCAAGCAAGTATAAAGGGATACAGTTTTTCCTGATCCCGTTGGGCCCGTAACAAGAACCAAACCATAAGGACGGCTTACCGCACTGAGCAACCGCTCTTTTTGGATGGGCTCATAACCCAGCGCTTCAATGCCAAGCGTAGCACTTGTCGGATCTAAAATCCGCATCACGATTTTCTCGCCATTGATTAACGGCAATGTACTTACCCGAAAATCGATAGTGCGCGTCTTAGATAACACCAGTTTCATACGACCATCTTGCGGTATACGCTTCTCAGAGATATCCATACTGGAAATCACTTTAATGCGCGATGCCAGTTTTTCTTTAATAGAAAGTGGTGGCTGGGTAATTTCACGCAGTATGCCATCTACCCGATAACGTACACGATAAAACTTCTCGTACGGTTCAAAATGCAAGTCAGATGCACCCATGTTGATTGCATCCAAAAGCATTTTATTCAAGAATCTGACTACCGGTGCATCGTCAACCTCTTGGGTTTGCGCCTCATCATCTTGAACTTGCGCCTCATCATCACCTAAATCGTAATCATCACTAACATTAAGTGACTTTAAGCTACTATCACTAGCCTCAGCGATTTTATCAATCCAGCGACCTAGCTTATCGTCCTCAACCACCACTGGAGATAAAGCCATACCCATTTGAAACTGCACTCCATCAAGCGCATGTAAATTGGTTGGATCTGAAATAGCAACAAAAAGTAAATTATTCCTTACCTGCAATGCCATCACTCGGTTGGATTGCATCAGTTTTGCATCAATCTTTTTTGCTGGCAGGTAATCAGGATTAAAAGCATCTAAATTAAAATAGGGGAATCCAAATGCTTTTGCAGACGTCTCAGCAATCACTTGCGCACTTAATTTTTTGCTTTGAATAAGCTGTGTAACAAACGGCGCTTTAAGTGACAGTGCTTGCGCCTGAATAGCGCTTGCCTCATCCTCTGTCAGCAAGTTTTCTTGAATAAGGGTGCGAGCAAGGCCGCTTAATTTATTTGATGGAGATGCAATAGCCATAAAAGTTACATTAAATTAGCGTAAGCGCTTTCCAAAATTAGATTTTATCGAGCAATAATGCCCTTAAGATTTTTTTTTGTAAAGACTTTACATGAATTTGTATAGCTTAAATATCAAATAAATGCATTAAATTCAAAATACTCAGACCGATTCTTAAGGTTATTACACTAGATTCACACCTTACATTATGTTTTTCATCATGCCTAGACCTCAACTCAATAAAAAACAGACCTCAGCAAATCTCGACGCTTCAAGGTATAATTTTGCTATTCGTTTAACATATTTAAGATACCCTTGCCATGCAACAGCAGTACCCATTCAAAGACATCGAACAATCCGCCCAAACTTACTGGGAAGCCAATCAAACTTTCGCCGCTTCTGAGCAATCAGACAAGCCTAAATACTATTGCTTATCCATGTTCCCCTACCCAAGCGGACGCTTGCACATGGGGCATGTACGCAACTACACGATTGGCGACGTTTTGAGCCGCTTTCATAAAATGAAAGGCTTTAACGTCATGCAGCCTATGGGTTGGGATGCATTTGGCTTGCCTGCGGAAAATGCGGCAATTAAACATGAAACAGCGCCAGCTGCTTGGACTTACAGCAACATTGAGCACATGAAAACCCAGCTTAAACAACTGGGCTTGGGCGTGGACTGGAATCGTGAAATCGCAACTTGCAAGCCTGAGTATTACAAATGGGAGCAATGGCTGTTTACCGAGCTATTCAAAAAAGGCCTAATCTACAAAAAAACTTCTACAGTGAACTGGGATCCAGTCGACGGTACCGTGCTTGCCAATGAGCAGGTGATTGATGGTCGCGGCTGGCGTAGTGGCGCATTGGTAGAAAAACGAGACATTCCACAGTACTTCATGAAGATTACAGCTTACGCTGAAGAGTTGCTCAATGATTTGGACAAGCTGGATGGCTGGCCTGAACAAGTCAAAACCATGCAACGCAACTGGATAGGCAAAAGCTACGGTTGTGAAGTGGAGTTCCCTATCGTTGGTCAAGGCGGTAATCTCAAGGTATATACGACACGCCCAGATACATTGATGGGCGCGACTTACGTGGCGGTTGCAGCAGAGCATGTGCTGGCTACACAAGCCGCACAAAACAACCCTGCACTGGCTGACTTTATTGCTGAATGTAAACGCGGTAGCGTGGCAGAAGCCGATATCGCAACTGCCGAGAAAAAAGGCATGGCAACTGGCTTGTTTGTTACGCATCCATTAAACGGCGAGCAATTACCAGTATGGGTGGCGAATTACGTGCTTGCTAGCTATGGCGAAGGTGCTGTGATGGCGGTGCCTGCCCATGACGAACGCGATTTCGAGTTTGCAAATAAATATTCATTAAAAATTAAACAAGTAATTGGCATACCAAAAGATGGATATATTCAACCAAGTGCACGCTCAATTAACGTCACTGAGTCAACACTAGTTCCAAATACTTTCAATTTAATTGATCCAACGAATTGGAAAAGCGAATATGCAGAATATGGCCTTCTAATAGATTCTGGAAAGTATAATTTTATGAGTTACAAAGAGGCGTTCGATGCAATCGCTTCTGATTTAAGTGCTAAAAACCTTGGCAAAAAACGCACCCAATATCGTCTACGCGACTGGGGCGTTTCACGTCAACGTTATTGGGGCTGCCCAATTCCTATCGTTCACTGTGCAAGCTGTGGCGAAGTACCAGTACCTGCTGAGCAATTGCCAGTAGTGCTACCAGAAGACGTGGTAATGGATGGCGTTGGCTCACCAATTAAAAAAGACCAAAACTTTATTGAAACCACCTGCCCAAGCTGTGGTGGCAAAGCCTCGCGCGAAACTGATACTTTAGACACCTTCTTCGAGTCATCATGGTATTTTGCCCGTTACGCCAGCTTCGATAGCCAAACAGCCATGGCTGACGAGCGCGCTAATTACTGGTTGCCTGTAGACCAATATGTAGGCGGTATTGAGCATGCTATTTTGCATTTGCTCTATGCACGTTTTTTCAACAAGTTAATGCGCGATGTCGGCTTGATTAAGAATGACGAGCCATTTACCAACTTGCTCACGCAAGGCATGGTGCTGAAAGATGGCACCAAAATGAGTAAATCCAAAGGCAACACGGTTGACCCGCAAGAGCTGATAGACACTTACGGTGCAGATACCGCACGCCTATTCATGATGTTTGCCGCACCACCTGAACAAAGTCTGGAGTGGGCAGATAGCGGCGTAGAAGGCGCGCATCGTTTCTTACGTCGCTTATGGAAAGCAGTATTTGACCACGTAGAGTTGGGTGTAACAACTGCATTTAGCACAGGTGAACTCAACGCCGACCTTAAAAATCTGCGCCGTCAATTACACCTCACCATAGAAAAAGTAGCCGATGACTACGGTCGCCGCCATAGTTTCAACACTGCAATTTCATCTGTAATGGAATTGATGAATGCGCTTGCCAAAATTGAGGGTACTGACCAAGTAACACGCCAAGTACGACAAGAGGTGTTGCAAAATGTTGCACTCTTACTGTCACCTATCGTGCCGCATATTTGCCAAGCGTTATGGGCAGAACTATGCCCACAAAGCCATATTCTTGAAACAGCATGGCCTACTGCTGACCAATCAGCCATGGTGCAAGACAGCATTGAGTATGTAATTCAAGTGAATGGAAAACTACGTGGTAGCATTACCGTTGCTAAAACTGAGTCAAAAGAAGCATTAGAAAAATTAGCATTACAACAACCATGTGTACTCAAATTCATTGAAGAGAATATGACTGTGCGCAAAGTGATTGTTGTGCCAAATAAACTTATCAATGTAGTTGTGGGATAAACCATGCAAAACCTGCGCACAATAGCCACACGTCAATTAAACCTATCATTATCGCTAGCTTTAATGTGCTCTTTAATATTATCTGCATGCGGATTTCAATTGCGTGGCGCAGCAAACCTGCCATTCCAAAAACTATACATCCAAGGTGGCGGCATCAGCATTTCGAGAGACCTCAAACAATCATTAGAAACCAACGGCATTCAGGTATTAGATAGCCCCGAAGGTGCAGAGTTATTGCTTGAGGTACAAGGTGAGAACTACGAAAAACGTATTTTGTCTTTAAGCGGCACCGGCGTGGTTCGAGAATTTGAGCTCTTCTATCGTGTCAGTTTCAGAACGCGTGAACCAGCCAATCCAATTTGGAGCACGGTACAAACCGTACAACAACGCCGTGACTTTTCGTATAACGATAGCGCATTGCTCGGCAAAGCTGAAGAAGAGGCGATGTTAAACTCCGACATGCGCAAGGACGCTGTGCGTGAGGTATTACGACGCTTATCAGCCATCAAGCTGACCGCGAAATAATCAAATCATCGATGCGTTTAGCTCAAACACAACTTGAATTACACCTCAAGCAAGGCTTACATCCATTGTATGTACTCGTCGGAGACGAGCCGTTAGCTCAGCGTGAATGTCTGGATGCAATTCGTGCTGCTGCACGTGCGCAAAGTTTTGATGAACGTACCAGCTTAACAGTAGAGCGTAATTTCAACTGGCAACAGATTCAAAATTACGGCCAATCTATTTCACTGTTTGCTAGCCGTCGCTTACTCGAAATCAACATTCCCAACGGCAAGCCTGGCGTTGAAGGTGGCAAAGCCCTGCAAATATTAGCTAACCAAGCCATACCAGATACTACAGTAGTCATTATTCTGCCAGCTTTAGAGCGTGAAGCAAAAAATAGCGTTTGGTTTGGGGCGCTTGATAAACAAGCCATCACCATCACTCTGGACGAAGTGGATGCGACTCACCTGCCAAAATGGATTGCTAATAGACTTGCGCAACAAGGTCAACAGACCAGTGCCGCGACATTAGATTTTTTAGCACACCAAGTTGAAGGCAACTTACTAGCAGCTAATCAGGAAGTACAAAAATTAGGGCTGTTGTACCCACAAGGTGAGTTGTCAGACGAAACTGTACGCGAAGCTGTGCTGAACGTATCACGCTACGATGCTTTTCAATTAGGTGAAGCTGTACTGGCGGGTGATGCTGCACGCACAGTGCGCATTCTGCAAGGCCTGCAAGATGAAGGTGAGCAAGCCGTCGCCGTCATGAATCCGCTGATGTGGACATTGCGACCTTTGGTACGCATCAAACAAGCTGAAATGCGCGGCGAAAACGTGACCAATGCCATGACCAGCGCACGCATTTATGGCGATAAACAATCGCTAGTAAAACGCGCTTTAGCAAGACTCAGCCTGCGCCAACTAGAAGCCGCCTTACAGAAACTGGCGGACATTGATAAAACCGCCAAAGGCTTGATGCTCGGAGATGCTTGGCTAGAAATTTCCAGACTTTGCTTCGGTCTGGCTCGTGTACGTGGCAGGTAATTTAAATTCAGATTCAAGACTCTGATAGGATAAGACTCATGAACATTCAACACTACATGCAAAACATTGGTATCGCCGCCAGAGATGCTTCACGGCATATGGCAAGCGCAGACAGCAATACAAAGAACCATGCGCTCAAGCATATTGCTCATGCCATTTTAAGAGATAAAGCCGCACTACTCGCGGCCAATCAGCTCGACCTAGACGCTGCCCGTGCCTCTGGTATGGATGATGCCATGCTCGACAGACTGACTATTACCGAAAAATCCATTCACAACATGGCTGAAGGCTTAACGCAGATTGCCAACCTGAATGACCCAATCGGTGAAATGACAGACTTTAAATATAGACCTAGCGGCATTCAGATTGGCAAAATGCGTGTGCCTTTAGGTGTGATTGGCATCATTTATGAGGCAAGGCCAAATGTGACGGTTGACGCTGCCGGCCTGTGTATCAAATCAGGCAATGCTGCAATTTTGCGTGGTGGTAGCGAAGCCTTTAACTGCAATCAAGCGCTGGCTAGACTGGTGCATGAAGGCTTACAAGCCGCCAGCCTACCTGTAACAGCAGTGCAAGTGGTGGAAACCACAGACCGTGCCGCAGTCGGCGAACTCATCACAATGAAACAATATGTGGACGTAATCGTGCCACGTGGTGGAAAAGGCTTGATTGAGCGCATCTCCAATGACGCACGCATTCCTGTCATTAAACATTTGGATGGCAATTGCCATGTATTTATTGATAGTGATGCCGACTTTAATAAAGCATTGCGCATTTTAGAAAATAGCAAAACACAGCGCTTAGGTACCTGCAACACGGCAGAATCAATGTTGATCGCGCGTTCTGTGGCTAATGACATGCTGCCAAAACTAGCTGAGATGCTCACTGCGCACGGCATTGAGATTCGCGGCTGCGCTGAAACATGTGCGCTTGTGCCACAAGCAGTTCATGCCACTTATGAAGACTATTACACTGAATATTTAGCGGCCATTATTTCATGCAAAGTCGTAGACGGATTGGACGAGGCAATTGCACACATCAATCAACATTCATCACAACACACCGAAGCGATTGTGACCGAGAACTATACCAAAGCCAGAAAATTCTTACGTGAAGTGGATTCCAGCAGCGTCATGGTCAACGCATCAACACGCTTTGCTGATGGCTTTGAATATGGCTTGGGTGCAGAAATCGGCATTTCTACGGACAAACTGCATGCACGTGGACCTGTGGGCTTGGAAGGCTTAACTTCGCTGAAATATATTGTGCTCGGCGACGGTCAAGTCAGGGCGTAGATGCAGTCTGCAACACAAACGGCAATTGGCCTGATGGGTGGTACATTCAACCCCATTCATTTCGGCCATTTACGTATGGCGCAAGAGTTGGCTGAATCACTGAATCTAGACGAAGTGCGCTTTATCCCTGCAGCAAACCCGCCACATAAATCTGCTGATTTAATTAGCGCAGAACACCGCGCTGCGATGGTGCATCTAGGCGTGAGTAACAACCCAACATTCACTGTGGATAACCGCGAATTGCTTAGATCTGGGGCATCTTATACCGTAGATACGTTACTAAGCTTACGTGACGAGTTTGGTAAGGAAGTGAGTCTGACCTTATTTATGGGTAGCGATGCCTTCACCAAATTCAACACATGGCACCGCTGGCAGGAAATCATTCAACTCTGCCACATTGCGCTGGTGCAACGCCCGCTTACGGCAAGCAATAAAGAAGTCTTACCCAAAGTTTTGGAAACTTTCTTGCACAATCATTACACTGAAAATGCTGACGAGCTACATGAATCACCGTCGGGCTGGGTGACTATGCAGCAAATTACTGCATTAGATATTTCTTCTACCACGATACGCGACAGCATTAAAAATCATCACTCTGTACGCTACTTAATGCCTGATAGCGTGATTGATTATATTCAAACACATAAACTATACCGCTAGGTCTGAACGTGGAGCCGGAGGCAATACAAACGTATGCTTCGCGTACGTTTCCCGATTTTCTTTCAGATGTGCCAAAAACTCTAGCGCATTGAGCTCCGTTAAGCTTTTCTCTAATTTCTTCAACAGAATAGAAAGCGTAAAAATAGACGTTCTACGCTCAACCACTTGCAAACCTTCATGCTCAGCCAGCTTTAAAGTTCCCAGCACTTTCTCGTAGATGCCTTCTGAGGCGGGGGTGTAAGGCACAATAATCCAATAATCAATGCCGATTCTGGCCACTAGATCTGTTTTACGAAAAGCCTTCTTGAAAGTTGAGGTGAACTTTACCAACTGCCAGATTGCATCCACCGCACCATAAGCCTCACCTAAGTCATGCTGGTGGCCGAAAGAAATATGTACCAAGCCAAATTCAATTGGGCTGTAGTAACGATTTGTCACGGCAATCAGCCATTCCAACGTCGATAAAAACACCTTCTGGACTTCAGCATCTTGACGAATCATTAACTCAAAATCTTGGCTATCCATTAACGTCTCCTAGCAATTACATACGCTACAACCTCGCGGCAACTAGACCGAAGCGAGCCTACGTGACAACTTATGATTAAAACCTACCGATTAAAGCCGACTACAACGGTATCTCTATACCAATTTCCAACGCAAACTTTGCCCTGCACGCAAAGGCACTAACGCATCGCTGTCAAACGGTAAGTTTTCAGGGACTTGCCAACTTTCTTGAGTCAGCGTGATTTGCTCGGTATTGCGCGATAAGCCATAAAAATCTGCGCCGTAGAAACTGGCAAAACCCTCTAACTTATCCAAGGCATTCGCAGTCTCAAAAGCCTCTGCATACAACTCAATTGCCGTATGTGCTGTGTACATACCGGCACAGCCACAAGCCGTTTCTTTGGCTGATCTGGCATGTGGTGCGCTATCTGTGCCTAAGAAGAATTTAGCATTTCCAGAAGTCGCGGCTTTTACCAAAGCCACACGATGCTCTTCACGCTTCAAAATCGGTAAACAATAATGGTGCGGCTGAATGCCGCCTTTGAACATATCGTTGCGATTCATCAACAAATGATGCGCTGTAATGGTTGCCGCCACGTTAGCTGGTGCGGTCGAAACAAAATCAGCGGCGTCTTTAGTGGTAATGTGTTCAAACACGACTTTTAAGGCTGGGAAGTTCTTGAGCAAAGGGATCATATTGCGCTCAATGAACACACGCTCACGGTCAAACACGTCGATGTCTGCATCGGTCACTTCAGCGTGTGCCAACAAAGGTATACCCAGTTTTTCCATAGCCTCTAATGCCTTGGCACAATGCGTTAAATTGGTCACACCTGAATCCGAATTAGTTGTCGCACCTGCTGGATAAAGCTTCACCCCATGCACAAGACCACTCGCCTTAGCGCGCACTATCTCGTCTGCAGAGGTATTATCCGTAAGATACAAGGTCATTAACGGCTCAAAATGCATACCTTTTGGCAAGGCATCTAAAATACGCTGACGATAAGCCAATGCCAAATCAGTCGTCGTCACAGGTGGACGCAAGTTCGGCATGACAATGGCGCGTGCAAACTGTCGTGCAGTATCTGGCAACACTGCTTTTAATGCGGCACCATCTCTTAGGTGTAAATGCCAATCGTCTGGGCGAGTAAGGGAAATTGTTTTCATATCATTCACTTATTGGTCAGTTTTTAATTTAAGTGCAAGTTCGTAAAGCACATTTTTCTTTTCAGCAGTGATTTCTGTTGCCAACTTAACAGCTTGCTTCAACGGCAGATCAGCCAGCAACAATTTTAATATGCGCAACGTATCTTCTGATATCTCATCAGCATCTTTGATGGCCGCAGCCTCAACCAGCAATACAAATTCACCACGTTGTTGGTTGCTGTCGGCCTGCAACCAAGCCTCGGCATCCGCTAAGTTGCAACGATGAATCGTCTCAAAGGTTTTAGTCAATTCACGTGCAATAGTAATGCGGCGTTCCGCACCCAGCACATTAGTCATATCGACAATACTTTCTACAATGCGGTGTGGTGCTTCATAAAAAACCAATGTGACGGCTTGCGCTTTTAAAGCATCTAGCGCTTTACGCCTTGCAGCGCCGCTCGCGGGCAAAAAGCCGTGAAACAGAAAACCATTTTGTGCAATACCAGAAGCCGACAACGCGGTAATCACCGCACTCACACCCGGAATCGGCACCACTTTAATGCCTGCTTTGCGTACAAAATCAACCACTACCGCACCCGGGTCACTAATACCTGGCGTACCAGCATCCGTCACCAATGCGATATTTTCACCGGCATTTAGTTGCATCAATAGTTTCTCAGCGGACTGATGCTCATTATGCTCATGCACTGCAATCAGTTTTTTTGAAATACCAAAGTGCGACAGCAAACCCGAGGTGTGGCGCGTATCTTCAGCTGCAATAGCATCCACAGATTTAAGCACCTCCAAGGCGCGCAAGGTAATATCACCCAAATTTCCAATCGGCGTAGCTACCACATATAATAGGCCATTCGTCATCATCAGTTGGTGTCGCTATCTAGTTAAAACGGTTAAATAAAAATACATCATGAATCTCTTGCGCCACTTACTACAGATTGCAGCAGCCTTAAAAATTTCAGTATCACTCATTTTACAGGGTCATCCCCGTATGCTGCAGCACATTCTTCTGCGTTTATGCTGTATTTTTCTAAGTATTGTTTCTATCAACAATACAGCTTTAGCTAACGACACTGTAAATTCTGTCATTAAAGTCAGTGCTGAAGAGGCCTTTTTACAAGGCCAGCAATATTTGGAACAAGCCAAACTACCGTTGGCCGAGCTTAATTTAACCAGAATTCCACGAGCATCTCCTTACGCAAAACTGCTGGCAGGCAATATCGCCATTCAAAGGTCCGAGTTTGATCGCGCATTTTTGTTACTGTTACCTTTGCAATCGAATCAATCTCTGACTAAAGTCGCAGCCGCTAGTTTGCATGCCAGTTTAAGTGTAGCCTATGAAAAACAGGGTGACATCCCCAATGCACTAGATCAACTCATGCGTAGAGAAACCTATTTAAAAGATACATCTTCAATCAACAGCAACCATGGACGTATTTGGCAATTGCTCTCAAGCCTTTCATTGCAAGACCTAATTACCATGCGAGGTGAAAGCGCGGACACCACCGCACAAGGTTGGGTTGATTTGTGTTTAGCAACAAAAAATCAGGATGTTATATCCAGCATCAATGCTTGGGCGGCTAGCTATCCAGACCATGTTGCCGGCGACTTTTCAAAAACACTCATCACGCAATTAATGGCACAAAAAAACACCGACCAAAGCAAGACTACATACACATTGCCATCGAATGGCAGTATTGCCTTGATTTTACCGCCAGATATTGACCCGCTGTCCCCCAAAGCAAATGCTTTTCATGATGGGTTACAAGCTGCATTAAACAAATATGCCTTATTAAATGTCATTAAAACTTACCCTAGCCTAGGTACTGAAGATAGTATTGCAGAGCAAGTGAGCCTCGCAAAAAGTGAAGGTGCCGTATATTTCATGACACCTCTATTTCATCAGACGTTAAATGAGTCCACCTCAGATAAAAACTCTATCACATGGCAAGATGATGCGATGGGGAGCAATAGCATTTTGCAAGGCGCAGACTTATCCATCAATGACGAAGCACAAACCATTGCTGCATTTGCCTCCAGCAATGCCATGCAACACATTACCATCATAGCCACCAATGATGATGCAGCAAACCTAATGGTAAAAAGCTTTCAGGCCGCATTGGAAAATGCTCCCGAGGCTAATGTTAGAGTCATTACTTTAGCCGCAAACATAAAATCAGACGATCCTAATTTATTAGACTTAAAAACAAAAATTTCTGAACAAGCAAACGATATGATCTTGCTTGCAACATCCGCAACCGATGCTCGCATCATCAGACCCTATCTGGATATCAGTACGCCTGTTTTAGCCTTCTCTAACCTTAATGAAATTGCTAATGACGAAGCCTTAAATAGCCCACTCAACGCCGTTCGGTTCGTGGACATCCCATTTTTAATAAACAAAAATGATGAAAAATTCTCTGACTACCGCAAATCAAGCTCAAATATATCTTCAAATGAATTATTACGTTATTTTGCTTTAGGTGCCGACTACCTACAGCTATTAATAGCTAGTACACAGTTAGCCAATGGCGAGCTTATCGTTAATGGTTTAACCGGTAAGCTCTCAATTGATAAAACTGGAAAAATCCAGCGCCAACTCTCCATGGCAAAATTTACTTACAATGGTATTGTGCAAGAGCAATAGTGTTTAAAAACAAATCTCAACCAGAACATTTGCAACAGGGCAATACTGCCGAAAAGATTGCTGCAACTTTTTTGCAACAAAAAGGCCTTATATTGCTAGAAAAGAATTTCCGCTGTAAATATGGTGAAATAGATTTGATTATGCGTGAAGGTCAAATGCTAGTCTTTGTTGAGGTTCGTCTACGTAGCAACACCAATTTTGGCGGTGCAGCAATGAGCATCAATCACGCAAAGCAGCAGAGACTCAGTCGCACAGCAGAACTTTACTTACAAACGCACGGCAACTCTGCTTGTCGCTTTGATGCAATTTTAATGCAATCAACTAATATAAACGCGATAGAATGGATACAGAACGCATTCTAGTCATACACAACAATAAACCCATCACCGAATCTCGACCAAACAACTCCATTAACACCAATACACAAAGGATGTCCACAATGAATCTTCCTCATCTAAACATGAAACAAACATTCAATTTACTAACAGCGCTAGTGCTAGCCTCACAAATAACCGCGTGCGTTCCCGTTGTTGTGGGTGGGGCTGCGGCCGGAGGCGCGATTGCTGCAGATAGGCGCACCTCTGGTGTCTATATTGAAGATGAAAATATCGAACTAAAGGCTTCAAAAAACATTGCTGATGCGCTTGGTGAAACTGCTCATGTAAACATTACTAGTTTCAAGGGAAATGTTTTGCTAACTGGCGAAGTGCCCAACATTGAAGCTAAATCTAAAGCCGAAAATATCGCAAAAGCGACGGCCAGTGTACGCAATATCACAGATGAGCTGGCTATCAGTCCAAAAACAGCCATTAGTTCACGCGCAAACGATACTTACTTAACTTCCAAAATTAAAGCGCAATTCGTCACTGAGAACCGCTTTCAAGCTAACTATGTAAAAGTGGTGACTGAAAATAGTGTTGTTTATCTAATGGGTTACGTTACTCAAGCTGAAGCCGATGCCGCTGTAGATATTGCTCGCAACACCAGCGGCGTAACCAAAGTCGTTAAAGTGTTTGAGTACATGCAGTAACACCGCGACTACAGCAAGCATTCCAGCTTGAAATGTTATAATACACAAAACATTTCAAGCTGCTTACAGCTCAATTAACGACAAATCAATATACGGTATTAATCAGATGACTACAGAACAAACAATCAAGCCAGTTAGTGGTGAAATTATCATTGAAGGTAACACGCGAGCAGGAAAGCCTTTTAGACCAAGCGATTGGGTTGACCGTATGTGCAGCACTTATGCTACCTTCGGCGAAGACCGCAAACTCAAATACTCGCCATACCTAAAACCTAGAGTGGTCAATGGCGTGCGCTGTTTAGCTGTAGATTTAAAACTAAAAGTAGTGAACCCAGAAGGTTATGCACAATTAATGCACTTCGCTGACGAGAATCAGCTTAACGTACTTGATGGCGCTGGGAATAGCATAGCAGTTCCTCACTAATCAAATTACGGTTAGATTTCCCAAAGGGCTCATGCTTCTTAGCGATATAACTATCTGACTGACTAGCAAACTAACCGCTGCATTTAGTCTTTGCTAGTTCCTATTATGCTCTCAACATATTGCTTAGTAATTAAACCGCGCTTAACTTTCACTAACACACCTTGTGGATTATAGATAAACGTGGTCGGTAGCACCTCTGCCGACCCAATCTGTGCAATAACAGCATCATCACCAAGTACAACAGGATATGACATCAACATATCATCCATGTAATCGGTCACTTCCTTCACGTTTTTATAATCAAAAACCACCCCAATCACCATCAGATCTTTTTTTCTATGATGATCATACAAATTCACTAAGTCAGGCACCTCCTCAAGGCAGGGCGGACACCATGTTGCCCAATAGTTAACCAACACCCAGCGCCCCTTATAATTGGATAATTGATGTTTAACTCCCGTAGTATCTTTCAATAAGAAGTTTTTACTGACTAAAGTTTCAGTAGCAAAAGACTGAATGCCTGTAGACAGTGCCAATACAAACAACCATCCGATTAAAAGGTTTTTCATATATTTTCATCAAAAAATTAAAGATTAAACAGTCTGTTAGACTGCTATTTAAGTAGACATTATTGTACTAGCGTTACCATAAGCATTACCGTACAATCAAGCAACAATATTTAATGCGACTAATAATTAAAAATGGCGCTAAATCTTAACCTACCTATGACGACAGCGTCGTCAATGATTATCGCGGAAACTAACCCGCGCAAAATCGGTCAGTTGCTAGCAAATATTGATGGTCAAAACCCACTTGATATTGCATCCTATCTATACATTGAGTTGGAAATCCTGAATCGACAAAAAGTTTCTCCTAACGACAGGATTCAAGCTTTAGATGCCTACCGCCCATTATTAATCAATACGGCACAAGCACTAGCTGTGGATTACAGTAATGCAGCACTACCTTTACACGACAATGCAAAGGTAGCTGCCGCTGCTGCCGAATCACTATGGCTGGAACTGGGGTATGGCTACAAACTGGCATTAGTAGACCTGCAAAATAAATTAATCAAAATTGGCACCAATAAAATTTCAGCGCATGTAATACAGCATGCCATGCATGCCATCGCCGAACATGCTTTAGTGCATTACCAAACATATTTGGCGCCACCAGAACATATTTGGGGTGATTTACATCAACTGTATTTTTGTGCAGTTCAACTTGGCATTCAAAACGTCAACGTAGGGCTATTCCCATATCCTAATTTTTCGATTGAAAACTCCTATGTGCATGCACTATTAATGTACCTATCAGACCCCCAGCATCTAACTCAAAAAGATATTAGGCTGGCCGCTGACTTCCTGGCACACCATATTGGAAAAACGCAAATTACTGCAGTAATACCACTAGAGTCAACTTCTGGCGCATTTATCATTAGTCTGAAGTCCAACAAACCGCCTACTCCATACAGCAAACAAAAAGATGCTCCCAATCCAAGCACAGACATCCTATTGCAAACAATAGACTTGGTGCGAACGATTCATCAACTCCTAAATAATTTACTAAACAATCAATGGCCTAAGGATGGCAGCATTCCAATAGATGGTAATCGCAACGACTTTATAGGCTTGCTGACACACCTTATCAAATACTGGGGCATTATTCCTAAACGTATTTTCAGCCGATCTCAAAAAAATGGTGAACTTGAACTCGTGGTTGGAATTTCCGACATTTACCATGCATCAAACCATAACAACTCCACTACCACGGGAGCAGACATTGATACAAATATCAATACAACGGTGAGACAAATACTGCCAATAAATCCTTCACGTTGGCAAATACTGAATATCAGTGCAGCTGGAATGTCTATTCGACGCCATCCAACTGCGAATAAAAACATCAGAATCGGCTGTATACTTGGCATCAAAACAAAAAATGAGACTCAATGGTCACTTGGTCTTGTACGCTGGGCAAGTTGCGGCAACCGTGATAGATTAGACATAGGCGTACAACTCATTGCCCCTCAAGCACAGAGCGCTATTGCCAGCATAAATGGGCGAGAGCATAATGAGATGGTATTGTTATTGCCAGAAATTCCCGCAGCAAACCAAGCAGCGACTATAATTGCACCTAAAGGGACGTTTGAACCAGCACGCTCATTAACATTAACGTACAATAACGTTTACCAACATATAATGCTAACCAAACTAATTGAGCACTCCAATCACTTTGAGCGCATACAATATAGCCAGATTAATTAAAAATGATTAATGTGCGTCTCTAAAATTTAATCTTTAGATGCAACCTTAATCATTTGACACTTCACTAAAACATTTTTTTTCGTTACGATACACATTTATTCTAACGTATTTTCCAAATAGAGGTTTTCCATGAGCGAACACATCACACATCTTAACGACGGCAGTTTTGAACAAGATGTTTTACAATCGCAACTCCCAGTCTTAGTCGACTACTGGGCTGAATGGTGTGGCCCTTGCAAAATGATTGCACCAATTTTAGATGAAATATCTAAAGAGTATGCCGGACGCCTGAAAGTGGCCAAACTCAATATTGATGAGAATCAACAAACGCCGCCTAAATATGGGATTCGTGGTATCCCAACCCTAATGTTATTTAAAAATGGTAATGTAGAAGCGACTAAAGTTGGCGCATTATCGAAGTCTCAATTAACAGCTTTTATTGACAGCAACATCTAAACACATTACGCTTAGCTCTACGCAATATAACTACTTGATTTAAGCTTAAAACAGACAACTAAAGATCAAGTAGTTATAACAAAGCCATATAGATAGCATTGTTATAAACATAGTTTTTTCAATTTCAATCCTCAAGTTTTATAATCCTGCACCACTTACATCATGTTTTAGTGAGCCTTCATGCACTTATCTGACCTTAAGCATCTCCCTGTTACCGAATTAGTTGAAATGGCTATCGCCAATGAAATTGAAAATGCAAGCCGCATGCGCAAGCAAGACCTTATTTTTTCAATTCTAAAAAATAAGGCAAAAAAAGGCGACAGCATTTTTGGGGATGGAACGCTAGAAATTTTACAAGATGGCTTTGGTTTCCTACGCTCACCAGACTCATCTTACTTAGCTGGCCCTGATGACATTTACGTATCGCCATCACAAATTCGTCGCTTTAATTTACATACAGGCGATAGCATTCAAGGTGAAGTGCGCATCCCTAAAGATGGCGAACGATATTTCGCACTAGTTAAAGTAGACATGGTAAATGGTGAAACGCCAGAAAACACTAAACATAAAATACTGTTTGAAAACTTAACACCACTATTTCCAACCATACCTCTAACGCTAGAACGCGACATTAAAGGCGCAGAAAACATCACTAGCCGCGTTATTGACATGATTGCACCGATAGGCAAAGGTCAGCGCGGACTTTTAGTCGCCAGCCCTAAGAGCGGCAAAACCGTCATGATGCAAAACATTGCACACGCCATTACAGCCAATCATCCAGATGTGATTTTGATTGTGCTTTTAATTGATGAGCGCCCTGAAGAAGTGACAGAAATGACCCGCTCAGTGAAAGGCGAAGTTGTTGCTTCTACTTTTGATGAACCAGCAACGCGTCATGTGCAGGTTGCTGAAATGGTGCTCGAAAAAGCCAAACGCTTAGTTGAACATAAAAAAGATGTGGTCATTCTATTAGACTCAATCACAAGACTCGCCCGCGCTTACAACACGGTAATTCCTTCATCTGGCAAGGTATTAACTGGCGGTGTTGATGCAAATGCACTACAGCGTCCTAAACGCTTTTTTGGTGCTGCTCGCAATATTGAAGAAGGCGGCTCACTAACCATTATTGCTACTGCACTAGTCGACACTGGCTCCCGCATGGATGATGTCATCTATGAAGAATTTAAAGGTACTGGCAACATGGAAATCCATCTTGACCGCAAGATGGCTGAAAAACGTCAGTACCCAGCCATTAACGTTAACAAGTCAGGCACACGCCGCGAAGAGCTACTCATCGAAAAAGATGTTTTACAAAAGATATGGGTACTACGTAAACTACTTTATCCTATGGATGACATTGAGGCGATGGAGTTCTTACTAGACAAGATCAAAGCCACAAAGAACAATGCTGACTTTTTTGACAGCATGCGTAGAGGTTAACTTTCGCCAATGACTCACTTAAGCGCGAGTCGAAGTTTAACCTTGCATAGGTTCACAATTGCCAATATAATGGTGAGTTATTACAAAATGATGTGCATTCCAACGTGCATCTTAAATTAGTGCCGTATCATTCGGCAATCAATACTGAGGCTATATATATGAAAGATGGAATTCATCCAGAATACCGCGAAGTGGTGTTTCAAGACATCGGCGCTGACTTTAGTTTTATTACACGCTCTACAATTAATGCGCGTGACACCATTAAATGGACTGATGGTAAAGAATATCCGCTAGTTAAAATTGAAGTTTCTTCAAAATCACACCCGTTCTACACAGGGAAACAAATGATTTTAGATACTGCTGGTCGTGTTGATAAATTCCGTAAAAAATACGGCATGTAATTATTGTTGTACAGGCGACGCTGTAGATAATAATTTACAACAAAGGCAGCTTAGGCTGCCTTTTTACTTTATTGCTCTTGCAAATGCTCTACTGCGCTATCTTAAATCAAATTAAATCATCAATTCACATAAGTACCCCATTTAAAACAATTTAATTTTATGCGATTTCAACTAGATCATGACTGGCAAGGCAACATGTCAACACCGCGCGCGCGCGTCGGTGAAAGTGCAAAAACGCATCTATTACTTGTACTATGTGGCATATGGATATTACTCGGCCTCATTGGTCACTCTCCTTGGAAACCATTTGAATCAACAAGCATTAGCATCATTAAAACCATCCTAGATGGTAGCAACCTAATCGCGCCACTACCTATCGGCTCATCATCTTTAGATTCCCCCCCTTTATATTATTTATGTGCAGCATTGAGCGCTAAACTACTATCATCCTTTTTAGCTATACATGATGCAGCTAGGCTCACCAATGCAATTTGGATGACGATTTTGCTGCTGATGACTGGCATGACAGGCCGTGAGCTTTGGGAAAGAGGATCGGGCAGACACGCAGCATTTATAATGATTGGCACGATAGGCCTAATAATCAGCTCTCACAGCATAAGCCCTGAGATTGCTGGGCTGGCCTGTACAGCCGCAGGACTTTATGCACTCGCTCTATGCAAACGACGGCCTTGGCGTAGCAGCCTTCTTATGGCTGCCGCAATTAGTGCTGGATTTTTATCCAATGGATTATTGCCATTAATAATCATTATGAGCTCCGCACTCGTATTGCCTCTATTATTTAAAACATGGCGCACGCGCAACTACTTAATAGTAATAAGTACAGCGTTTGTAGTAGCCACTCCACCTATCGTAGCATGGCTACTATTGCTACACTATCATGCCCCGGCATTGCTGAGCGACTGGTGGCATAACAATTTAAACTCTTTTAGCCATCTAAATCATCTATATTTTCTACGTATTTTAATTTGGTACGCTTGGCCCGCCTTGCCTTTAGCTCTGTGGAGCTTATGGCGCTATCGTCACCAATTTATCCAAAAACCAAAATTTCAGCTTCTTAGCGTTTACTTTACTACTAGCCTGCTTTTTTTAGGTCTTGGTGCTACGACAAAAGATATTAATGCACTACCGTTACTATTGCCCTTAGTTGCACTGGGCGCGGGTAGTGTTGAACACCTTAAACGTGGTGCAGCAGCCGCATTAAATTGGTTTGGCATCACACTATTCGGACTAATTGGAGGACTAATTTGGCTAGGCTGGACTGCAATGATTACCGGCCACCCAGCTCAAATAAAAGAACGCATGCAGTTTTTATCTGGTGCAAATGAACTTAGTTTTAATTGGCTAACATTCTTAATTGCACTGGCTATCACAATCATTTGGCTATCTGTTTGCATTCGTGCCAAACAAACAAATAAATCGGCTGTGACCAATTGGGCTGTAGGCATGACTTTTGGCTGGAGCCTGTTAATGACTCTTTGGCTGCCACTAATAGACTCAGCAAAAAGCTATCAATCTGTCTTTACCAGCCTGAATACAACCATTTATGGGCAACAAAGTTGTATCAACAGTCTAGATGTTGGTCTGCCCGAGCGCAGATTATTTAACTACTATACGAATATAACACTACTGCCAGTTGAAGACACAAAACAATTGAACTGCACTTTATATCTGATAGAAGATAGTAGAGGCATTAGTAAAATGCAGCCTAGCGATGAGTGGAAGCTAATCTGGCGAGGCAAGCGTCCGGCAGATAGAAAGGAAAGTTTCAGGCTATATCAAGTTCAACGTTGATCTAGTTAAATCGGCTGCAAACCAATTGAATTGGCTTGCAGTTCGGCAAAGGTACGATGGAATAGTCAAATTTATAATTGTTAAGCTTACTCAAGTAAGCTTAACAATTAAACGCTGCGAATATGCTCTTTAATAGCATCACGTACGATGGGCTCTAGCCCATCGCCATTATGGTCATTCACATGTACCAGAATTTGTTGCTGCATACTCCCAGCCCAAAAACGCATTAAGTGCTGAGCAATATCTTTCTTCGCTTCTTCTTGATCTGGAAATGACTTAAAAAAATCACCAATTTGGTTAGCCATTGTCACTAAATGCTCTATTTTCATAAATCCATACTCTTTTACTTTTAAATATCTCTAGTTATTGAATCAATACATTCGGGATGACTGTATATCACGCAATTATCTTTACGAGCAAAGCCAACTAAAGTTAAGCCGCACTGCTCAGCAATCCTTACAGCTAAGCCTGTGGGTGCAGAGATTGCTACCAATAGGTTAATCCCTGCACTAGCCGTTTTTTGCACCATTTCATAACTGGCACGACTACTGGTAATAATAAAACCTTTGTTTTCTATGTCGCTATTTGCAATAGCACCAACCAATTTATCAAGCGCATTGTGACGGCCAACATCTTCACGTAACATTGCCACAGTACCATCTGCTAACACCCAAGCACATGCATGTGTCGCGCCAGTTTGTTGCTGCAAGGTTTGCATCTGAGGCATGTCCTGCAAGCCCAATTGAATTGCTTTACGACTAAAAACAGTTTGCACATCAAGCTTAGTTGGGTAGCGCATTGCTTGCTCTAGGCTTTCCGAGCCACACAGACCACAACCAGTTCTACCTGCAAGCGTGCGACGCCGATTTTTCAACTGCACAAACCGCTCGCTTGCAATCTCACAGTGCAGTTCAATACCACTAGCCTGCGAACGCACCTCAATACCGTACAACTCGTGCTTATCTTGCAAAATACCTTCAGATAAAGAAAACCCTAAAGCAAAATCTTCTAAATCTTGTGGTGTTGCTAACATTACTGCATGCGATATGCCGTTATAAATCAAGGCAACCGGCGTTTCTTCAGCCAACTGATCCTGCACATGTTGCTCTATATCAGCTTTCGACCTGACCACGTTAAACGTGGTCAGCGGCACTTCACGAACCAAAACATCTGTTCTATCTGCAGATGCATCGCAAACAATCACTCTATTTTCGCAGCCTCTAAATCCCTGCCAGCATATGCCAACTGAGCTTCACTGAACGTTTTGTAATTCTCTTGCCAATCAGAAAGCTGGTTAACACGCGTAATTTGCACAGCAGTCACTTTAAACTCAGGGCAATTGGTCGCCCAGTCTGAGTTATCTGTAGTAATCACGTTAGCACCAGACTCCGGGTGGTGGAAAGTTGTGTAAATCACACCAGGCTGCACACGCTCAGTAATTTTTGCGCGCAATACAGTCTCTCCGGCACGACTACCAATACCGACCCAATCGCCTTCTTTGATACCGCGCTCTTCAGCATCATGTGGATGAATCTCAACCACATCCTCACTATGCCAAGCAACGTTTTTAGTACGCCGTGTTTGTGCGCCTACGTTGTATTGGGACAAGATACGACCAGTCGTTAAAATCAACGGATACTTAGCAGTTACTTTTTCAGTAGTAGGCACATACTGAGTCACGAAGAACTTACCTTTACCACGCACGAACTCGTCGATGTGCATTGTTGGCGTACCTTCTGGATACTCATCATTACATGGCCATTGAATGCTACCAAGCTCATCCAGTTTCTTGAAACTCACACCCTTAAAGGTAGGTGTTAAATGTGCAATTTCATCCAGAATATCTGATGCATGCTTGTAATTCATTGGGTAGCCAAGTGCATTAGAGAATGCTGCTGTAACTTGCCAATCTTCCATACCATTTTTTGGTGTCATCACACGTCGCACAGGTGAAATACGGCGCTCAGCATTGGTAAAGGTACCGCTCTTCTCAAGGAATGAAGCGCCTGGGAAGAACACATGTGCAAACATGGCGGTTTCATTCAAGAACAGATCCTGCACAATCACGCACTCCATTGACTCCAACGCATGCGTAACATGCTGCGTATTTGGGTCTGATTGCACAATATCTTCACCCACACAGTACAAACCTTTGAAGCTGCCTTCAATCGCATAGTCCAGCATATTCGGAATGCGTAAACCTGGGTCACTACTTAATGGCCTACCCCATGCAGATTCAAATAAGGCACGCGTAGCATCGTCAGACACATGGCGATAGCCTGGGAACTCATGCGGCATAGAGCCCATATCACATGAACCCTGCACGTTATTTTGACCGCGCAGAGGGTTTACACCCACACCTTCACGACCAATATTCCCTGTTGCCATCGCAAGGTCAGCAATCCCCATTACAGTGGTAGAACCTTGACTATGCTCAGTAACACCCAGACCATAGTAAATGGCAGCATTACCACCTGTCGCATATAACCTTGCTGCTGCACGCAACTCTTCAGCTGGAACACCTAATGCCTCAGACAATGCTTCTGGTGAGTTTTCTGGAAGTGCAGCAAAATCACGCCATGCAACAAATGAATCCCACTCACAACGCTCTTTTACAAAGACTTCATTCACCAAACCTTCAGTCACAATCACATGTGACAGGGCTGAAATCAAGGCTACATTGGTACCTGGGCGCAGCTTCAGGTGGTAGTCCGCTTTAATATGTGGCGATGCGACCAGATCAATCGCGCGCGGGTCAGCGATAATCAGCTTAGCGCCCTCACGTAAACGACGCTTCATTTGTGACGCAAATACTGGGTGACCATCGGTTGGATTGGCACCTATCACCATAATCACATCGGCCTGCATAACAGAGTCAAATGTTTGCGTACCGGCTGACTCACCGATAGTTTGTTTCAGACCATAACCAGTTGGTGAATGGCAAACACGCGCACAGGTATCCACGTTATTCACGCCAAATACAGCGCGAATCAACTTCTGTGTCACATACACTTCTTCATTTGTACAACGTGATGACGTAATACCGCCAATAGCATTTTTGCCATACTTAGCTTGTATCCGCGTCATTTCACTCGCAGCATAATTCACAGCCTCATCCCAGCTTACTTCTTGCCAAGGGTCAGAGATATTTTTACGAATCATCGGTGTCGTGATACGGTCTTTATGCGTTGCATAACCCCATGCAAAACGACCCTTAACACATGAGTGACCATGATTGGCGCCACCATTCTTATTTGGCACCATGCGAATCACTTCTTCGCCTTTCATTTCGGCATCAAATGAGCAACCAACGCCGCAGTACGCACAAGTCGTAGTCACGCTATGCTCTGGCACACCTTTGTCGATGACTGTTTTTTCGATCAACGTCGCCGTAGGACAAGCCTGCACGCAAGCGCCACAAGATACACACTCAGAGTCTAAAAAGTTTGTTATACCAGGCGCCACTTTTGATTCAAAGCCACGACCGGAAATGGTTAAAGCAAATGTACCCTGTGTTTCTTCACAGGCACGCACACAGCGTGAGCAGACGATACATTTGGATGGGTCGAACGTAAAATAAGGGTTGGATTCGTCTTTGACAGATTTAAGATGATTTTCACCATCATAGCCATAGCGCACTTCACGCAAGCCCACAGCACCTGCCATGTCTTGCAATTCGCAATCACCATTGGTTGCACAGGTGAGGCAATCCAACGGATGGTCTGAGATATAAAGCTCCATCGTGCCACGACGAATATCCGCTAATTTATCTGTTTGCGTGTGAACTTTAATACCTTCAGCAACGGGTGTAGTACATGATGCTGGGTAGCCGCGACGGCCTTCAATTTCTACCACACATAAGCGGCATGAACCGAATGGTTCAAGGCTGTCAGTAGCACATAACTTGGGCACATTGATACCCGCAGAGATACAGGCACGCATGATAGAAGTGCCTTCTGGTACCGTAATTTCTCTATCATCAATCGTCAGTTTAATGTGTGTATCAGATTTGCTGGCTGGCGTTCCGTAATCCAGTTGATCATCATAACTTGTGCGGCTACAACCACAGTCATGGTCATGCGAGTGTTGAGTGTTACTGTATTTAATGTCGTCCATGTCTAGGTCTCCTACACTGCGCACAAGTCAAAACTTATGCGGCAGTTTATGGTTTAATTCTTAAGCGCCAAAATCTTCAGGGAAGTGATTCATCGCACTTAATACTGGATAAGGTGTCATGCCACCTAATGCGCAAAGTGAGCCATTTAACATGGTGTCGCTTAAATCACGCACCAGTTTTATGTTTTTCACAGTATCAGTACCTGCGATAATTTTATCCATCACTTCTGCACCACGTGTAGAACCTATACGGCACGGCGTACATTTACCACACGACTCAACAGCACAGAACTCAAATGCATAACGTGCCATTTTTGCCATATCAACCGTGTCATCAAATGCAACAATACCACCGTGACCTAACACTGCCCAGATTTTAGTAAACTCTTCATAATCCAACGGTGTATCAAATTGTGATTCCGGCAGGAACGAACCCAGCGGACCGCCCACTTGTACCGCACGAATTGGACGACCTGTAGCTGAGCCGCCACCAAAGTCATAAAGCAATTCACGCAAGGTTGCACCAAACGCCAACTCCACTAGCCCACCGTGCTTGATATTGCCAGCCAACTGAATCGGCAAAGTACCGCGTGAGCGGCCCATGCCGTAATCAGCATAATACTGAGCGCCTTTATCTAAAATAATGGGCACAGTAGCCAGTGATATCACATTATTCACTACTGTCGGCTTACCAAATAAGCCTTCAATCGCTGGTAGTGGCGGTTTAAATCTCACAAGTCCGCGCTTACCTTCCAAACTTTCCAGCAGTGAAGTTTCTTCACCACAAACATAAGCACCCGCCGCACGCCGCACTTCCAGATGAAAGGCTTTGCCGCTACCCAACAAATTGTCTCCCAAATATCCAGCCTTCGTAGCGACATCAATCGCTTTATTTAAAGCGATCAGCGCATGCGGATACTCTGAGCGCAAATAAATATAACCTTGCGTTGCACCAACCGCCACACCGGCAATGGTCATACCCTCAATCAGCACGAATGGATCACCCTCCATAATCATGCGGTCAGAGTAAGTACCTGAGTCACCTTCATCAGCGTTACATACAATATACTTTTGCTCAGCCTGACAACCTAGTACAGTATTCCACTTAATGCCTGTTGGAAATGCTGCACCGCCTCGACCTCGTAAACCAGAGTCAGTAACGAGTTTGACAATATCTGCACCGGATAAATTCAATGCATTTTTAAGGCCTTTGTAGCCATCGTCCGCGATGTAATCATCTAGTGAAACTGGGTCAGTCACCCCGACTCGCGCAAAGGTAAGACGTTGTTGTTTTTTAAGCCAGTCCATCTCGTTGGTCAAACCCAAGCTCAAAGCATGCGACTTACCCGTTAAAAAGTCTGCATCAAACAATGACGCAACATCTTTCACTTTGATCGGGCCATAAGCAACGCGACCTTGAGCTGTCGCCACTTCAACCATTGTTTCTAGCCAATAAAGACCACGTGAACCATTGCGAATAATTTCAACATTCAAGCCACGGTTTTTTGCTTCTTGCGCAACCGCTGCAGCCACTTTATCTGCGCCCATTGCCAAGGCACTGGAGTCGCAGGGAATATATATTTTGGTTGTTGCCATATCTCTAAGCCTTAGCCTCTGCTATTAACGCATCCAAATCTGCCATAGTCACTCTTCCGTGTATTTCATCGCCCATCACCACCGTTGGTGATAGCGCGCAATTACCTAGACAATACACAGGTTCCAACGTGATAGATTCGTCTGATGTCGTTTGGTGATAATCAATGTTCAAGCATTTTTTTGCGTGCGCTTCCAGCGCTTCAGACCCCATTGCCTGACAAGATTCAGCACGACAAATTTGCAATATATGTTTGCCAGCTTTATGCGTACGAAAGTGATGGTAAAATGTCACCACGCCATGCACCTCAGCAACAGACAAACTCAATGCCTTTGCGATAGCAGCATATGAATACTCTGGCACATAGCCAATATCATCTTGAATAGCATGCAATAGTGGTAACAACGCACCTGGCATTTGTTGATACTGAGCGATTAACGCATCAATTTTTGTTTGTAAATCTTGCAAACTAATCTCTCCAATACGTCTTAAAATACTGCGAATAGGATTTATAGTAATATTCCAACCCCATGCGAAGTGGTATATTACACTGAATAAACGCATTATAGAATATGACCATTCATGATAATGAAAGTGCAAAACAAATCATTCCAGCCCGAAGGTATAAGGCAAACCCAACTAATTGACCAGCTTGGTCGTACTGTTGACTATATTCGCTTGTCCATCACCGATCGTTGCGACTTTCGCTGTGTTTACTGCATGGCTGAAGAAATGACATTTTTGCCGCGCGAAGAGGTTTTAAGCTTAGAAGAATGCGCGAGACTGGTTAAAATATTTGTCTACTTAGGGGTTAGTAAGGTACGCATTACCGGCGGAGAACCCCTAGTACGCAAAAATGCATTATGGCTATTTGAAGACATAGGCAAACTATCAGGACTAAAAGAGTTAGTGCTTACCACCAATGGCAGTCAGCTGGAGAAGCAAGCACAGGACTTACGGAATGCGGGGGTAAAGCGCATCAACATTAGTGTCGATAGCCTTGATGCCATACGTTTCAAAAAAATCACGCGCACTGGTGATCTGGATAAAGTGTTGAGCGGCATACAAGCCGCAAAACTCGCTGGCTTTGAAAACATCAAACTCAACACGGTGCTGATGCGAAACTTTAATGATGATGAAACCGAATCCTTAGTCGACTTCGCCATCAAACAAGCCATTGATATTTCATTCATTGAAGAAATGCCCCTAGGCGAAATCAATCACGATAGAGAATCTACATGTGTTAGCAATGCTGACACCTTGAAGCGCTTGCAAAGCAAGTACCGGCTAACCCCTAGCACCCAGTCTACGGGTGGACCTGCTCGCTACTGGCAAGTAGCAAACACTATAACAAAAATAGGCTTTATTTCCCCCCATAGCCATAATTTCTGCGAAGCTTGCAACCGTGTGCGCATTACCTGCAAAGGTGAGTTGTACTTGTGTCTAGGCCAAGAAAATAAAATAGATTTAATGCCACTATTGAGAAATCATCCTAGTAATGATCAGCCTTTAATTGATGCCATTTTAGCCAGCATGCAAATCAAACCCAAAGGACATGACTTTGATTTACGCCGCGCACAACCATCAGTGATTCGCTTCATGTCACACACTGGTGGCTAAATGATCAACATTACTGGCGTCATTTTAGCTGGAGGCCAAGGCAAGCGCATGGCTCAGTCATCCTCTGAACCAAACACTGTCACAGTCGAAAAAGGCTGGATCAGTTTTCTTGGTATACCAATGATTGAGCATGTCATTAAACGCCTAACTCCACAAGTCAATGAAGTCATCATCAATGCCAACCGTGAGGTTGAGCGCTATGCCACACTTGGTCACCGTGTAGTTCAAGACAGCATTTCTGGCTGTGCAGGCCCACTAGCAGGACTGCATGCCGGCATGAAAGCCGCTAAGAACTCATACGTATTAACAGTGCCTTGCGACTCACCTTTACTCGCAATGGATTTGGTCAATCGCCTAAGTATAGCCATGCTGGAAAATAACGCAGATATTGCTGTTGCCAAAACAGGCGAGCAAGCTCACCCTGTATTTTGCTTATGCAGTATAGACTTACTACAGCACCTCGAACATTATTTACAAAATGGCGGACGCAAATTTGATGCTTGGTACAGCACGCTTAACGTGGTTGAAGTTGCGTTTGACGACAAACCACTTGCCTTTGCAAACATCAACACCCACAAAGACTTAATCCAGCTAGAATCTGCAGCAGTATGACAACCGCAATAAATCACACCCCGATCAATTCTGATCAAGGCAATCGTATGGACAAACCTATTTTAAGCTTTTGTGCTTCAGGTAGCGGCATAGGCAAAACGACCCTACTCACAAAGCTTATCCCCATACTCACTGAACGTGGCTTGCGCATTTCCGTCATCAAACACGCGCATCACAGCTTTGATATTGATTACCCCGGCAAAGATAGCTATCGCTTACGAGAAGCTGGCGCAGTACAAATGCTGTTAGGCTCACGTAAGCGCTGGGCGCTCATGACTGAACTTTCACGCATCGCAGACCGCGATAAGGAAGAAGACATTAGCCTGAGTGAGCTATTAGCCCAACTTGACCAACGCTTGATCGATTTAATTTTAGTTGAAGGTTTCAGATATGAAGGCATTCCCAAAATAGAAATCTATCGTCCAAGTGTAAATCCATTATTACTTGCAGATAATGACGATACTATTATTGCCGTAGCAAGTGATGGCGAAACCGACACAAAATTGCCTGTTTTAAATCTAAATAACGCAGAAGAAATTGCTGAGTTCATCTTAAAGCTAGTCAACCGTTAAACCACCCAATCAATAATCAATCAAACTCAAACAATGACAACGCCATCTATTGCCACATTTATTAGTAATACCAGTTGCTTAGACGACTATGATCCGAACTCCATGCCAGTGGCTAAAGCGCGGCATTTTATTAAGCAGTTTTTAAGCCCTGTAGTTGAAAGTGAGGTGATTGAGTTACGTGAAAGTTTAGGACGTGTGCTCGCGACGGATATTTTGTCGCCCGCCAATGTACCTAACTACGACAACTCCGCCATGGATGGATATGCATTTAATGCAGATGACATTAACGTAGGCAAGACCACTCACCTAAAAGTAATAGGCACAGCTTTTGCCGGAAAATCCTTCGCGGGCAAGATAGCCCAGGGTGAGTGTGTGCGCATCATGACAGGTGGCATGATGCCAGCAGGGGCTAACACGGTCATCATGCAAGAAAAGGTATTGGTTGATGACAAGCTCATATCCTTTACCGAAGCCCCCAAACGAGCAATGAATGTACGCTATACAGGTGAAGATTTACAGTTGGGTCAAACCGTATTGGCGGCAGGCCATTTAATGCGTCCAGCTGATTTAGGTTTGATCGCCTCATTGGGCATTGGCGAGGTTACGGCTTATCGCAAACTTAAAGTCGCATTCTTCTCAACAGGCGATGAACTAGCAAGCATTGGTCAAACCTTAAAAACAGGGCAAGTGTATGACAGTAATCGCTATACGTTATACGGCATGCTAAGTCGCATCGGTGTGGAAATGATTGATATGGGCGCACTTGCGGACGATCCGGAATTACTTGAAAAAACCTTACTTGACGCTTCAAAGTTGGCTGACGTAGTCATTACTAGTGGTGGTGTTTCGGTCGGCGAGGCTGACTACATGAAGCTGCTATTGGCCAAGCATGGTCAAGTCATGTTCTGGAAAATCGCAATGAAACCTGGCCGACCATTAGCCTATGGAAGAATTGGCAATGCACATTACTTTGGCCTACCTGGCAATCCAGTCGCGGTAATGGTAACTTTTTACCAGTTTGTTCGCGAAGCATTACTGGTACTGATGGGCCAGCCAAAACCACCCGCTTTACCACTATTCAAGGTGGAGTGCACACAGCCCATCAGAAAACTTACAGGCCGCACAGAGTTTCAACGCGGGCTTTTGTTTACTGATACTGATGGCATCTGGAAAGTAAAACCAACCGGCGCCCAAGGCTCCGCCATTTTAAGTTCAATGTCACTGGCTAACTGCTTCATTGTATTGGATGAAAGTATTGGCAATATTGATACTGGAGCAATGGTGCAAGTTCAAATGCTAGATGGCATTATATAAACATACTTATGTTGAATGTTTATCACATCAACTGATTGGCTGAATTCAGTCAATCACAACGACTACGGAATAACAGCCTAACCTTGTTGTATAATTTTTCGCTTGATTGAATATAGCTCAATCAAATTATTTTAATTGATTAGGCTTTTTGCATCTTTGAACATCGCAGTTAAACATTCTAGGAATGAACATACACTGGCCTGGGCTATCATTTGCTCAGTGCTATTGCATGCTGTTCTTGCAATGGTGATTCCAAAAATCCAGTTTGATGCGATCAAGAAACCAGCGATATTACAAGTAGAGTTCGTTAAAAAAACTGAGCCTGCGCCAGTTGCACCGCCCGCGCCAGAACCAGTCAAACCCAAGGCTGAGCCTAAGCTAAAACCAAAACCGATAGAAAAGCCTTTACCTTCAAAAACCATAATCAAAGACGAGCCAATTTTACATAGCCCCCCTCCTCCAAGTGAGGTTATTGCCGTTGCTCCAAAAGTCGATGCAGTGCCATCGCCTATGCCCCCAACACCAATTGCACCCCCTACCCCACCTGCGCCAACTATACTTCCAGAGCCGATCAAACCGGCCATCACTACCGACAAGGTCGATATGGAAGCAGCGAGAGGAAAATACAGCAATACATTATGGGGCGCTATCGGGAAGTACAAACAATATCCAAGAATTGCGCAGATGCGAGGATGGCAAGGAGAGGCCATTGTAGAGCTACTACTTGATGGTAACGGCAAACTTAAATCAAAAAAAATCATCCAATCCAGTGGGCATGAGGTGCTAGACAAGCAGGCATTAGAGATGGTTGAAAAAGCAGTGCCGTACCCTGCCCCACCCGAAGCCCTGCGCGGCAATAGCTTTACAATCACGGTTCCTATTCCCTTCAAGCTTGAATAGCACTTACTTTGACTTGATCAACGGTGTCTAATAAAAAACGCTCACTCAAAGACCTGCTACTCATTCATGAGATTGCATTTATTGTACTCATTCTCTTAGTGGCAGCTGTAGGCGCATTTGGCATACAGCTACAGGAGAAATCTAGCCAAGAATCCAACCGTATAAACTTACTCGTTCAAGAAGTCCAGCAAACACGTGGTGATTTATATCGACAAATGAAAGAGCTCTTCGATGCTTATTTTTTGGACGATGCCACAGCTCGTACTGAATACGATCACTTTACTCAATCAGTTGAAAATCATTTTGTTAGACTACAAAATATTGCAAACGACCAGTCCGAAAAAAAGGCTATCAACAACCTTCATCAAAGCTATCGACAGTTTGTAAATGAAACCTCATCAATATTCGATCAACAACCTGGCATCAGCCGAGACAAGTTAAAGAAAACACTCAACTCAGGTTTGGAAACAGGCCTGTTTAATCGCTACGAAAAGTTGCTCGCGCACACAGAACAACTACTCAGTCAAAAGCAAGTGGAGCTGGACAACAAACTTAAAGACAGCAAACAAATATCTACACTACTGCTATTCGTACCACTTATCTTAGCGATTCTATTACTGGTTTTTTCCCGAGAATTTTTAAAGCGCGCCATCGTAAAACCTATAGAGGGGGTATTAAAAGCCACAGCAGAAATCAGCGCAGGCAACCTTAAGCACCGCGCCCCAGAAGCTGGTGCGAAAGAACTCGCCTCTTTGTCAAAGGCCATCAATGAGATGGCAGACGAATTAGCCACCAGCCAAGAGGCGTTAGTCCGTACCGAAAAACAGGCGGCTCAAGGATTACTGGTGCCGATGCTGGCACACAACATTCGCAACCCATTAGCGAGCATTCGCGCCACGGCTCAGGTAATGGAGTCTCCTGAGCACGACACTGAAACACGAGACTCATTAATAGGCATTATCAACACCGTGGATCGGTTAGAGCGCTGGACGGGCGCCTTGCTTGCCTACCTGCATCCACTAAAACCGCAACCGACTCACACTAAGATCCAACATATTATTGAAGGTGCTTTAGAGCCACTTCATCAAAAAATTACTGAAAAATCCATTCAACTCACACTTCCTGCTTGGAATCAATGTGACGAAAGCGACACAGTTTTTACTGATCAGCACTTACTAGAACAAGTTATCTACAACTTGCTACTAAACGCTATTGATGCCTCAAGCAAAGGCTCAAGCATAGACGTCACCATAGAGACCCATGCGAATGAGATAGTCTTACGATTAAAAGACCGTGGCTGCGGCATGCCATTCACGCCAGACCCTAGTGCGATGAGTGCGCCTACCACAAAAAGATTTGGCACTGGCTTGGGCATTCCATTCGCATTCAAAGTATGTGATGTTTTAGGTGGAGCGTTAGCGTTTTCATCAAGAAACAAAGGTGGCACTGTAATTACCATCAGACTGCCCATGGTATTAAACGTATCGAATCTTTAATCTGATTTAATCAAACAATAATTGAGGCGAATGTTCTCAAAGCCAAATTTTTAAGGCCTCTTTAGATAAATATTGCTAGATTCATTGTTTATCCACTTGCCTTAATAGTTGTTTTTATCAACAATGGAGGAAGCCTTAAATATAAACCATGGTAGACAATGTAATGCTTAACCAACCCGTTCCAGACTTTCAGTTACCCGCGACTAGCAATAAAAATTTTCAACTATCTGATTACCTTGGCAAGACTGTAATCATATATTTCTACCCAAAAGATTCAACGCCAGGTTGCACCACGCAGGGCATACAACTTCGCGATACCTATACACAATTTCAACAGGAAAATGCTGAAATATTTGGTGTATCCCGTGACAGCTTAAAGTCACATGAAAACTTTAAAGACAAATTTACATTTCCATTTGAATTACTCTCGGATGCTAAAGAGCTGGCATGTAATTTATTTGGTGTGATAAAAATGAAAAACATGTATGGCAAGCAAGTTCGCGGCATTGAACGTAGCACTTTTATCATAGACAAAAGCGGAGTATTAATAAAAGAATGGCGCGGCGTTAAGGCAGATGGTCACGCGGCAGAAGTCCTTAACTTCATTAGTACCTTATAATTTATTTCAATCACTATTATTGGAAAGTTAATTTATGGCTAAAAAATCGGCAGGTGCAACAAAACTTTTTGTTTTAGATACCAATGTGTTAATGCATGATCCTTCAAGCTTGTTCCGTTTTGAAGAGCACGATATATATCTGCCAATGGTTACGTTAGAAGAGCTTGATAACAATAAAAAAGGCTTAACTGAAGTTGCTCGTAATGCACGCCAAGCCAGCCGTAACTTAGAAGAAATCGTAGGCACAGACTTAATTAACCTAGAACTCGGTTGCCCGCTTGCCATTAATGGCAATAAGCACGTTACCGGGAGATTGTTTTTACAAACATCACAAGTCACCGTTGAATTACCTGGCTTAGCAGGAAGCAAAGCAGACAACCAAATTCTAGGCGTAGTACTTGACCTAAGAAAGCACTACCCGACCCGTCAAGTAATACTCGTCAGCAAAGACATTAACATCCGCATTAAAGCCCGAGCAATGGGCATGCCAGCTGAAGATTACTTCAATGACAAAGTATTAGAAGATACCGAAATTTTATATAGCGGTATGAAAGAATTACCCGCTAATTTCTGGGAAAAACACAGTAAAGCCATGGAGTCATGGCAAGAATCAGGTCGCATGTTTTACCGGCTAACAGGCCCTTTATGTAAATCATTTTTAATTAATGAATTTGTTTTTTATGACTTCGAAAAACCTTTTCATGCCATAGTACGTAGTGTCGAAGGTAATACTGCTGTACTCGAAATCGTCAAAGACCACACGCTACCTAAACACAATGTGTGGGGCATTACTGCACGCAACCGAGAACAAAATTTTGCGCTCAACTTATTAATGGACCCGGAAATAGATTTTGTCAGCCTGCTAGGACAAGCTGGCTCTGGAAAAACATTGCTCACATTGGCGGCAGCTCTAACTCAAGTTTTAGACAAGAAAATATATGCTGAAATCATCATGACGCGCGTTACCGTTCCTGTTGGTGAAGACATTGGTTTCTTACCTGGTTCTGAAGAAGAAAAAATGGCACCTTGGATGGGGGCACTTGAAGACAATCTCGATGTGCTCAATAAATCTGATGATGAAGCTGGAGATTGGGGGCGCGCCGCTACTCAAGATCTGGTACGCAGTCGCATTAAAGTAAAATCGCTCAATTTTATGCGTGGACGTACATTCTTACAGAAATTTTTGATTATTGATGAAGCGCAAAATTTAACGCCTAAGCAAATGAAAACACTTATCACCCGTGCAGGCCCAGGCACTAAAGTTGTATGTTTAGGCAATATTGCTCAAATTGACACTCCGTACCTCACGGAAGGGAGCTCAGGACTCACCTACGTTGTCGATAGATTCAAAGGTTGGGGGCATAATGGTCATATCACATTAATGCGCGGTGAACGTTCACGCTTGGCAGATTTTGCCGCAGAAATCCTATAATGCACATGCGCAAAGGGTTTTACACATTACTTGCCGCGCAGTTTTCATCTGCACTGGCTGACAATGCCTTGTTATTTGCAGCCATTGCCTTATTGGGGCAAATGGGTGCACCTGACTGGCACAAACCGCTGCTACTACAGTTTTTTGTAATTTCCTACATTATTCTTGCCCCATTTGTCGGTGCATTTGCAGATGCTCGCCCCAAAGGTCAGGTAATGTTTATTTCAAATGCTATAAAATTTGCGGGTAGCCTAGCGATGCTGTTAGGCATGCCGCCACTCTATGCATATGGTATTGTTGGTATCGGTGCTGCCGCATATTCACCAGCAAAATACGGGATATTGACCGAGCTATTACCCCCAGAAAAGCTCATTAGCGCCAACGGATGGATGGAAGGCTCTACTGTAATTGCTATCATTCTAGGCGCTATCCTAGGTGGAAAGCTTGCCAGCATATCTCCCCAAGGTGCCATTATTGCCATTACTGCCACCTACCTGATTGCAGCTGGATTCAATATGTTCATACCTAAAACGCCAATTGATCACGCTATTCAGAAAAAAAACTTACTGTTTATATTAAGAGACTTTTACCTGTCATTCATTTCACTTTGGCGCGATCCTCAAGGTCAAGTTTCACTTGCTGTGACCACTTTATTCTGGGGTGCGGGAGCAACGTTACGATTAGTAGTAGTGGCATGGGCAATTACTACACTACACTTTACATTTGACTATGCAACTCAGCTTACAGCTGCCGTAGCACTTGGAGTTACTTTTGGCTCAATTATTGCCGCACGTTACATTACACTTGAAAACTCTGTGAAAGTGCTTCCTGCAGGCATTGTGATGGGGCTACTTGTAATTGCGATGATTTGGGTTAATCAATGGTTTTTGGCAGCCACACTATTATTTATTATTGGTATTCTCAGCGGCTTCTTTGTTGTTCCCCTCAATGCACTACTTCAGCATAGAGGGCACTTACTTATTGGAGCAGGCCACTCAATTGCAGTACAAAACTTCAATGAAAATTTAGGTATTTTGATTTTAAGCAGTGGCTATACCCTAATGGTCAAAGCACATATGCAAATTAACGACATTGTGGTGGTTTTTGGCTTATTCGTCATCATCACGATGAGTGCTATTAACCGACATTATCGTTGTCAAGTTAGACCGCAGCTATAAATCATAACGTGCGACCAATTTAACAACCACGCCTAGTGAAGTTTAACTTGCGACTCGGTACGTCGGCTTATCATTCGAGCAATTGTCTTCAATGCCACATCCCATATACCATGCAGTGCCATTAAATGCATTTTGTATAATGACTTATACATAATTCTTGCAAACATACCTTCAATAAAGAGACTCCCTCCTGTAATGGCCCCCATCAAATTACCAACCGTAGTATGGTGTCCTAAATTCACGAGAGAACCATAATCTAAATAGGTATATTGTGGCAAATCTTTTCTACCGGCCACACGACATTTAATCGTCTTAACCAACATACTTGCCTGCTGATGTGCCGCTTGCGCTCTAGGTGGTACAGTACCTTCATCATGGCTAGTATCATTACCCGGCATTGGGCAGGCAGCGCAATCACCAAATGCAAAAATATTCTCATCTAGAGTAGTTTGCAAAGTGCGGTGGACTTTCAGCTGATTTATTCGATTAGTTTCAAGGCCATCAATCTCACGCAGAAAATCTGGGGCCTTAATACCCGCAGCCCACACAACTAGTGCTGAAGGTATAAAGCGCCCACTATGCGTAAAGACGCCTTTATCTGTAACCTCAGTCACACGCTCCCCGGTATACAGATGAACTCGTAACTTTTTAAGCTCAATTTCTACTGAATTAGATAACTTGCGTGGCAATGCCGGTAGTAGGTACTTACTGGCCTCAATCAGCGAAATGTTGATATCATGGTCCGGATCAATCTTATCAAGACCATATGCTGTTAATTCACGTGTCGTATTATGTAACTCTGCAGACAACTCCACACCCGTTGCCCCAGCCCCTACAATAACTACCTCTAACTGCCCGGCCTGCACTGGTGCAACTTGTGTTTGCGCACGCAATAATGCATTGTGCAATCGGCGATGAAATTTCTCTGCTTGGTCTTGAGTATCTAATGCAATTGAATACTCACGTGCACCCTTAACACCAAAATCATTGGTTGTACTGCCAACAGCAATTACTAAAGTGTCATATTGCAATGTACGGCGGGGTATAACCTCTATACCATCTTCATCGTAATGCGGCGATATTGATATTTCGCGTTTTGATCTATCCAAGCTATCCATGCTACCTAAGCGAAATTTAAAGTGATGCCAGTGTGCTTGCGCTATATAAACTAACTCATGCTTTTCCGGATTCATACTTCCTGCAGCAATTTCATGCAACAATGGTTTCCAAACATGCGTTGTGGACTTATCCACTAGCGTAATTAGGGCTTTTCCTTTGCGACCCAAAGTGTCACCTAACTTGGTTGCAAGCTCTAGCCCTCCTGCACCACCACCTACTATAAGCACTCGATGTAGGTTCTCTTGTTTATTTTTATCCATTAATACTCAACCCTAACTTCATTTACAACTAGCCTTTACGCTTACTCACAAAGAAACGAGTTATAGCTAGAAATAAAAAAGCGCCTGCTAACTACTAGCAAGCGCATTATAAATAATTCAGAAATTACTCATTACCTGTAATCTTGCTCAAACTACGCACCCAAGAAATAACTTTCAATAACTCATCAGGTGTAATACCATTTTTTGGATCAGTGGGATCCATTAAACCAATACCTTTGGCACCCATACCACCATTAGTTCCGTGCCAAACTGTTTCAAACATACCTTTATTGGTAGCATCTTTGGGATAACGAAAGTCTGGCCCAGTTAAACCTGGACCGACTTGGCCTTTAGCTTCAGGACCGTGACATTGAGTACAAGAATACATCTGAAATATTTTCTTCCCTTTTGCAATAGCCTCTTCATTACCTACATATGAGTTTTTACCAGTTGTCATAAACTCTTTTGCAGCGGGTGTATTAAATAACGCAGCGTCTATAACCAATGGCTTGCCATCTTGGGTAGTAACAAAATCGATCATTTTTTCATTTGTTGCAACAGATGGCGTGGCAGCATCAACACTAGACGCCCCTTTCTTATCGCAAGCACTTAAAAACACCAACAAAAGCATTAAGAATAAATTGAACTTCGTTTTACTCATTTCGAGTCTCCAAATTTATAGGGTTACCACATGCAGAAAGTTTCACAACATAAAAAAACGGCTACTGTAATTATACAGTAGCCGTTTAAGTTGAACAGTAGGTAACTAAGCTTAGTTACCTATGCAATCCTATTTCAACCAAGGCTTATCACCACCACCTTTATATTCTGAACGCAACCAGCCAATAATCTTCAAAATCTCATCGGTTGATGGGTTATCTGGATTACTTAATTGCTGATGCCATGTCATCATCCCGCCATTACTACCACCGGCAATAGTCTCAAACATACCTTTATCGGTAACATGCTTAGCATACTGCCAGCGCTCATCTGTAATACTTGGACCAACCTGACCGCCAGCATTAGGGCCATGACATTGGGTGCAAGAATAAAGACCAAATTTCTTTTTTCCTGCCTTAGCGGCAGCAGGGTCATTTGCAAAAGCTTTTGTATATGGGTTAATACAAGTCTCTAGAAACTCTTTCGCTTGTGGCGTATCAGTGTCTACTTCTTTAATGCCTAATGGACTGCCGTCTTTTGTTGAAACAAGATTGCAAGCTGCGCTTGCTTGTGTAGATAAAGTTAAACCTACAAATCCAAGCATTGAAATTAACAACGCTACTTTAACTGCTTTATTGCCTAACATGTCATCTCCTAATGTAATGAATTTAGCTACGTACATACATGCTAGTGCATTATTGGACGTGTAACTATATAACGCCTCAGTTTTTTAAGTGGTTGACGTACCCACCTGAAACAAGTTCGTAATATTACTCTGTTTTTGGAATTGCGTCACCGCGAGCTTCCACTGCATGCGGATGCTCTTTACGATAAACTTCTGTTACGCTATCGCCCTCTACTATTGGGAAATGAGGAATACCGTAATCATCAAGTATTTGATTTATCTTATCCTGATTGCGATCCAAAGCACCTTGTATCAAAGCTAAACGTGCTTTATCCGATTTACGAACACCTAAAGATATATTCCAATATTCTTTACCCTTAACGTTTACATTCTCGTACTCAGGAATATTAACTACCACTAATGGAATGCTGGCATGCTTCGCAAAGTAACCACCAATAGGGCCCCAAGCAATGGCAACATCAATATCACCCTTAACCAAATCATCGATCAGAAAACTTGACGGTAAATTTAAATCACGTTGCATGCGATATGGCCTAGCATTTCCCATTAGGTTATGGTCATTAAGGGGGATTGTTGCAGGGCTTTGACCAACGATACCAATCACACCCTTACGTAAGTCAGGTGAGTCCCAATCCGTAATATTGTAACCACTACTTTTTCTATATACAAATACATGCCCAGTACGATAATAAGGTTTTGAAGTTAACATCATATCGTTATCTGGCGTAGTACCCATGACCACATCACATCTTTTAGCATTCAACGTGTTACGAATAAAACCCATACGGTCATACCAAAATTGAAATGTCAGTTTTTTACCTAAATCTTTAGCCAATACTGCTGCAATTTTATTCTCAAAGCCTTCTTGCTTTCTGTTCGAGAAGGGCAAACTATCTTGGTCGGCACAAACCTTAAACTCCGTACCATCATCCACACGTTGAGCTTGACCACCGCGACCAGTCTCAAGATCTACGGAAATTGAATCCTCTGCTGCAAAAGTATTTGCAGACAGCACTAAGCTCGTTATTACACTTAGTAATTTTACGTATTTCAGCATTATTTATTCCTTATCGTCAAATATGCGGCTTAAGTCAACCGTTGAATCTGTAGAGTGTATTTTCATTTGAAAGTTCTATGCTCCATCACTTACTTTGCTACACTAAATAGAGCAACTTAATATTGTAACTAGTTTTAGCCCACCATGGGTATTAAATGTATGAAAAAAATCTTTCCAAACAATAAGCTACAAATAAAAACACCCCGACGAATCGGGGTGTTTTTATTTGAACTAACTTAAGTAGTTAGCTAATAATTCAAGCTTACGATTACAGTTTTCACTGCAATCGTAAAACGTTAAATTATAGGCTGAATACTGTCAATGCACCGCCGCCAGGAGCAGCGTTGTAACGTGTTAACTCTTTGTAACCACCAGCAGCACCAAGTGCGTCTGTGTCGTTAGTCATACCAAGGTTCATAGCAACGCCAGCCCAACCACCAATACCTGATAGAACACCAACGTATTGTTTGCCTTTGTTACCGTATGTGAATGCATTACCAATCACACCAGAACCAACTTGGAATTTCCAAAGTTCTTTACCTGAGTTAGCATCAACAGCCTTGAACCAACGATCAAGAGTACCGTAGAACACTAGGTTTGAAGCAGTAGTTAAAGCACCACCCCAAGCTGAGAATTTCTCTTTGTTGTACCATACTTTTTTGTTTGTCATTGGATCATAAGCGCCGAAACCACCCATAACACCGTCTGGACCAGCAAACATAGTCAATGTAGCACCAACCCATGGTTGACCAGCAATGTATTTAGATTCAACTGGCTCGTATGTCATACATACGTGGTTCAGTGGTACATACATTAAACCAGTTTTTGGTGAGTAAGCAGCTGGTTGTTGATCCTTAACACCCAATGCAGCTGGGCAGATACCCTTAGCATTGTAGTCTTGGTGAGTTGAAGCTGAAGCAAGCTTTTTAGGCACGCCAGTTTTCATATCAACACTTGATGCCCAGTTAACAAATGGATGTGCTTTTTCAGCAGCAATCAATGTACCTGTATGTGCATCCCATGTATACATAAAGCCGTTACGGTCAGTGTGGAATGCGTATGTTTTGCCGCCCTTGTCGAACAACATAACTTCGTTAATACCATCGTAATCCCACTCATCGTGCGGAGTCATTTGCATGCCCCATTTTGCAACACCAGTATCTAAGTCACGAGCGAAAACAGTCATTGACCATTTGTTATCGCCTGGACGTACATCTGGGTTCCAAACTGATGGGTTACCTGTACCGTAATAAACTAAGTTTGTACGTGAGTCATATGGCCACCAGCCCCATACTGAACCACCACCATGTTGCCAACCATCTTTAACTGCTTGTGGTTTCAACCATGTACGTGTACCAAGTTCTTTTTCACCAATTTTAATTTGGTCATTTGGCAATGCTGTAAATGAACCGCCTTCTTTGTTACCGCCATTCACGTCAGAGTAAACTGACAATGCATTGTATTGTGGATTTTCTTTGTTGAAATCAGCACCGATTAACACGTCAGCATCAGGGCCAGTTGACCATGCTTTCCATGCTAATGAACCGTCTTTAACATTGTATGCAGCCAAGAAGCAGCGAACACCAAATTCAGCACCTGAACAACCAGTTAATACTTTATCTTTACGAACTTGTGGAGCATTCGTGTTAGTAGCACCAACTTTTGGATCATTTACTAGTACTGACCATTCTTTAGCACCAGTTTTAGCATTCAAAGCAACTAAATTACCATCATTTTGTTGCAAGAAGATTTTACCGTCACCGTAGCCAAGACCACGTGAAACGTTATCACAGCACAATACAGCTTGTACTGATGGATCTTGTTTTGGGAAGTATGACCAAACGATTTTTTGATTATCGTTCAAATCTAGTGCGTATACATTGTTCGGGAATGCTGTATGAACATACATCATGTTACCAACAACTACAGGTGAACCTTCATGACCACGGTTTACACCAGTAGAGAATGACCAAGCTGCTTTAAGGTTTTTAACGTTACCTTTGTTAACTTGAGCCAATTTACTGTAACCTTGGTTCATGTAGTCGCCGCGTGGGTCAGCCCAGTTATTTGCGTCAGCCATTGCCATTTCATGGTCATTTGCTGCAGATGCTACCATAGGCATAACTGCTGATAGACCAGCAACCAAGCCAAGAGCTAATTTGATTTTGTTGATTTGCATATTTAATCTCCAAAGTTGAACTACTAAGGGTTTATAAAAACACCTTCATTTAACGCCTAAAGTTCTTGATGTAATCTCAAGTTTTTAGCAACTATCTGAATCTGTTTTCAATCACATTATTATGTGCGTGACAGAACTATATGCCAGTCACTCACGAATTGCAATACATTCGTTACAATTTACTTACATTTTGTTTTACATTTTAATAAATAAGTATTTTTGCCTACATTACAAAATGCTAATATAGTAAAAAAAGTCATTAGCAATCAAATAGAAAGCCTATTATCCTACATGCAAAATACTACTTACAACTTGTATCCAGAACTTGATACTTTTATAGAAAACACCATCAAAGTTGATGACTTGCATGAAGTTTATTATGAGATTTGCGGCAATCCGACCGGGGAACCTATAGTTTTTTTACATGGCGGACCTGGCAGCGGATGCAATCCAATGCAACGTAGATTTTTTGATCCTGAACACTACTATATAGTCCTCATTGATCAGCGAGGCTGCGGTCGTAGCAAACCACTAGGCGCCACGACACAAAACACCACCGCAGATCTTGTAGCTGATATTAATTTAATTCGCATAACACTAGGGATCAGCAAGTGGCAAGTATTCGGCGGCTCTTGGGGTAGTACTTTAGCACTCAGTTATGCGCTGGCTTTCCCTCAACATGTCACCTGCCTGATATTGCGTGGTATATTTTTGAGCCGCCCTACAGAACTCAATTGGTTTTTAGGAGAGGTTGCCCATTTCTATCCTGAAGTTTGGCATACACTACAATCATACTTACCTGTTAACGAACAGCATGATGTTTTATCTGGCTATCGCCAGCGTATATTTAGTGAAGATAGCTCGGTCAGCATCCCTTCCGCCATACAGTGGAATGCATTTGAAAATGCAATCATGCGTTTAACGCCTAATGAAAACAAAGCTTGCACACCATACACTCATGAACAAGGCGAGATAGAGGTAGCAAGAGCACGCGTTCAAATTCATTACATTCAACACAATTGTTTTGTGGATGGTAGCGCCATTTTAAATGCCGCCTCACGGCTAGCGCACATCCCTACAGTTATTGTACAAGGGCGCTATGACATGGTATGCCCACCCAAAAGTGCTTGGGAACTTAGTCAAGCAATGCCACACGCAGAGTTTTACATTATTCAAGAGGCCGGACATTCTGCTATGGAGACAGGCATTACTTCAGCTTTAGTAGCCGCAACCGAGAAATTTAAACTGCTATGTTCAACAGAATAAACCAACCCATAATTCATATTAAGCCAACAAACAACCGCCGCATGAAAAAGATCAAGTGAACTAAATTTTATATGGGGCTAAAGGCAAACATTACGACATGCCATTCAGATCCCAACGTAATACTTAAAGTAGAGCCGCATTACAGCACGCCCTTATCTGTACTATATGATGACGGGGCAGATACAACTACTTTATGCTCAATTGAGACTAGCAAATACTTTGGTGAAATGGCACTATTATTAAATACACCAGCAGCTACATATACTTCAGCCTTATCAACACAAACTGACGTAGTACTGATTGACTCGAACGATATTGAAACACTTTTGCTAGACGAACCAAAAGTAGCCATGAAATTATTCTGGAAAATGGCCACCAAATTACAAAAGCGTAATCAATAATTACATTTTAGAATCACCATTACCTTATCAAGCAAGGCATAAACTCATGGCACAACAATCTAAATCAACGTCAAAACAGCCCAGCCAACTCGAAATGCAACCTATACTGAATAAACTCAATACAGGTAAATTAGCTGAAGCCGAATTAGCCGCTAAACAATTAATCGCTCACTACCCTAATACTTTTATCCTGTATCAGGTACTCGGGGTTGCGCAAGATGGCTTATCTAAATTTACTGAAGCGGTCAGCAGCTATTCCAAAGCTCTTGCAATACAACCGAACACACCAGATTTACACTTTAACCTAGGGATTACCCTCACCAACCTTGGTCGATTAGAAGAGGCCGTAAAAAGTTATCAGCATGCAATTGCGTTACAACCAAAATTTTTTGAAGCATATGGCAATTTAGGTACGGTATTACAAAAACAAGGCATATTAGAAGAGGCCATTAAAAATTACCGTATTGCCCTCAGCATCCAAGATGATCCTCGTGGACATTTTAATTTAGGTACCGCACTACGTGATGAGGGGAAGTTGGATGAAGCTATCATGCATTTCAGAAAAGCCATTTCCCAATTTCCAAATTATGCTGATGCGCATAATTACTTAGGAGAATGCTTACGCGACCAAGGCAATATGGAAGATGCAGTTAAAAGCTATCTGGATACACTCGCAATCAATCCCGAGCATGCCGGCGCAAACTACAATATGGGCGAGTTCTTATATTTAGCTAAACGTTTTGATGAGGCTGTTGCCTATTTCGACCGCGCCCAATTGGATGACTGGCAATCACGCAGCCTCTACTGCTTGTATAAAGCCGAACGCTTTGATGACTTCAAAGCCAAATTAGATGAAATTGTACGCACCAACAAAAAACATAACGCGCCTTTCCTTGCGACATTATCAACTCACTATGCAACCAATTTCGGCGTAGAAGATCCATATAACTTTTGCAAAAATGGCTTTGATTTTGTCTATCAAAACAGTATCAAAGAATTAGCCGAACCCAATAGCACACTATTACAAGACTTACTTCAAGATGTCAGCAACACCAGCATTCAAGAGCGCAAACAAGGTATGCTGTATTTTGGAACACAATCTGCAGGCAACTTATTCAAGCGCCCAGAAGCCTCTTTTAGACGGCTAGGTGAATTAGTAAAGCAGGAATTCATCAACTACAGAAACAAATTTTCAGGCGCTGATTGTGAACTAATTAAATCATTTCCTCATGATGATGAATTGGAGTTCACCAGTTCTTGGTATGTGAAAATGCGGCGCGGTGGCTATGTTGACAAACATATCCATGAAATCGGCTGGATTAGTGGTGCAGTATATCTAGTATTGCCTAAAGACAAAAAAGATCCGTCAGAAGGCTGCTTTGAATATGGTATTCATGGTGACAACTATCCACAAAAACATAATAACTTTCCAGTGGGGCTAGTTGCACCAAATGTCGGCGACATTGTGCTTTTCCCGTCATCACTGTTTCACAGGACTGTGCCGTTCAACTCAAATGAAGAGCGCATCTGTATCGCCTTTGATTTAAAGCCATCAGATATTGATGCACAAAGTATCCGAAGTAGTTACTAGCCTAGAGCCCCAAACAAACACAAACGGAAATTCATGACCAATTTACATCAACCTTTGCTTAAAAGAGCTATCGTAGCCATAAGAAAACGTTTCAGCTTGATTGAAGACAAAGCCGACGATAGCTTGATAGATGAAAGTCTACGCTCAGGCGTTGAGTTAAGAGGCACAAATTTATGGGTGTTGATGTTTGCCATATTAATTGCGTCGATTGGCTTAAATGTTAACTCCACTGCCGTCATCATCGGCGCAATGCTCATTTCACCTTTAATGGGACCAATCATGGGGATTGGCTATGGAGTAGGCATCTATGATGCACAACTCATCAAAAAATCTTTCAGGAACCTTGGAATCGCTACCCTCATTAGCTTACTAGTTTCAACGCTTTACTTTCTTTTGACACCTTTGTCTGACGCTCATTCTGAGCTTCTAGCCAGAACAACTCCGACCATATGGGATGTACTGATTGCCTTATTTGGTGGATTAGCAGGCATTATTGGAGCTACCCGCAGCGAAAAAACCAAATCCAATGTCATTCCTGGCGTTGCAATTGCCACTGCCCTCATGCCACCTTTATGTACTGCTGGCTATGCCTTAGCCAATGCAAACTGGCATTTCTTTTTTGGCGCATTTTATTTATATTCCATCAACTGCGTATTTATAGCCTTCTCATCCATTCTAATTATTTGGTTGCTAAACCCATCACACAAACAATTTGTCGACAACTATACAGAAACCCGTGTCAGGCGAGCGCTTTCAGTCGTCGTGATACTAACGATGCTACCCAGCCTTTACCTTGCTGTTAAATTGGTCAATCAAGAGGTTTTTAATGCAAAAGCCAAGACATTCCTCAGCAAGGAAGTCTTATTTGAACAGGCACACATCACAGAGCGGAATATTGACCCTGCAAAAAAACAAATTGAAATAACTCTGATAGGGGCGCCTATCAGTCAAATCCAACTCAAAGAGTTGCAAGCACGCTTGCAAGGTTATGGCCTAACGGGAGCATCCCTAATCGTTCATCAATCAAAAGATCAGACCATTGATGTAACCGCCTTAAAATCCAACATTGTCAGCGAGCTATATAAAGATAACTTGTACGTACTAGAAGAGAAAGACAAAACCATCCAAAAACTACAATCTGAATTACAAACTATTGATATGAACAAGGCCGAATGGAAACATATGGCAACAGAGTTACACGCGTTGTATCCGCAAATTCGAGAGGCTCTGTTTTCTGAAGCAGTTCAATGGAAAGCGGATGACGGCAACGCTAACAATCAACTTATTGTACTTAATATAACCACCTCCAGTAAACTGAAGCAAAGTGAACAATACAAAATTACAGAATGGCTAAAGGTACGTGTTAAAAACGATAACGTCAAACTCATAGTTGAGTAAGTAATTCAAATATTACAAGACCAACAATCAACCGTTCAAGAGCCAGTTCATGACTATATTCTTTACATTCATATCCTTCCTGCTGACACCAACATTAGCCTTAGCTTCAGATATAGAACAACGCATTGACCTGACAGGGCATTGGGTTGGCATTGTAGCTATATCGCTATTCTTTATTGCATATATGGTTGTTATGGCTGAAGAGTTCATCCATTTACGCAAATCCAAACCTGTCGTATTAACCGCAGGCATTATCTGGGCTTTGATTGCTTGGTACTATCAAGCACACGACATTCCGCATATAGTAGAAATTGCATTCAGACATAATCTGGAAGAGTATGCGGAGCTAATGCTGTTTTTACTCGTAGCGATGACGTTTATCAATGCCATGGAGGAGCGACAAGTGTTTGAGGCCTTACGAACATGGTTGATTCGTAAAGGTTTTAGCTATCGCGCCTTGTTTTGGGTGACAGGACTACTGGCATTCTTTATTTCGCCAATTGCGGACAACTTGACCACCGCTTTACTAATGGGTGCAGTAGTACTAGCTGTTGGAGGTAGTAACAAAAAATTTGTATTACTTGCCTGTATCAACCTTGTTGTTGCAGCCAATGCTGGGGGTGCCTTCAGTCCGTTTGGAGACATAACAACGCTGATGGTTTGGCAAAAAAATGTTCAAGCAACAAATGGCACCGTCACCTTCTGGACATTTTTTACATTATTTATCCCTGCACTCGTCAACTGGTTGATTCCTGCAGTAATCATGAACTTTGCCGTCCCTGATCAAAAACCGAAAGGCAGTAGCGTACAACTATCGATGAAGCGTGGTGCACTCCAGATTGTCACCTTATTCCTTATCACAATCGCCATGGCTGTATGTGCTCATAGCTTTTTACAACTCCCTCCCGTTTTAGGTATGTTGACAGGCTTAGGCTTACTACAGCTTTTTTCTTATTATCTAAAAATGTCTGGTGCAAAAACACAATTTAGCAGCAAGAGCTTGCAAGACCTAAGCAACCCAATTCCATATGACATTTACGCTAAAATCGCACGTGCAGAATGGGATACGCTATTTTTCTTTTACGGAGTCGTACTCTGTGTAGGTGGTCTAGGATTTTTAGGATACTTATCAACGACCTCACAGGTTATGTACGGTCATTGGGGAGCAACTAACGCCAACATCGCAGTTGGCGTCATTTCTGCTATTGTAGACAATATACCCGTGATGTTTGCCGTACTCTCAATGATGCCGGATATGTCCGTTGGGCAATGGATGTTAGTCACATTAACCGCTGGTGTCGGTGGCTCATTGCTTTCAATCGGTTCTGCTGCCGGCGTAGCGTTGATGGGGCAAGCCCATGGCAGCTATACTTTTTTTGGTCACTTAAAGTGGATGCCTGTAGTTGCTCTGGGTTATGCAGCAAGCATCGGCACACATTTACTTCTGAACAATCATTTATTCTAATCTATAGGGTAATTTCAAAACACTCAATGCTATAGGGAGTATCATGACCTAAACCCTACAGAAATAAACAGTTATGTCCGACCTAATGGTTCGAAAGCACTACTGTCATGCTCCACCTCCATCCCGACAATAAGCTCCGTTAAATGTCCGTTTAGCGTACTTAACGATGCAGGATCCATGCACATCAATGCATCAGGCAATATGCCTCGATATGGCGGAGGCGCTTTAGATAGCACTTCACGCCCAAGATCAGTCAATGCAAGATGTACCACGCGCCGATCTTCAAGACTTCTTATCCGAATAACATAGCCGCTAACCTCGAGTTTCTCAATAAGATTGCTTGCAGTAGATTGATGCACAGACATCGCTTTGGCTAATGCAGAAACAGTCAAATTATCGGTTTCTAAAATCTCAGCCAATGCCCACAAGGATGCGCCGCCAATGCCTACCTTCTTTTCAACCTCATGAAAATGTCGGTTTGCTGATTTAAAGATAATACGAAAGAGTTTTAAGGTTTCCAACGCCGCGGCTTTGGAGTCTATTGGTGGGTTATCAATGCTCATATCGTTATTATCTTCTTATTCAATTAGTGCGACAACTAGCCGCGATATAACACGCCACTTCGCATCAGCCACTTTTCAATTTCAACGGCAGCAAATACTACACCTGACAACATCAGGCAAATAATAAATTCGCTCGCACTGAGCGGTTCTGTTTTAAAAATAGGATTTAACATTGGCACATAAATCGTTGCCATCTGTAATATAAAGGTCATTATTAGGGCTATTGCCATGGGACGATTGGAAAGAAAACCGATACTGAATATAGACTCTTTTTCTGATCTGATTGCCATTACATGAAACAGCTGCGAAAACGTTAGGACGGTAAAAGCCATGGTTTGCCAATGAGATGAACCTGAATGATAAGCCCAAGACTGCGTAAATAACGTTAAACCCGCCATAAGCAACCCTACCCAGACCATGTGTTGCCACATGCCATTTGCAAACAGGCTCTCTTGTTGCGGGCGCGGTGAACGCCGCATAATGCCAGGCTCCGCCAACTCAGCCGTGAGTGCCAATGCAGGCAAACCATCCGTAACCAAGTTGATCCACAAGATATGAATCGGAAGTAAAGGTATTGGCAACCCGAGAAAGGGTGCTAAAAATATCGTCCAGATTTCTGCTGAGTTAGTCGTAACCGCATAACGAACAAATTTACGGATATTGTCATAAAGGCGACGGCCATAACGTACCGCATGCACAATAGTCGCGAAATTGTCATCAAGTAATATCATGTGAGCTGCTTCACGAGCCACATCCGTGCCACCTTTACCCATTGCAATACCAATATCAGCAGTTCTAAGTGCCGGAGCATCATTAACACCATCACCAGTCATTGCAACGACTTCACCTTTATCCTGCAAAGCTTGAACGATTTTAATTTTTTGTAATGGATCAACACGTGCATAAACCCGTACATTTTCGACTTCAGACTCAAATGCCTGTTGATCCAAGCGAACCAACTCGGCGCCCGTCATAACTTTGCCATCACTATCCGCAATAATGCCAAGCTGATGAGCAATAGCTAGGGCAGTAGCTGGATGGTCACCAGTAATCATCACCGGCGTAATGCCGGCAGATTTACAGAGAAAAACAGCCTCTTTCGCTTCTGGGCGTGGCGGGTCAATGAGGCCAACAAATCCCAAAAACACTAAATCAGACTCTAACTCGCTTGCTTGCTGACTATCTGGCAGCACAGCCCATTTACGATATGCAAATGCCAGCACTCGCAGCCCATGCGTCGCCATCGCTTCAACTTCAAGCAATAATGCAGCACGATTTATAGATCCTTCCCCGCTTGAGGTTAGCTGTCGTGTACATTTCGTCACCAATGCTTCCGGCGATCCTTTGGTATAAGCAACGATGCCTTCTGGCACGGCATGGAAGGTAGTCATGCACTTACGTTCAGAGTCAAATGGCAGCTCTTGCAACCTAGGTGACGCTTGATTCAGCGCCGCTTTATCGCATCCGACCTCTTGCGCAGCGTGCAGCAGTGCTGACTCCGTTGGCTCACCATACGCTTTCCCATGACGATCCAAACTTGCGTCGTTGCTGAGCGCCATTGCATGTAACAACATGCGCCAGGGCGCTGCTTTCATAGCCTCCTGCACTGTTTTTCTGTACGAAGCTCGACCTAATTGTGCTTGATTATCAGTATGCACATACTCACCATCAGCATAAATTTCCGTGACATGCATTTTATTCTGCGTAAGTGTGCCGGTTTTATCAGAACAAATGAACGTGACAGAGCCTAGGGTTTCGACAGCAGGTAAACGCCGGATCAAGGCATGCTGCCTGACCATTTTGTGCGCTCCCAGTGCCAGCGAAATAGTTACCACCGCTGGCAATGCTTCAGGAATGGCTGCCACAGCCAAGCTTACCGCGGTCATGAACATAAGCAGCAACGGCTCCCCACGCACGATACCAATCACAAAAACCAGCATGCAAATTGCCAGCGCAGCTAGTGCAAGCCGCTTTCCAAACCCTGCGAGGCGTTTTTGCATGGGCGTTTTACTGTCATCGCCTTCGCTGAGCAAGGCTGCAATTTGACCTAACTCACTACGCATGCCCGTTGCGACTACCAGTCCGCGCCCTCGTCCGTAAGTAACAATCGTACCCTTATAGGCTAAACAGGTTTTGTCGCCTAATGGTGCATCAACCACCGACAATGGTCGATTATTTTTCTCCACCGCAACAGACTCACCGGTAAGTGCAGACTCATCTATCTTGAGTTGTGCGGCCTCAATGAGTCGAAAGTCAGCGGGCACCATATTTCCTGCTTCCAACAGCACAATATCACCTGGGACCAACTCTGTAGCATTGATAGTTTCTAGCTGTCCATCCCGCAATACCTGCGCAGTTGCTTCGGACATTTTCTTTAGCGCGGCCATCGCACGCTCTGCACGATACTCCTGTATAAAGCCTACAACCGCATTGAGTATTACAATCACAATAATCGCCACGGTATCTTCAACATCACCAACAACACCTGAAACCAATGCGGCACCAATCAACACTAAAATCATGAAATCTGCAAATTGGTCAAACAGCATACGCCACGGCGAACGTGCACGCTTTTCGTGTAAGGCATTAGCGCCGTAAAGCGCAGTGCGATCAGCAACCTCAGTTGCAGTTAATCCTGTTTGATGGTTGCTTTCAAGCTGACTCGTTGCTTCATCAACTGTCAGCGTATGCCAATGATTAGCTTTGCTATTAACCTCATTTTCCATGTTGAAAAAGAATCCATGCATTAAGAATATACAGAAGGAACAAGCCAAAACTAATCCAAGTAAGCCTTAACAATGCATGCCGTTGTGGACGGAAGATAAAACCAATCGACACAAGTATGCTCATCATGATTGCTATAAATGCGGTAATAGCATGGCTATTATCCACATTAGCTAACAATGATCCTTTACGATAAAACAGATCATCAGCAGCTAGAATCAGAATGTCGAACAAATTGCTGCCTAGCAGATTAGCGATTGCCATATCCAGAGCGCCAATACGTAGCGCTGAAATAGTCACAGCCGCCTCTGGTGCGGAAGTAACAGCAGCGACTAACAGCGTACCGACAAAGCTTTGCTCCCATCCCATCAACATAGAGAGCTCTTTGGCAACAAAAGGTAGCCACGAACCTACCAGCACTACAGCAGTAGCTGCCAGCACATAGCCAGTAACAGCCTGCCGCAAGGTGATTTGAGGATAACGTTCGACCGAGGCCTCGGTATATTCATCCAAAGTACGTTGCTCATAGCGGTGCACAGCAAGCATCGCAGTAAAATAGACTAATACAATAGTTGGCGAATACAGCCCTACATGCCATAGCATCAAGCTGATTCCAGCATGATCAAGGAGTAGGCTGAATCCAGCAAAAGCAATCAGTAATGCTCCTAGGGATGCAGACAGGATATGGCCTTGAGCGGCACGACTATAAAGAGACTCTCTTTGATAAAGTGCATCAAGCAAGACAAGGATAGCAAGATTAAACACTGTGCTGCCCAAAACATCCCCCACTGCAATGTCTGGCGCATTCGCTACCGTAACCGCAGAAACTCCAGTCACTAACTCGGGCAATGACGTTGCCGCAGCCAGCAAAATCAGCCCTACCCACGAGGCTGACATACCAGTTTTTTCAGCAATAATATCGCCATAGCGAGAGAGAAAGTAGCCCGCGTAGCCAATCACAGCAAGGCAGAAAAGGAGTTTTAGCCAGATAATCATCTATTAAGTGCCTGTCTACCCGCTTTGTGCAAAGAAGAAACTTTTAATGCAAATTATTTATTTTACTTTCGACAAACAACTCATTAAAGGTTAGCACTTAGTCGCGATTAAAATAATTATTAATGCGCTTGATCATCTGGAACTACTAATGCACGTTGACCACCTGAAACTCTGGACATCTGCGCATCAGCGAGCGTGTGGTAAAGAGGCGGACTAAACAATCGTGCAACGATGGATGAAATCATCGCGACCGCCATCAGGCTAATCACCATCTCATGACCATCAATCATTTCCATCACAATAATAAACGAGGTGATTGGGGCTTGTGTAACTGCAGCTAAAAATCCAGCCATACACAGCGCACATATCGCCGTAGTGGCATGCTCCCCTGCAAATAGCGGCAGCAGGTCATTACCAATCCCAGCACCAATTGAAAGCGCAGGGGCAAATATCCCACCAGGGACACCACTTAGATAAGTGAAAATGGTCGCTAGATATTTAATCGGCGCATACTGCCAAGCTTCAGCAACTCTACCATCCAGCATCTCACGTGAGAATGCATATCCTGAACCATGTGCTGCTCCACCGCTAATCGCCCCCAACAACGCGACCATCAAGCCACAGAAGCCAGCCCACCATAGCGGATGAATGTTCCGCAAATGCCCCACTCTTCCCTTTAATGACCCAGATGCCTCTATAAGTGTTCGACTGAAAATCCCACCCAAGATGCCACAGACAATGGCGCAGATAAAGACTGGCACTATGATTTTTCTGTCGATAATACCTACTGAAATATTGCCAAAATAAGTGTAGTTTCCTTGCAAGGAAATTGAAACCAGACCCGATAGCACAATTGCGGTAATGACCACGCCATTGGTTTTTTGCTCAAAGCGTCGACCTAATTCCTCAATTGCAAATATAACCCCTGCCAGTGGCGTATTAAAAGCCGCAGAAATACCAGCAGCACCGCCAGCCAAGATCAAATGTCGAGGATGAACAGAAAACCCTGCTGGCAAGAAACGTCGAAAAGCGTGCATAATGCTGGCGCCAACCTGAACTGAAGGCCCTTCTCTACCAGCAGAGAATCCTGCGCCTAGCGCACCAACGCCCAAAACAACCTTACCGAAAGCCAGTTTAAGTGAAACAAGACTAGAGTGAGGTTCATCTTTGGTATCTGCTTGCAACGCAGCTATCGTTTGTGGAATACCACTTCCACTCGCCCCGGCAAACCAATGCGTTGTCATCCAAACAATTAGCACTCCAGCAGTCGGAGTTAGAATTAAGGGCAACCACCAGTGTGCTTTTTGTTGTGTAAAGAAAAATGCCATCGAATATTCGGTTGCCCGTGCAAACAACACAACAATCAGGCCAGCCATTGCAGCTGCAGTCCAGACTATTAGTCGCCCTCGCCATGCGTCAAAGTCTGCCAATTTTGCGGTTCGTATTGCTAATAGGAGGTGCTGTATAGATGGCATTTATCTAAAATCTATCTTGAATTCAATATTGCGTAATTATGCGCTGAAATTGTTTAGTTGTATTGTATAAAATATATTTGTACAATAATAATTTATAAGAAAAGGGTCCGGAATGGATAAAGTACTCATTATTTCCGACAACCTAACAATGGCTCATGTCATAGAAACTAAATTTTCTAATGTTGGCTGGTCGAATCAAAGCATCAGTGTGCTATCTATGATGGGAAGAAATAGTAGTTCTGCAAACAATTACCAATGCATGATATTGGTAATTGACACAGACTTCCGCAAGCGCTTCGGCAGCATCATTGACGAAATGACAGCGATAATAAGAAACGGCTCTTTGCACACCACACTTTACTTGATGTTTGAGGGTGATTATGACCCAAGATTTGCGTCATGGTTAGAATACTCCAAGACGATATTCAAACTATCAATGCATCACCACAACTTATTGAAGGCAATCAATGAAATTACCCGATTAGAATCCGGCATTGTCTCCAGAGCAGCATTCTGCTCACCAATGGATTCAATCTAATGCCGATGACACATACTATTCGAGTAGGCCTGTTTGGCTTAGGTAAAGCTGGAAAAGAAGTTGCTACCCAGTTACAGGATGACCCCGCAGTTAAATTGTGCTGGGCAGTACGTGGCAGCAGCCATGCCCATGGAAACAAGCAGATTTTCGACACGATTCCAACATATGCTGCATCAGAACTTAACTTGCCGATACTACTCGCAGAACAACCTATTGACTTTATAGTTGATTTCTCCAGTGCAGACACTTGCCTTAGTTATGCCGACATTGCCTCTGAAAATGGAATCGGCATCATTTCTGCAGTATCCTCTTATAAAAAAAGACACTTGGAGTGTCTACATACCGCCAGTAAAAATACAGCGGTGCTCTATTCACCCAACATCACGCTCGGCATTAATTTTATTATTATTGCTGCAAAAGTACTACGCAAGCTGGCACCGCATGCTGGAGTAGAGGTTATAGAGGAACACTTCCATGATAAAAAAGAAGTGTCTGGCACTGCCATCCGAATTGCAGAACTGCTGGATTTAGATGCGGATCTGCACGTCAACTCTATCCGAGTTGGCGGCATCGTTGGTCGGCACGAAATCATTTTCGGATTCCCCTACCAAACAATACGTCTAACCCATGACTCTATTAGCCGCGCCGCCTTTGGCCAAGGCGCACTTTTCGCCATCAAGAACCTATGTGGCCGCCCTAACGGTTTCTATACGATGGAACAACTGGTATCAGAAGCCTTTTCTGCGGCACTGAATTAATTAAAATGCAAACCGCTCTACTTATCTGCGCCGATACATCAATCAGCAATACCATCATCCAAGCGATGCAATCTAAATATGATATTTGGCATGTTGCGCGACAACGTGATGCAATTGCATGGCTTAACATTCACCAGCCAACAACAGTAATAATCGATATGGATTTTCTAGAACTTGATACAAATACCTTACTTAATATAATCAGAGACCATGAATCAAGTCATCATGTTTACGTTGTAGGATTGAGCAACAACCCTGAACAACTCTCACCATTCTTATCTGAGAACCTCGACCTAGTAACAACTCCGGCATCATTAACGCACATCTAAGCACGAAATCTTAAGAAAAGCCGCATAAAAGACATAATAGTTCCATAAGCCATTCAGCACTATGACTGACTACTAAGGACTACAAAACCGAACGCCAAGCAGAACTGTGATAATTAAAGCGCTAATGTGGGCTTAACAGGTTTGCCGCCTGCGACTGCGCAGACCTATGAACTTCTCTATGCCGTTTCGGAGGTACATCTGAGCGTTGCATTGCCTTATCAATTTTAGCCGGACTAGGCATAGCTTGAGGTGGCACGAATTTGCTTTCAGGAGTATTGCCTATAGTTGCTTTCACACTTTTAGGCTGAGTCACAGGCTTAGGCGCAGAGACATCGGGCTGCAACAACTGCTGCGCCTGATTCATAGGCTCAAATACACTGCCAGCCCCATCCGCAGACGCTCCCTGTGCACCTATTTCCGGCGGAGGATTC
>MLJW01000055.1_pt1 | contig 152052 bp, 153 predicted proteins | sample 888231 | NCBI WGS metagenome assembly MLJW01 (sample SAMN05788063, study PRJNA343431) | mine drainage metagenome | isolation source: sample collected from the inflow into an acid mine drainage treatment plant... | place: Germany: Lusatia, lignite mining district | reverse complement strand
AACCATACTACTATTAAGGCTAATAATACAAGATATGATGTGGAATACCAATCACTACTTCCGTTTTAGCGTTTAATTACCATAGTGATGGCAAACGGGGCTTTTCAATCACAAGTTCCGGATACCCGATATTTTATGGTCACCATATTCCTTTAGTAATCGCATAATGAAAGAGTATGTAGCCGCCGGTTGTCGAAGTTCATAAAGTTTTCGTATATGTACACCGACGTCGTTCCCATAGGTATTCATGGAATCAGCATCGCCAGTAATGGCGAGATATGGGGTTGCGTATTCTTCCAATTTCTTAATGATTTCTTTCGCATCCAGTTCATCCCACAATTTCCTCAATTCCGAGAACATTTCTGTTCGGCTCGCGCTGGATTTGAATATTACGCAGTACGGAAAAAAGTAGTCATCGAAGTGATCGCCAAATCTATTTCTAAATGGTGCCCAACGGTGATCATGTAAAGACTTCGCCTCATCTTCGTTGTACCCAATCCTTGCGAACACTTCATTCTTGACAAGATCACCAACTGAGATTGGCACTCCAGGATCATTCAACCCCTCGAAAACTGTTGTGGCAGATCCAGGATCTTTCAACAGAATGAATACGAAAGTCAGTGAATTGCGAACTACTTCTACCACTGCCTCTAATGCTTCAAAACCGCTATCCTCGACTTTGCCACGTAGAAATTTTTCAATCTGATTGAATTGGTTTATCAATGGACCTGTTTGGCTTGCTTCACTCTGTGGTAGGCGGGCCTTAAGTGGGAGCCAATCAGATAGCTCGCCTGTATTGGAAACTTTTTCAAAGATTGACTTGAATTGGCCGCGATCACCAATTGAGGGCTGTAATTTTGTGTTGCTTGGCAAATCCTGCGCCCAATCAACTATCAAGTTAGTGCTTATAAGGCCACGGGCATAATCTATGCGACCATGCCTAGCGGCAACTTTCGCGGCGGCTAAAAGAAAGAGATACATTGTCGTGAGGCGTTGCTGGCCATCAACAATTTCATGGGGTGTTGGTTGCGACGGATTTGTGGGGCGCGTGACGGCAATAATTGCACCTAAGAAGCGGTTGTCATCCTCTTTATTCACGATAGCTTCAATTTCGCCGATCATCCTTTGCAATTGCTTGTTGGTCCATACGTATGGTCGTTGAAAAAGCGGAATCAAAAGCATAGAGCTTGTGCTAGTAAGCTGATGAAAGCTGAGCTCATTGCTGTTGTCAGTGATTTTTCCCATGATTTCCCCTCAATTAGATAACTGGTTATTGACGATGCGTTCCTAAATGTTTAGGGTCAGACCACGGTATTTTTGCAGTCATCACTTCACCCCCACCCCCAACCAAGCATCCGAAGTCAGCGACCCCCTCAGCGTTGGTAACGTCTCTCCCAGCCAGGCCAGCGCAAGCTTTTCCTTCTCGCGCCACATCTCTTCGCCCAATCCCTTTTTCATCATCTGTATCGGCGCGCTGCCCTTGACCATGTTGTCCCAGAATTCACGGGTGCTGCCGGTGGGGAAGGCTTTGGGGACGCTGCGTATGTCGATCTTGCGGAAGGTCGGGCTTGACGGCGCGCAGTGTGCCGAACATGGTTTGCATGACGGGCGATTGATCTACGGGCGCCCAGCTGGTGATGGCGATGCTGCCGCCCGGTTTGAGCGTGCTGGCGTTGGGATTGAGCGCAGGTTGTTCGCTGGATGCGTGAGACAAGTCTTCCCCTTCAGTTCGTGTGCTGGGCCCCCGCTGTGCGGGTGTTTGTCTTGCGCCAGCCTCACTCTTCTGGGGATTCTGTTGTGAGCCTCGCTCCGTTCGTGCGGTGCGATGTGCGTTTAGCAGATTCACCCGCAAGGGGTACGCCGGTGGGTACCCGGCGGCTGCGCCGCCACCCGTCCGCAGTGCAAGTGGGGCAGACTTTATTTGAGCGAGGCGGGGTGTGTCAATGCGAACGGAAGGGAAATAGATAAGCGCTTGCTGGCGCGAAGTTTCTTCTATGTAAAATTAATGTGAAGCTCTATCAAGCCGCCATCTTCAACTCAACTTTCTTTCCCGCTCTGGTCGCCAGCGTGATCAGCATGTCCAGACTGAATTTCTCAAACTTGCCGCGTATCAGGTCGGAGACGCGCGATTGCGAGATGCCGAGCACTTGCGCGGCTTCTGCCTGTGTCCATTGCTTGTCGCGGATCAGGATTTCGAGCTGGCACATGAGTTCGGAGCGCATGGCGAGGATGGCTGCCTCTTCCGGCGGGAATCCGAGGTCGATGTAAACGTTGCCGCTGGATTTGGTGATTTTGAGTTTTTCTTTTTTCATTTTGCACTCTCCTTGAGTTGCTTGTAGCGGGTGGCCGCCAGCTCAATATCTTCTTTGCGCGTTTGCTGTGTCTTCTTCTGGAAGGCATGCAGCACATAAACCGCATCGGCGAATTTCGCCACATAGATCACGCGCCATTCACCCAGCACGTGGACGCGAATCTCATAAGCGCCTGCGCCTACATTCAACATTGGCTTCCAGTCTGCAGGCATCAGGCCAGCCTGCACCCGGTAGAGCTGAAAACCTGCTGCTTGCTTTACTTCTCGCGGAAATGCGGCCAGATCGTCTTCGCTTGAGCCGGTGAACTTGAGCGGTTTCATATGGGCAATATATAAGTATTTATATTAAACAGCAAGCGGGAGTTTTTGTTGCGCACATTCTCATCACTTCACCCCCACCCCCAGCCTTACTCTTCTGGGGATTATGTAGTGATTCGTAGGTGTCGCGGTGCAGCGCTTTGAAGTAATTCTCGTCGAAGTGGACGGAAGGATCGAGTTCGGTGATGAAGCGGGTGTAAGCCTGTTGCAGTAGCGTTCCTTCTACTTCGTGCAACAAGTCCGGCGTTTCTATTCCCAGGCGGTTCTTGGGAATGTCGGTGCCGGGCAGGTAGATGTCACTTTCTGTGAACTGATACTTGGACACGGTGCTGTTCCATCAGGGCTTGTGCCTGCTTCTTGACCGCTGCAGATTGTACCGGCTTGCAGCCTTCGATCCGCATTGAGGTCTGGACAGCTTGGGCGATTTTCTGGTTCAGGCTGGCGCTGACTTGCATCGTTTTCTCCGCAAAGCAACTCGCTAATTTGACGAGTTTTATTATTGCAAATTATATCATTTCCCGGTGCTCAGGGCCCGTGCAGGGTGCTGTTTCATCGAGATGGAGTTAAGGATGCGCTGATCAAACTACTGCCCCACCAAATGCCTGATCTTCAAAGCTTGCGCATGTAATACGGCCTCAATGGGCGTCAAGATCATCCGGCTTTTGCGATTTGGGCGGCAGCAAAAACTCTCCAGGCTTCTGCCGGAAGCGCCTGCCCAGGCTTTGCAGCAAGGCTCGCCTTTGCGTAAAAGTGACCTTGCGCGCTTTCATCGCCACGCTGAGCGCCAGGGTGAAGCTGACCGCCAGATTGGTCAAGCCGATCAGCGCGATGCCCAGCACGCCTAGCCACAGTTCTTGCGGTTGCATCGCGAAATCCAGCCCGATCAGCGAGAAGCCCAGATACGCGGAAGAGAATGTGATGTGCCGGATGTCCACCGGCAGGCCGAACAGTACGCCGATCGCAGTCATGCCGCCCAGCATGCAGCCGAAGTAGAAGTTCCCCGCCAATGCGCCCAGGTTGTTTTCCACATAGTCGGCGACCCTCGACAAGCGCGCTTTGCCCAGCAGCCGCTCCAGCCAGCGCAGTTGCTTCAGTCGCTGCGGGATGCGGTTGTACATGGCGAGGTTGTCGTGGTGGCCCGCGATCAGCCCGGACAGGAACAGGCATACGCCGGCGATCGCGGCATAAAACACCGCCAGGCTGTGGATCGGGTCGATATCTTCCATCAGGTGATGGGCTTTTTCGGGCGGGATGAAATGCACGCCTGTCGCTTGCATCACCCCCCAGGCGATCAGCATGGCCATCGGTATTACGACCAGCACGTTGCCGAGGATCGCTGCCAACTGGCTGCGCAATGTCTGCGCGATGATGCTGGTCAGGCTCTCCATGTCGCGGCTGTTGCCACCCTGTTCGCTGATGCTTGCGGCGATGGCCGACGCCGTCATCGCGGGCTGCTTGGTGGCGACGGTGAAGTGCAGGATGTGGATCAGCATGAAGCCCAGGCCGTAATTCAGGCTGAACAACAGTGCCTCGGTCAGCGGCGGCAGGTGCTGTTTTGCGACCAGCAACTTGAGCATCGCCATGAAGGCGATGACCAGCCCCGCGCCCATGGCCGACTTTAGCAGCGCAAAATATTCCGACCGCGTGCTGGTGATGTAATGCTCGCCGGTGCGGCTGGCGTTTTCTGTCACGCGCAAGGCAAGCAGCTCCAGGCTTTCCCGCCAGTGTTGCCTCACGTCGTTCTTGTGGCATTCGCCGCTGACCAATGTCTTGAACAAGCCCACGAATAGCGGGAGTGCGCGCTCGCCGCCCTTCTCTTCGCGCAGCGTGGCGAGAATCGCAAGCAGGCGTTCCATGCGTTCCAGTTGCTGGGTCAGCCGCTGCAACAGAAAGGTCAGGCTGATGCTGGTGCCGGAACGGGACGCGGTGCGCCGGATCTTCTGGATGATCTGCGCGCACTGGTCCAGCAATACCAGGATGTGCCGCTCGTCCTGGAACTCAAGCGAGGTATCCGCCCATGCCAGCGAGAACTGCTCCAGGTATTCGCCGACTTCGTCGTTCTGGGCGAGGAAGGGCGAAGCGAATTCCTCAAGCGAGGGTTCGTTGCGTATCAGCTCCGGCTCCAGGCCGATGGAAGAGATGCGGTAGGACAGCACCAGCACCGCATCCACGATGCCGCGCACCGGTGAGGGCAGGCTGGCATCGGCAGGCTGTTCGTCGAAGCGCAGCGCAGCCAGCAGTTCCAGCCAGCGAACATTCGGCACGGCGTTGACCCAGACTTCGTCGTCATGGCGGGTGAAGACCTGCGCGAAGATGTCTTTCAGGTAGTTGGGGTCGATCGCTTCCGGCAGAATTTTGTGGCTCACGCGCCTGTACAGTTCCGTGAAGAATCCGGTGCTGGGCAGTATTCCCGATTCCACATACAGCGAAACCGGCTTGTGGGCGCCCAGCAATTTGAGCAGCGCAGTGCGCAGCGCGGCGCGCAATTCCGGCCGTCGCCCGAGTATGTGGCAAAGCGCGCCTATCATGTGTTCCGCATGAACAGCCTGCGAGGACTTTTTGGGGCGGATCTTTGATACGAGTCCGGCGATGAGCGTGATCTCGTCGACGTCGTCCTGAAGATGGCGTTGCAGCAATGTTTCCATAGAGGTTTCTATTTTAAGCGATTTGGGGTTGACCACGAATGATCAATTGTCTTGCTCAAAGAACTGCTTTCGCCTGGCGGTCAGTCTCGAACAACGTGCAGGGGATGCGGCTGATGGACAGCCATCGCTTCATGAAGTTGCAGATGACGGTGTGGAAACCAGCCTTCAGGACGACTTACTGAAAGTCCGCTTTGTTGTGGAACAGCCCGGATTTCAGTGTAGAGTGGGGCGGAGAATAGTGTGGAATATTTACCGGTAACTTACTTCAGAATCCTGCGCAACTTCCGAAGTTGCTGCCATACAGCTGCTTTAGGCAATTCCATCGCCATGACTTGCATACATCGTTCAAGCCAATCATCACGGCTTTGCAGACGAATGATCGCTTTCTCGAGATCCTGACGTATAGCTTGTCGATATGCCGTTTCAGCTTTTTCAATGGCTGAACGCAGTAAAGCCAACGGTGGATTCATCATGGCAAGATCAATTATGTCTCGACTGAATACCCCATCGTCATACCAGCGGTCAGAATTGGCAAGTAACTTACTCGTTGCCATGTCCAAAGGCGTGAGAGTGGCAATACCGCAAATTTCGTCCCTGGTTCCTGGTCGTGCAAGTTCAATTCGTCCCTCAAGAACGATCTCAAATTTGATAGCTTGATCTCCTACCATCAACATGGTTCGTATGCCGTCCTTGTCAGCGCGTATATCGCGGGTTTGCACCAACGGATTTGCGCCGACGCGCACTATGGCGGATACGTTGTTTGCACCTGTAATTAGCTGACGCAGATTGCCATAACTTGCAACATCCGAAATCAAGAAGTCAATGTCAACCGATTCCCGGTATTCGCCATATCGAAGTGCAATTGCGGTGCCGCCACCAAACAGGCAGTTATTCGCTTTCAACAATGGACCATTCAGAGCGTCAAGGACATGAGCAATCCGTTGGTGATGTGGCCGTCTAAACATTTCTTACTGACTTACCAAGTCCGGTGCGCAAAGCATCGACTAACTGCTTTTCATGCGGATCTAACTTCTGCGCGTCCACGTGACGCCAGTTGCGTTCGTAAATGCTCAGAGCTTCAACTGGTGTCAATTCATCAGTACCAAGTACGTGCCAGGCAAGTTGTTTGAGTTGCGGGTAGTCAGACAGATGGATGCGCGCGGGAATCCAACCTTGATGATCAACATCAACTTCATTGGCGGTCAATTTGGCGGGAGTGATGATGCCGAAGTCAATGTTTAAAGCAATCATGGCGTTGAAATACGCCCCCATGGTGACCGATGGCTCGCCTTTTTCGATTCGGTATAAGGTTACGCGCGACATCCCGGCAGCCTCTGCCGCTGCGGTAGCATTGATTCGTAGTTTTTTGCGATGCGCACGAATCTGCTTCCCAAGTTCTATGAGTTTGTTTGCTGCAGTGTTTGCAATAATCGGTGTAAGTGCCGGCATAGTGTTTCTCATTGTATACATATACGCAAAATTGTAAAGTATGAGAAACAATTTATTTGTCTGATCATAAAGAATGCTCTTCTGCTAACTTGCCAACCACTCCTCCAGTTTCACCATATCCTCGCTAAAGGTCGCCATCTTCCGTTCCGGCACCTGAACGGTAGGTATCCAAAGGAAAATCCCGCGCTATCTTCCGAAGAGCCGACTTAAACGGGCCAGGTTAAAGCCCGCGCATGAAATACGGCCGCAACGGCCGATGTCCGGCCACGGCTTCGCGCAGTTGCAACAGCAGTTTTTCTTTGTCCCTGGGCAGGTTGCCGGCCAGCGCCAGCGCATTGGAGGCATGGTTGGAACGGAAGATGACCGGTTGCGGCGGGTTGAGGCCGCTGATGAGTCTTTCCTGTTCCTTCAATATCGCCAAGTCGTCCGGCATCTCGAACGGCTCGCCGTATTTGCGGCGGAATTCTTCCGCGATGCTTTCGTCCAGATACAGTTGCAGCGTGGAAAGGTAAGTCACGGGCGCGCTGTTCAGCAGGGCGATGGTGCCGTCTATGTATTCGTCGCTGTGCTGCGTGCCGCCGAGACCCAGGATGACGGTGGCGGAGACTTTCATGCCGCTGGCGTGTGCCTTGTGCAGCACTTCTGCCATGCGCCGTTGCGTGGCACCCTTGGTGATCTTTTTCAGGATGAGGTCGGAGCCGGATTCGAGGCCGAAGTAGAGCAGGCTCAGTTTGTGTTCGCGCAGCAGGGCCAGTTCTCCGGCGCTCTTGCGCTGGATGTTGCCGGGCGTGGCATAGCAGGAAACGCGCGTCAGCCGCGGCAGCGCAGTCGCCAGTTCGTGCAGGATGGCGAGCAGGTGTTCGGTCGGGAGTGCCAGCGCATCGCCATCGGCCAGAAACACGCGCTGCGCATCGGGCCAGTCGGCGGCGGCCTGGTGAATATCGGCAAACACGGCATTCAGCGGGCGTTCGACATAATCCTTGCTGCGATACATGGCACAGAAACTGCACTGGTTGAAGCTGCAGCCCAGCGTGGCCTGGATGATCAGGTTGTCGCCCTCGGAGGGAGGGCGGAACAGCGGCATGTCATAGATCAGATTCATGCTGAATTGTAACGGGGATGTTCCTTTTTAATGAAATGACGACAAGGCCGAATCCATCCTGGCAATAACCCCATTGCGGGCGCAGGTGTGTTGCCGGGATCAATTGCTCGCATGTCGAGTTGCAGGCACATGTGACGCGTGGCGGTCACCGGATAAATATGAGCCTAATTAGCCTGCGGCGCATTGCCCTTTGCAAATATAATCCACACACACCTTACATGTTATTACAGCATCCAAACCTCAAACGGTGTGCGCAATGAAATTCTTTGGCGATCTCGGCAGCAGTTGCTCACGGCAATTTTTCATGGTCGCGTTGTTGTTCTGCGCACTCGCTGTTCGCGCATCGGCCGACACTACAGCGGCACCGGCTGCCGGCGCTTTTGAACCCATTCCGGTTTTCTCCATTTACCCTCCTGTCAAACCCGATGGCACGGCGGACGAGGCACTGGCGAGCGGGCGCGTGGTGGACGACCGCTACGCAATGACTGCCAGGGCAAGCAAACCTTGGCGTATCGCTTTCCTGTTTCCGCACATCAAGGACCCGTACTGGGTGGGTTGCGATTATGGCGTGATCAGTGAAGCCAAACGGCTGGGTGTCGCGGTGGATATCTTTCCGGCAAACGGCTACGACGACATGATCGGACAGTTGCGCAAGATGGATGATGCCATCGCGGCGAAATACGACGCCATCGTCATTTCTCCGCTCAGCCTGACGGCGAATAACGCCTCAATTGCCAAAGCGCGCAGGTTGGGCATTCCGGTGTTCGAGCTGGCGAACGACAGCACCAGCGACGACCTGACGATCAAGGTGACCACCTCGCTGAAGGACATGGGTGTCGACGCCACGGAATGGGTGGTTCGCGACGCGCAACGGCGCGGGCTGAAAGAGATCAATATCGCGTTGCTGCCCGGACCGTCGGATGCGGGATGGGTCAAGGGCGAGGTTGCAGGTACGCGCGAAGCGGCAGCCAAAGCTGCGATCAAGGTCAATATCGTCGATATCAAGTACGGTGACAGCGACCGGATCGAACAGTCGCGATTGGCGGCACAACTGCTTGCCGAACACGGCAAGCAACTCGATTACATCCTTGGCTGCACCGGCTGCGCACCTGCGGCGATTCTGCCGCTGAAGCTCGCGGGCCTTAATAAAAAAATACGGATCGTTGCCTACGACCTGACCCGCGAGATCGCCGGACTTATCCGCAACAAGGAAATCGTCGCCTCTGTCGATACCAAGGGTGTCAGTCAGGCGCGCGTGGTCACCAATGCTGCCGTGAGCTTCCTGGAGGGAAGAAGCAAAGAGCGGCCGCATACCATCCTGGTAAAACTGGGACTGGTCGACTATGGCAACCAGGCTACATACCCGTTCGATACGACGACCGCTCCAGCAGGTTTCAGGCCCGTCCTTTCCTATGCTCCGCGGAAAGGCAAATTGCAGGAACCATGAAATTCAAACGGCTGAAAGACAAGCTGCTGCTCAGTGCAGTGGCCATCAGCGTCGCGGTGGCGCTGGTTACCTTGCTGACTGTTTCGTTGGTGGTCCGCCAGCAGAATATGGATCAGTCCTATGCTCATCTGCGCAAGGCATCCAGCGTGATAGAAGAAGAGCTGGCCAATCGCAAAGAGAATCTCTTGACTGCATCGCGCCAACTGGCGAACCAGAAAAATCTCGGGTCGACCATCTGGTACCTCGCGCAATATGCGCAGTTGGGGATCGATCGCGAGACGCTGTTCAGCACCTACCAGCAACTGGTGAAGGATACTTACAAGATAGGGCGGGTCGCGCAGCTTTCGCGCATCGCGATTTACGATTCCTCGGGCCACCTGATCTCGTTTGCCCTGTTCGACAGCAACAGCAAGCAGGTTGGATTCGTCGAGCACTCGCGTACGATTGTGATCCAGGCTGCCACCTTGAGGGATGGCGAAGAGCTGAGTAGGCAGAATCTGCGCGCAACAACTTCCACACCCAAGATCGGTCTTCAATTTGAAGGGCCGCTGCCACGGCAGGAGAGCATGCATTACGCCGTCAGGAACGGAATGCTGGTGATAGAGAGCTATGTTCCTGTCATGGGTGAGGCGTTCGATGCATCCAGCGGGAAGCAGGGGATGAAGCAACTCGGCCTGGTTGTCATGGAGCATCCGCTCGATCAGTCCTTTGTCGACCAGCTTTCCCGGTTGACCGATACCCGCGTCAATGTGTTCATTCCGCAGGGGGTCAGCGTCGGCAGTTTGCCCGTGTACCGGAATCCGGATTGGAGCAATGCAAAGCAAGGTGCCGCTGCACCCGGAAAATTGTTGAACGAGATAACGCTAGATGGCGAGGGCTATTACCAGAGTCTGATGTCGCTTTACGACGATGACAAAGTCGTCGGGTCCATTGCCGCGCTTTATTCCAAAAGCATCGTCCAGAAGAACACATGGGAGATGGTCAAGACCCTGGGCTTGATCGCAGCGATCAGTCTGCTGTTCATTTTTGCACTGGCTTGGTATTTCGCCACCTCCATTTCACAGCCGCTGACGACGCTCAGCCGGATTTTCCGGAGTGTGGCCGGGGATGCAACCGGGGATCTGAGCAATGAGCTTGGGCAGCTGGAAAAGGAGAAGGCAAGGGGGGATGAGTTGGGCGACCTCACGCAGAGCTTTATTGCGATGAACGACGCCATCAACCAGAAGATTCAGCAGATCAACGAAATCAACGCATCTCTTGAGCGCACTGTGGAGGAAAGGACCGCGGCGCTGGCAAGCAGCGAGCAGGATCTGCGCTCGATGATAGAGAATTCTCCCGATACCATTGCTCGCTACAACAGAGACTGCCGTCGCGTTTACGTTAACCCTGCTTTCGGACGTATCACCGAGGGGGGCGCGGCATCGCTGTTGAACAAGAGGCCCTCGGAGGTTCCGGGTGGCGAAAATTTCGAGATCTATGAAGCCAAGATCAGGGAGGTCATTTCGACGGGAAACAACGCACAGTTCGAATTGAAGTGGCCGCGCAAGGACGGGAAGGTGATTTATAGCCACATCCGGCTGACAGCTGAACGGGATATTTCGGGCAATGTGACTTCGGTGCTGGGTGTCGGGCGCGATATCACCGAGTTGAATAATTCCCGCGCGGAGCTGAAGCAGGCAAATGACCAACTGGAGGAACTGAACCAGCAATTGCAATCGCTGGCAACCAACGATCCGCTCACGCAGTTGCCCAACAGGCGCCTGCTCATGGACAGGCTCAAGCACGCCCTGGCTGCAAGCGCACGTAACGGCAAAGCCGGCGCACTGCTGTTCATCGACCTGGATAATTTCAAGGCCATCAATGACACACTCGGGCACGACAGCGGCGATTTGTTGCTGCAACAGGTCGCGCGACGTTTGGAGGGTTGCGTGAGGAATGGCGATACGGTAGCGCGTATCGGGGGCGACGAATTTGTGGTCATGCTGGAGGATCTGAGCATGGATGCGATGGAAGCCGCGGCGCATGCGGAGACTGTGGGTAACAAGATACTCGCCGCGCTCAACCTGCCATATGAGGCTCCTTTGAGCGGCAATCGCTGCACGCCCAGTATCGGTATCACGCTATTCGATGACCGGCCGCAATCGATAGACGACCTGCTCAGGCAAGCCGACATTGCCATGTATGAATCCAAGAAGTTCGGGCGCAATACCTTGCACTTCTTTGACCCGCAAATGCAGAAGACGATAGATGCCCGCGCGGCTATCGAATCACAGTTGCGGCTCGCGCTGAAGAACGGACAATTCGAGTTGCATTACCAGATACAGGTCGACAGCTTGCATCGGACGTTGGGCGCCGAGGCATTGATCCGCTGGGTGCACCCGGAGCGCGGCTTGGTTGCTCCTGCCGAATTCATTCCCCTGGCTGAAGAAATCGGGCTGATCCTGCCCATAGGGCAATGGGTGCTGGATACCGCTTGCATCCAGCTCAAGGCGTGGGAGCGGGACTCGCTCACTCGCAGCCTCATTCTTGCCGTGAACGTCAGCGCCAAACAATTCCGCCAGCCTGATTTCGTTGCGCAGATCCGATCTCTGGTGCAACGCCATGCCGTCGATCCGAGGTTGCTCAAGCTGGAACTGACGGAAAGCCTGCTGCTGGAGAACATCGAGAACACGATTGTCACCATGAGCGAAATAAAGAAAATCGGTGTCCGCTTGTCGCTCGATGACTTCGGTACCGGATATTCATCCTTGCAGTACCTGAAAAGGCTGCCGCTCGATCAACTCAAGATCGATCGCTCGTTCGTGCGCGACATTACCGTAGACAGCAACGACAAGGTCATCGTCAGCACGATCATTGCGATGGCGCAAAACCTGAATCTGGACGTCATCGCCGAGGGCGTGGAAACTGAAGAACAGCGGCAGCTTCTCACGAAAATCGGTTGTACCAATTTCCAGGGATGCCTGTTTGGCAAGGCAGAACCTGTCGATCAATTTGAAGTCTTGCTGAAGCAGATTGCCGTATCTCGGGATCGGGTTTGAAGACGGCGCTATACCGACTTGTACCGCCCCCTGTGCACCGTTTTCATCAGCATAAGTTGCAACCGTAAACGGCGGCGCGGGCCAGTTTGACCGGCCCTGGCCGTCCCGTTACGCCGGTGTGGCAGTGAGCGCGCCGCGATACCCGAAATTTTCCAGCGCTTGCCACACGCTGAGGTAACGGTTGCCGCTCTGGTCGGGCTCGACGCCGACGACGGTGAAGTCATCGATGTCGTGCTCGATGGCCGCGGGGCTTTCCCCGGTCCCCAGCCAGACGCCGAGCGGCCAGCCATGTTCGTACTCGCGGCGGATCAGCTCGGCGCGACGCGCCCGCCATACTGCCAGCGGCACCAGCACCGGCCCGACCGGCAACTTGACGCCGTCAGGCGTATCCCCTGCCGCCAGGCGCAAGACCTTCCAGTTGTCGGGCACATCTTCGAATCTGTCTTTCAGCGTGGACATATGAAACCTTCCTTTCCGTGGTTGGGCAGTTGAGTCATTCAACTTGCTGCGAAGTCTAGTCGCGTGTCATATGCAGGGGAAATACTTGTTTGTTACATCATAATAACTAATTGATATAAAGAGTGGCAGCGTAAGCGCAGGGTGTGCGGCAAAGAGTCGGGCGCATCGTAAGACGGAGGTGACGCGGCGCTTCAGTACTGCATAACAAAATCCTGGCCGGTCACGCTGGTGTTCACGATGACCACCGTGAGGCTTGCAGGGGAGAACGTGATGCAACCCGAAAAAGTGCAGAACAGCGGGGCGATGGTGTAGATACTGGGTGCCAGATAATTGAATTGATAGACGCCGGAGGGATCGGTGGTTCTGTAGGTGCTTTGTCCGGAGGCGTCCTGGATATACACGCTGACGCTGCTTACGCCAACGCTGTTATAGGTGACCTGCCCTTGGATCGAGTAGCAGGGCGAAGCGGTGGTTGCCGCAAAATCCTGCCCCGTGATGTCTGTTGTGGAGACGGAAACCATTCTGCTCGCCGGAGTGAAGGTCAGGCATGTGGAGGATCCCGGCAGGGGGAGGTAGGGGTTGATCGTATAACTGCCAGCCAGCAATCCGTTGAAGATATAGTTTCCCGACGCATCCAGGTACGCGCCGTATAACGTTGAACTGGCGGGGTCTGTGCGCGAGACCATCACATCGGGGGAGGTCAGGGCCGCGCTGGTTCCCTGCATGTATGCTTTTCCGGAGACCGCGAAAACGGGAATGCGCGTGCCTGTGACTGAAGTGCTCGCGCTCTCGAACATGGCCGTGATCGTGTTGCTGCCCACAGTCAGGGGGACCGTGGCCTGCCACGATCCGACACAAATGATCAGGCAGCACAGGAAGCCGCAGGTCACCGGTGAGCTGCCGGCGCTGCTGCCATTGGTCCAATAGACCGTGCCGGTCGGGAAAGAGCCGTCGGGCCGGTTGACGAAACCGGTGACGTTGATGGAGGTTTCCGTTGTGGTGAAGCCGTTGACGGGATCGTTGATGGATATCGGCGGGCCGCCATTGACTTCGTCGGAACTCCCGCCGCCGCCGCAGCCGGTTCCGCCAAGCAGCAGCGCGATCACACAGGCATTCCGGATCGCGGCGCTTAGGCGAGCCAGCGAATTGGCGCGTAAATCGATCCCGCGAACTTTCATGTCGGTCACCCGGTGATCATCGGCTGATTGCGAGCATGATTGTACGCCTGTTTGGCGTAGGGGATTGTCGGTCACTCCCTGCTCCCGCAAGCGGAAGCAGGGTAGAAACGCGATTTGAACTACTCTTCTTTGGAGGGTTTGACGAAGCTGATGACGTTCGAGTTCGGTTTCTCGCCATCCGCGTAATAGGGTTTGGCCTGATCGAAGTTGAGTATCTCGGCCAGCTCTTTCTCCCGCTCCGAGATCAGGCCGAAGCAATCCTTGATGTCCTGGATGGTGCTGTCCGTCAGCGGGTTGGCACGTCCGCCCAGCGGCGTGACGTCTCTGACTACGTTGCCCAGTGTCTTGCGCATCAGGCGCAGGATCTGTTGTTCCTTGCTTAACTCTTCTGTGTTCATGGATATATACCGGTGTGAATTGCAGGAAATAACTTTACTGTAATTGAGGCGGATTGTGGCCGATTATTTTCCGGGCGATTCCGAAGGCTGTCGCCCGGCAACGTGTCATTTGGCGCTTGCGGTTTCGATCTTCGAATTGAGCTTCCTGAAATCGTCGATGTAGGACGCGATCTCTTCAGACAGGTGATGCTTCTGGCGCGTTGTGAGCGTCGCCGCTATCCGGAGTGTCATTTCATTCATGGCGTTTTCGTAAGCGGCGATGGCTTGCTGCTGTTGCGGCGTTCTGGAGGCTTCAGGCGCCGTCAGCCATTCCCTGAATAATGCGGCGATCCTGTCTTCGCCGGCCTTGTCTCTTAACAGGGCAATCAAACGGGCCTGTCTGGCTTCCCTCTGTTCGATGAAGGCCCTTGAGGCGAACGGTATGTGCAGGCTCATCCCGGTGATCGCTTTTTCCTGCGCAGAGCTCAGGTTGCCAACCATGCTTTCCACGAGATCCACGTGCCTTTCCGCGCGTGCACTGAGCATCTCCCGCTCGCTGCCTTCGAGCATCTTCTCCCTTTGCTTGCGGTTCCGTTCTGAAAGCGTATAGGCGAGTTCCCTTATCTGGTCGCTGTCCAGTGTGCTCAGGATGTGCGCTGCCGGGCGGATCGTCGGTTCCATGGTCAATTGATACAGCCTGCCGCTTTCGGCTCTCAGGCGCATGACGTCGGCCACCGTCATGCCTGCCTCCCGATTGACCGCCGCATCCACGTCCTGCAGAAACGCGATGTATCCCGGCAGCGCATTCTTGCGATGCCAGCGCAAGTAGTTGTCGACCTCGAGATGGATCTGTTCTTTCTGTGAAGTGCTGAATGAGGTGTAGTCGTTGATCCAGTAGCGCAGTATCCAGTCGGCGTGATTGTAGCCAAGGGATAACATGCTGCAGCCGCTGCAGCAGAGCAGGGACAGGGCGAGAATAATGAATAACCTGTTGATATTCATTTTCGATTTGGACGGGTGAGCGTCAGTCTGTGTCCGGGCAACATGCCGCAGATCGTGCGGGCCGCGATTCCATCTTCCTTGCATCACTTTACTCTTGTCACCGGCTCCGCGCCGAAGTCGGCAGCCCTAGCGGGTTAAATGTTTTCTGGAAGTGGAGGTCAGGTAAAGCGCCATCATGCCGCCGACCAGCCAGATGCTCGCTATCGCGGCGAGCCAGAAGCCGGGTGCGCCGCGGGCGGGGCCGAAGAAACCGGTGAGTCCCAGCACGATGCCGCCGCCCAGCCCTGGCACCCAGAGCGTCACGGTGTAGATCACCATCGGCACGACCGACTTCTTGTATCCGCGCAGGGCATTGACGGTGATGGCTTGCATCGCGTCGCCCAGGTGGTAGAGGCCGACCATCACGATCAGCGGGATCGCGATCGCCTGTACCTGAAGGTCGTTGGCGTAGAACGCGGCGATGTACGGCGCACCCAGCCAGAATGTCAGGCACAGCACGATCGCGATCGACATGCCGAAGCGTATCGCTTCCCAGCAGATGTGGCGGGCGCGCTGCGGTTGTCCGGCGCCGAGCGCCTGGCCGACCAGTACCGAGGTGGCGTTGCCCAGGGAGAGCGGGATCATGAATGCCAGTGCCGCGAGATTCGCGGCGATCTGGTGTGCGCCGGAAACGACGGGCCCCAGGCGCGCGATGAACAGCGCCATGAAGGTGAAGGCGGTCACGTCCGCGATGAACGTCAGGCCGATGGGGAGGCCGAGCTTGAGGAACTCGCGTATGGCGGCGAAGTCCGGTGCGGTGATGCGCCTGCGCAACCCGAACTCTGTGTATCGCGGGTTGTTCATGCACCAGCTCCAGGCGAACGCGGCCATCAGCCAGGCATCCAGCGCCGTCGCCACCGCGCAACCCGTTGAGCCCATCTCCGGAAAGCCGAACAGGCCGAACATGAACAGCGCGTTCAGCGGCACCTTGATCGCCAGCGACAGCAGGTTGAAGAACATCACCGGACGCGGGCGCTTGATCCCCGTCGAAAGGCCGAAGAACAAACGCAGGGCGAAGGCGGCGGGCACACCCCAGGCCGACGCGGCCAGATAGGCGCGCACCTTGGTTTCCACTGCGGGTTGCAAATGCGAGATGGCAATGAACGGCCCTGGAAAACGCAGCAACAGGATCGCCATGAGTGCGAGCGCCAGCGATATCCAGATGCCCTGGTGTATCTCGCGCCCGATCTCCGCGCGCTGTCCCGCACCGTGCAGGTGGGCGATGATGGGCGGCACGGCTAGCAGCACGCTGATCAGCGACATCAGGATAGTGGCCATGATGGAGGCGGCGATGCCGACCGAAGCAAGGTCGATGACGGTCAGCCGCCCGGCCATCGCGGTGTCGATGACGGCATTGGCCATCATCGCCAGCTGCGCGACCAGCATGGGCCAACCGAGGTGGATCAATTCGCGGGTCGAGGAGGCGGGGTGTTGCATGTCGGGGTTACGGGTTATGGCTTCTTCGGCTTCAATGCATCGCCCTGAAAAACGATCCCGTCCCAGCCGGTCTTGATGAAATTGCGGATGTTCTGGTGGTCGGTGCCTTGCGGATGCTTGAGCACATCGTCGCGGTAATAGGCTCCGAAACAATGCAGGGTCTGCTGCGGTGACAGCTTGCGCAGTCTGGCGAAGGAAAAGACCTTGCAGGAGCCGTTGTTCTGCCCGGCCTCATTTTGAAGTTCGCCATTGCGGAACGCGGTGGGGGTGAAGTCGTAATGCGCATCGATCGCCGCGATGGTGGCGTTGAAGGTGATGGTTTCGGGCGCGGTTGCCAGGGTCTGCAGGAATTGTTTCATGTGGGATATGCGGAAGTATGGTTAAAAGGCGAGCGTATATTCTATTGAGAGTATACCGTCATGTGCCACGTTCTTCGTCATCCCGTCCCCTCCTTCCGGCAGGGCATCCGAAGTTTGAGATAATGCAACGGTCTCCAATCCGGATGCTCGATCACCATGTGGCTACAAAGAGAGATACACCTGAAACCGAAGCCGCGCGGCTTCCATCTGGTCACCGATGAGGTGCTGCGCGAACTGCCCGAGCTGAGCAATGTCAGGATCGGCCTGATGAACCTCTTCATCCTGCACACCTCCGCATCGCTGACCATCAACGAGAACGCCGACCCCACCGTGCGTCAGGATTTCGAGAGCTACTTCAACCGCGCGGTGCCGGAGGGCGAACCTTATTACCGGCACCAGGACGAGGGTTCGGACGATCTGCCCGCACATATCAAGTCCAGCTTGCTGGGCAGTAGCCTGAATATCCCGGTCGGCGACGGGCGGCTAAAACTGGGGATATGGCAAGGGATATACCTGTGCGAACACAGGAACCACGGCGGCAGTCGGCGTATCATAGCCACTGTGCAAGGCGAATAACTTGAAGGATCAACCATGTCTCCTACGCCCCCAGATGCACTGCTTTTCATCACTCCGGTCTGCACGCATTGTCCTTCCGTGTTGCAGGCGTTGAGCGAACTGGTGAAGCAGTCGCAGGTTGGAAAACTGACGGTAGTGAATATCGCGGCGCATCCCGAGCAGGCTGCGGAATATGACGTGCGCGGCGCCCCGTGGTTGCGCCTGGGCTCTTTCACGCTCACCGGCGCACAGAGCATGGCCGAACTCAAGCAATGGGCCGAGTGGGCGAGCGGGGATGAGGGGACGGCGCATTACGTCGAGCATCTGCTGAAGGAAGGCGGCTATAAGCAGGCCGTGGCATTCATCTCCGGGGATACGCAACGCCTGAAGCCGCTGCTCGCTATCGTCGCCAATCCCGAAGCCAACATCTCGGTACGACTCGGTGTCAGCGCGCTGCTGGAAGCCTATGCCAATATGTCTGAACTGCAGGCGCTGTTGCCGCCACTGGCCGAATTGACCTTCCATTTCGACCATCGCGTGCGCGCCGACGCGTGCTATCTGCTCGGCCTCACCGGCAGCGTAGCCGCCCGTCCCTATGTCGAAGCCTGCCTCAAGGATGCCCACGAGGAAGTGCGGGAGATAGCCGAAGAGGCGATGGAAAAGCTGGCGAAGAAACAAGTTAAAACGTGATGCTAACCCTGAACCGGGGATGACCAGGACTCATGGACGAGACTGCTTTCCGACAGAAGCTGGCCGAGGCGATCGAGAGGCCCTGTACGTTCGGGAAATCTGTGCTGACCCGCTGCGTTGGATGCGAGCGCTCGGATCGGGTGCAGATCGCCGAGCGTGAAGTAGTCACTTGCCAGAACGCGGCCAGCCTTTCACGCTGTACGGAATTGCATGTCCATTTGCGGCATAGCTTTGCCTTTGCGCTGGGAAAGGTGCATGACGACGATGTTTTGTCGCATGCGCAGGAAATGCGCGTTCAATGCGGCGGATTGAAAGGACTGCAGTACGTCCTGAATGACAACGCCGAAGTGGCCAATGTGGACGCGCTGTTGGAAAGCGCGATCCGGAACTGGAGTGACCTGGCAGAAATTCCGTATTCGGAAGTCGTTCATGCTGCGGCACTCTGCTACAAGGGGCGGCATAGCTGATTTTTGTGTCTGGCTGATCAGTGCAAATTCAAAATTAAGGGTATCCGTAATTTGCGGTTGATTTAGATTTGTGATGAGCATCTCAAATCGACCCACACCTGACCTTTGAGGTGGAGAGTCTGAGCGACCGCTTCACGTCAAGTAGGAGACGTTCAATTCTATGAAAATTGGTGAGTCTGAAAGACTCTTCCTAACCCATAACTGCCGGTCATCATCAATTTTTTGATTCCCGATAGCGGTCGTCTGCAAAGTTGGGTAAATAGCCCCTACGGGCCGTAAAAAAATGCGCGATTGACCGTCAGCGCTAAGTCGGGTTCACAATCAATATTCGCATACCATCCGAGATGCCGTGTTCGATTTCTTCACAAATGTATTGATCCTACTTCGCTTTTCTTTGTGAGTTCAGTGGCAAGGATTTCTGACTTTTAGTATCCGATATGGGATGAACAGGGGGAATGACTGCAGCAAGTAGTTGTAGACGCCCGGTGACAATGCCGCGCAGGGTGATCATTTCGTTTGCGACCTCCTGCAGCGTTGTTGCAGGGCCCTGCACCAGAATAACCTCCATCAACTGATCCTCGGTTAAATGCACGTGCAGCGAACTGATCACTTCATTGATATGTTTGAATTGCAGGTCGGCCAGCTTCTTCTGCAGGTCCCGCGTCAAGCGGTTATAGAGCAGAGTGATTGTCCCTACCATCACCTCGTTACCCAGCGTGCGCTTGTGCTCGCCGAGCTGGTAATTCACCATCTCGCCTATTGCCTGCGAACGACTTTCGTAACCACGGCTTTCCACCATGTGGTCTAGCTCGAGCAGCAGCGGTGGTGGCAACGAGATACTGACGCGGCTGACCAATGTGGAAATTTTCTTCTCGCTACTGACTTTCATCGTACTTCTTTCAGAACATATAGCTGTAACGTTCGATTTCCCACTTGCTCACGGTGAGATGATACGTTTCCCACTCTTCCGTTTTGTAGTGTATGAATTCGTCCTTCAATTCTTTGCCCAGCGCATGCTCGACCAGAGGATCTGCTGCAAAAGCAGCCACGGCCTCCTGCAACGTCTGCGGTAGAAAATCAATGCCGCGTTTTGTGCGCTCGGTTTCTGAAATTCCATACAGATTATCTTCGTTTGGACTGCCTGGGTCGAGCCCCTCGCGTATACCTTCCAGTCCGGCCGCAAGTGCGAGCGCCGCAGCCAAATAGGGATTGACCGCACCGTCGGCGTTACGCGATTCGCAGCGCCCGCCGCCGGCAGGCACCCGTACCGAGTTGGTGCGGTTGTTGGAGCCGTAAGAGTTGAACACCGGTGCCCAACTGAAGTAGCTCATCTTGCCCTGCCTTACCAATCTCTTGTAGCTGTTGACGGTGGGGGCGAAAGCCGCGCATAGCGCTGGACCATGCTTAAGGATGCCGGCAATGAACTGATAGCCGAGCTTGGTCAGTCCAATACCGCGCGGATCATCTTTGGGGTCGCAGGCAAACAAATTCTTGCCCGTATTGATGTCATACAGCGACATGTTGAAGTGCGCACCGGTGCCGGTTTTATCGGCGAAAGGCTTGGGCATCATGGTGGCGAGCAGACCTTCCTCCTTGGCGTAGTGCTTCGCCATGTAGCGGAAGAAGGTGAGACGGTCACACATAGTCAGCGCATCACTGTAATTGAAGTCGAACTCGAATTGGCTGTTGCCATCCTCGTGGTCGAGCGAATAGAGATCCCAGCCTAGGCCGTTGATGGCGCTGGCCATTTTGTCCAGCCAGCCGAAGTTGTCCATGAAGCCGCGCACGTCGTAACAAGGTTTGGTCAGTTTGTCGTCGGGGTTGGGCACCACCAGTCGGCCATCGGCTTCCTGTTTCAGCAGATAGATTTCGCACTCTATACCGAGATTGAAGCCAAACCCCATCTCTGCCGCTTTGGCCAGTACATTCTTGAGCGCCACACGGGTATTGAGCGGATACGGCTTGCCCTGGAAGCCGTTGTCGGCTGGCATCCAGGCAACTTTTGGCTCCCACGGCAATTGGATGATATGGTCGAGATCCGGAATTGAATTCAATTCGTCATCACTCGGTGCCTGACCCAAACCGTCCAGCGCATAACCGGTATAGCGCTCCGAACCGGCCGCCATCTGAGGCAAGTGGTCAATGGGCACTACCTTGGCCTTGGGAATACCGTGGATATCGACATAAGCGCCGATGCAATATTTCACGCCCTTGTTCTTCAGGTCTTCCTTGATTTTGTTGATTTCTGCCAAAGGTTTCGTCATACCATTCCTTTCAAATAAATTCGGTTATTAGCTGTGCACATGATTGAAGTAGGAATTTGCAAGGGGAGGTTCTTCGTGCAGCCCCTGGCGGATCAGCTGGCTCAAGTCCTCCACCATCCAGGAAAACCACGTTGCGCCTTTGTCCGCATTGGAGATGCTGGGCATTCCGGTAACGCCGTTGAGGCTTGTACGGTTCACCGGATGGGAAAATACCAGTCCGGCAGTTCGATCGGGATCATCTGCAATCCCGAGCTTGTCTTTGCGCACCATCTCGGGCGCTTTCGCCAGCATCAGCGAAGTTTCGGCGTCGTTCGCATGCCAGTCATCACCATCTGCATGATGAAATTCGCGCACCCGTGGGCTGAGCGTGCCGGAATTGAACACGCATACCATCATGTCATCGTGTTCGCTACGCAGCATTTCCAGCGCACAGCGCAGAGGCGCGGCATTGGTGACGTGAGTGTTGACGATAAACAGGCGCCGCACGCCGCTATGGTAGGACCAGTCGCCGATTTCCTTGATCAAATTGATCAGCGTGATCGGTGACACGGCGATTGTGCCCGGCCAGCGCCGACTGTGTCCCACCGAACAACCGTAGGGCATGGTCGGCAGCATCGGCACCCGCACTTCGTCTGCCACAGCACGGCAAAGAATATCGGCCAGGATGTAATCCATGCCGCATCCGAGATGCGGCCCGTGTTGCTCGGTCGCGCCGACCGGCAGAATGGCGCTGTTGTTCGAGATTCCGAGCACGGAAGGGAGCTCTTCCCAGGTGGCATGTGACCATTGCATTGTCATGATCATTCCACGTTGTCTGCAACGTTGACGAAACGGATCATCTGCGGTTTTACTTCGGCATCCTGATCCGGCTCCGCTTCCTGCGGATGAATGAGGGCTTCCAGGCGCGCCTTGGTGGCCAGGAATTCCGGGCTGGAAAATTGTTCCGCACTTCGCGGGCGTGGCACCGGGACTTCGATCAACTCCTGCACTTCACCCGGATGCGCCTTCAATACGAGGATGCGATCCGCCAGGAATATGGCCTCATCCAGGTCGTGCGTGATGAACAGCACAGTAATGTCGATGTTGCGCCAGATTTCCAGCAGATATGTTTGCATCTTGACGCGGGATTGCGCATCCAGTGCGCCGAACGGCTCGTCCATCAGCAGAATGCGCGGCTGGTTTACCAGCGCACGGGCGATCGCCACGCGCTGCTTCATGCCACCGGATAATTCGTGTGGGAACGCGTTGGCGAACTTCTCGAGCCCGATCAACTCCAGCCAAAGTTCAGCCTCGCGGCCGGCATCGTCCGTACTGACGTTGTTCATTTCCAGACCAAACATGACGTTCTTTTTAACGGTCAGCCAGGGGAACAATGTGTAGCCCTGAAATACCATGCCACGGTCCCGGCCCGGTCCGGTCACCGGCTTGCCATCCAGTAGCACCTCGCCTGAGGTGTGAGATTCCAGACCCGCCAGAATGCGGATCAGGGTCGATTTGCCGCAGCCGGATGGCCCAATTACACAGACGAATTCGCGACGATGGGTCTTGAAGTTGACATCCTTTAGCGCCGTGACATTGCCCTTGGTCGTCTTGTAGTCCTTGCCCAGATGTTTTACTTCGAGGATGACCTCGCGCGACTTCAGACGATCAAACCGGTTCCGGACTGCTTCGGATTGTTCAAGGTAGCTTGGCAAATGGCTGGTAGTGTTCATGTTTATTCCTTGTTGGCCGAAAGGTTCCAGCGGAACAATCGCTTGCCCAAAACGGCCAGCAGCAAATCGCCGCCGAGACCGAGCAAGCCGATCATGAAAATGGCTGCGTAGACGTTGTCAAAATGTTGGTAACGCGCTTGCTGGGTGATGAACCAGGTAATGCCCGACGAGGTACCGATCAGCTCGGCCACGATCAGATAGGTCCACGCCCAGCCGAGCAGGATGCGCTGATCTCGGTAGATGTCCGGCAACACTCCCGGAAGAATCACGCGAAACAGGAGCTTGATGCGGCCGGTGCCGAGCGTCATCGCCGCTTCGATCAGTGCGTAGTCCAGCTTGCGCGTGGTATTGGCGATGATCAGGATCTGTTGAAACAGCGTGCCGATCACGATAATGGCAATTTTCGGCCCGTCGTAAATACCGAGGATTGCCACGGCCAGCGCACCGAATGCCGGTGCAGGCAGGTATCGGAAAAATTCAACAAATGGCTCATTCAGCCTTGAAACAGCGCTATAGGTGCCGCAAAGGATCCCCAGCGGAACACCGATCAGCGAGGAGATCAAGAAGCCCCAGAAAATGATCTGAATGCTGTGCCAAAGACTCTCGTGCAACCACTGTCCGTCGCGCTGTTCCGGCGCTGTGGTGAATCCGGTATAGAACGCTTTTGCAACTTCATGCGGCGCAGGAAGATAGATGGGATTGGCGGGCTGACCCTGGGGCGCGATCTTGCCCGTGGATTGCATATTGGAAAGCTCGTCCCTGAACGTCGCTTTGTCGACCAGCATGCCCACCTGAAAATAGTCCACATCGCCCGGGTTGCTGATCAACACCTTCGGATGCCAGATAAATGGCAGATAACTGACCATGCACCATATCAGCAAAGGAAGCAGAAACGAAGCAACGCCCAGTTTCGTTTTCTTGTTCTGCGACAGTTCTCGCCGCACCGCAAACCAGGAGCTGGTATTCATACTCGTTCCCTTACCCTTATTCCTATATCTTCAATGCCGAAAATTTCAATTGTCCTGCCAAAGTCCCGCGATCCTCTGCGGGACACTTGGTGTTTTCTCTTCAGGCTGCTATCGAGCCCAATATTTCCAATCAGAAGCTATACCTCAGTCCGGCTGCGAACGTATTGTTGCCCAGGTATCTGCCCTTGGTATCCGTGTAGAAAGTCTTGTTGGCATTGGTGGTGATGAGCGCAGCAGTGGCACTTAAGCCATTGCCGAAATCCTTGGCCAAGGTCAATGACATATCGGAATAGTTGCCCAGGTTTCCGGTCTGGTTCGGGATGAACTGATGTCCGATATGGGGCGTGAGCGTGAAGCCGTGAGTCATATCTACAGCCGCACTGAGGTCAAAATACTGACTTCCGGAGCTGTTCAGGTTGCCCAGGAAATTGCCGACACTGCGGTTGTATTTCAGTGTGTATATTTCGTAAGTAAGATCACCGTACATCTCAACTGTGCTGGCGTTCCCAAATGTGCCGGCAGGATAGAAACCCGCCACACCCGAATTGTTACCCGGATACTGGTATGTGATCACGCCCACATCGTACGAAAAATTAGTATCGGTTATTTGCGCCCGATACCCGCCATACAGGTCGAGCTCGTAACTTCCTTTTGTGGCGCCATTGAACTCCTTTACCCATTTCACATTGGAAGCGGCGGTGCCCAGGTAAACGCCACTCTTGGTGGTCAAGTCGATTCCGCCCTGAAGGGCCGGATCGCCCGAAGTCTGGGCAATACCGCGCACACGGTAGTCGGAGATCACCCCCACGTTGTAGGCCAGGCTGTAATCGGGGACAGGCGCTTCTTCTGCATGAGCGGCCAGAGAAAAGCCGAGCGCCACGGCAGGCAACACCACTCTGGAAAGCGAATGTTGAAATGTGTTCTTCAAAAGGTTGGGGTTCATGAAAGTTTCCTTTTTTTGCAGGTTGAAAGTAGGGGTTCTAAATTATGCTCAGTTTGCATTCGTGAAAGACGGGTCGATGTAGCTGGGCACGTTCTGACTCAAGCCGTACGCCTTGTTGTACCAATTAAAGGTATTCGCAATCTCGGTAGAACCATAAATGGATCGATAGCCCTCAGCCTTGACATATACCTTCTTGCCTTCTTCAAGCGTCAGCAGCTTTGTGCCTTTAAGAAGAGGCAGGTACTCCGCCGGGCTCACGCCGGAACGGGCTGCCATGATCTTGACTGCGTCTGCCTGGGTCTCGGGATTCTCAATGTAGGCGACAACCTTGTTCCACATCTTGACCACCTTTTGCCAGTCATCGCGACGATCCTTGACACTGGCTGGATTAACCGCCAAAACGTCATAGATCAAGCCCGGTTCGTCGGCAGAGGTATAGATCGCCTTGGCGCCCGGAACGGCTTTTCTGGCTTGGCCTGCGATGGGTTCCCAGGCTCCGATGGCAGAGATATCGTTGGATGCGAGCATCTGGGGCATTTCGTTGGTTTTGGCGCCGACGATTTCGATATCATCTGCCTTCATGCCGGCTTTCTTCATACCATTGCGCAACAGCAGATGCTCAACCAAACCCACTTCCACAGACACTTTCTTGCCCTTCAGGTCGGTCAGTGTCTTGATGCCCGGTTTGGCAATGATCATATCGTTCCCGTTGGAATAGTCGGTTATCAGAATCATCTTGCTTCTGCCGCCACCGGCGCCCGTAACGAGCGCATCGCCATTGGTCATGAAGACCGCATCGATCTTGCCCGCCGCGAACGCATCCATTGACGCAGAGTAATCGAACCATTGGAACTTCACGTCAACACCGGCATCCTTGAACCAACCCTTGTCAATCGCCACCTGCCAGGCCACCCAGCCTGGCCAATCGCTGTAACCTATCGTCAGGGGTTGGGCCGCATTTGCAGAAATGGAACAAAAGGCTGCCATGGTAACCAGCGCACCTGCCATCCAACGCTTCATTGCCTTACCGAATCTATTTACATTCATTGTCGTCTCCGATTTGTCTATGGTATTACTGGATTGAATATTCGTAATATTCATAGATCATTGAGCAATAACGATGCCAGACTACAAATTTTTCAGCTTGCCGTTGTTTTAATTAAGATTTGATTGTTTTCATTGATTGAATGCTGCGCTGAAACACAGGCGACTCGCACCAACATCGAACGCAACACGCACCAAAAGTAGTGCGCCCGGGTTTACTTTGCTTGCAAGAAAAATCACTCAAAATTTCAGGGACAATTTTCCAGAACGCGTGAACAGCGTTAGTCACTCGACAAACGTTGCGTTGATGAAGTGATTGATGCGATCCGGATCAAATATGCGCAGCAGCCTCTGAACGTGCTTCGATTATTGCTGCCGTCAGAATAAGGAACCCGCCTGTGATTTCCTGCATGGACAATTGTTCTCCCCCGATCAACACCGCGGAAAATACGGCGACCACCAGTTCCGCCAGCAACAAGATCGCCGCCTTGCCCGCATCAAGGCGAGCCACGCCGTAGAAAGTCGCCAGCGTGCCGGGCAATACCCAGAACAAACCGAGTGCGGACAGCATTCCCAGCTGCATGACATCGAGCGTCTGCATGGGCTTGGCTTCCAGACACATGAAGCCGAACGAAATGAGGGCACATCCTGCGTTGATCGCCACTGCCCGCACCGTGTCCGGCAAGCCGTGACCGACCCGGATAGCGACATTGTTGAAGGCGAAAGCCAGTCCGGAAGAGAGCGCAAGCATATCTATCGCAGACAGCGGCGTCGAAAATATCTCGGAGCCGCCCAAGGTCGCGGCCAGTCCTGCCAGTGCAAGTCCCAGCGCAATGAATCGCAACCGGGTGAACGCTTCGCCCAAAAATATTCTTGCCGCAAGGATCGTCCATACTGGCGCCAGGTAGAACAGCAACATGACGCGTACCACGCTTCCTGCGGCGAGAGAAGTGACCAATGCCGCGGTGGCCCAGCCGCCCAGTGCGGCTATAAGAAGGATCAGCCGGATCTGTCCGCGCAATTGCTCCAAATTATTCCAAACGAAGGGCAACAGGAGCAGCACCGACAAGCCAAACGCATATACCTGAACAATGCCGCCCTGGATGCCGAACATGGAGAGCGATTTGAGCGGCCACCAGAACAGCCCCCAGAACACCGAGCCCACAAGCAGCGCCGAGACGGCCTTCTGCCGCGGTTGAAAGGTGAGTCCGAACATGGTCACTTCACGCTGCTGTCAGTCGAATGGCCGTTGCGGCACCAATTCTCGAAATGCTCGACTTCTGCTCTTCCCATCCACGCATTGATCTCCCACAAATCGGCAATCGGCAGCTGCGTGAATGGCATGATATGCAAATAGCCGTCCGGGCCGAACTCCGGAGTCATCGTGATGAGGGAATTTCCGTTGTCACGCTGTGCCGACCAGATTGCTTCCCAATAGCGCTGGTGCGATGCCAGCGCACCCGCATATTCCGGCGCGGCCGGATGGGGTACTTGCGGGCCTTGGTCATAGCCGACGCGGGCATGAATGTGACGGGCATGCCGCGCAACTTCCTTGACCGCATCCCAGTCGTGATCCAGTTGCCGCTCCATCACCACTACCCAATGGCTGAAGTCGCAAGTGAGTTGCAATTCCGGCAGGCGCTGCAAAATATCGATCGTGGTCCAGGGGTTAAACAAGGAGCGACTGCGGTGCGTCTCAAAGCTGCATTCGATGTTCATTCTCGCAGCGACTTCCTGCACTTCGCCGAAGAAGCGCACACTTTGTTCCAACTGCCATGCATCGCAACCGCCGATAATGGTCACCCATTGAGGTTCAAGCGAGCGTCCGAGTTGAAGCTGGCGCTCGACATCGGCGATATGTTCTTCCACTGTCGCCTGACGTCGGGGCACATAACCGCCTGCCGTCACGATCTCCTGAATGTAGCGCAAGCCCCACGTCTGCAATATGGACTGCAATTCATCGCGACGTGTCTGCGGCATATCCGCATTTCCTTCCAGGCCGACAAAACCCGCATCAATGGCCTGATAGGCAGCCTTGTTCAGCGAGCCGCCATGTCCCCACAGCGTTTTGAACAATTGCAGTTCCATGGAAATCAGCTTTGCTGCCGCAGATAGGCTCGCCATCCGCCAAAGCGGGAAATATCGGCCGCATCCTTTGCGGCATACTGCTCGCAGACAAAACCCTGAACCTGTTCGCCGCTTGCCAGCGTGATAGTGCCGATACCGAGCGGCGCGGGTATGCCAGCCACGAATGAACCGAATTCGCGCGCGGGCATTTCCCATACTTCCACTTCAATGGCACTGCCTGCCTCACCATTCTCCACGCGCACCATACCCGGACGATACGGTGGGCCTCCGGGCAATGCGTACAGTTTGTAATCGGCCGAACTGCTGGTGCATGTCACCAGGTGCGCGCCTCGACTTGTGAGCTGGTGATTAAGAGGAAGTCCATCGAGGTGTGCGCCACAAACTGCGACGCGGATTCTTCCGGTCAGCAATTTTTCTTTTTCTGCGGGTAAATCGTTCGCGTCATGGAACAACCGATCGGCCAGATGCAGCAATGGAATGTCCTGATGTGCAGGTGCTGCCAGCGTGATGCCGAATGGCAGGCCGTTGTCCTGAAAGCCTGCCGGAACTGCTACCGCAGCATAATCCAGCAGGTTCATGAAGTTGGTGTAATAGCCGAGGTTCGCATTCAGGCGTATCGGGTCGGCCTGCATCTCGTCTATGCGATAGATGGTTCCGGCGGTAGGCGTGACCAGACAATCGATCCTGTTCCAGACCGATGCGGTTTCTTTGCGCAACGCTTCCAGCTGGTACATGCCGCTGAACGCATCGGCCGCGGAGAATTTCTTTGCACCGGCGATGATCTCGCGCACCACCGGATTGATGTGTTCCTCATTTGCATCGAAGAATTCGCGGATCGCGACATAGCGTTCTGCTACCCATGGCCCTTCGTACAACAGGCGTGCCGCGTTCAGGAACGGGGCGAAATCGACTTCGACCGCTGTGCCGCCGATGGCACGCAACGCATCGCAACTGCGCCGGAACAGGGCGGCAGCCTGCTGATTGCCGAAGAACTGCAATTGCTCGGCGCGCGGTACACCGAAACGGAAAGTTTCGGCGCGTCCGAAATCAAAGCCGTGCGGCAGTATCGGGCGCGAGTAGGCATCCTGCTCGTCGTATCCGGCTGCCACGGACAACACACTGCCGGCATCAGCCGTGTTGAGCGCAAAGATGGAAACGCAATCCAGCGAACGACAGGCAGGTACCACGCCGCAGGTGGATAACCAGCCTCTCGTCGCTTTTACGCCGACCAAATTGTTGAACGCGGCGGGTACTCGACCCGAACCGGCAGTGTCGGTACCCAGACTGAAACTGGCCAGCCCCAGCGCAACGGCTACTGCCGAACCCGAGCTGGAGCCGCCGGAAATATAGTCTGCGTCATACGCGTTGCGGCATGCGCCGTGCGGCGAACGTGTACCGTTCAGCCCGGTGGCGAATTGATCGAGGTTGGTCTTGCCTATGGGAATGGCGCCCGCTTCGATCAGGCGTTGCACCGCCGTCGCATGACGTAGCGGCTGATAGGCAAATTCAGGACAGCCTGCCGTCGTCGGCGCACCCGCCAGATCGATGTTGTCCTTGATGGCGAACGGAATGCCGTACAAAGGCAGCGTAACAGGATCCTTGTTTTGCAGTGCCGACACGTAGTCACTGATTTCCGCCAACGACAAGCGGTGTATCCAGACGCGATGAGGGTCGTCGCCGATGCGCGCCAGAATATCCTGCATGACGGCCAGCGGATGCAGTTCGCCTGCAAGATAGCGTTTACGGAGTGAATTTATGCTCAGATCGTGTTTCATCGTTCCCTCACTCATCGCTGTGGATTACCAGCAGGTCTTGCCCGGCGGAGACTTGTCCGCCCGCACGGCAATTCAATTGAAGGATCTCGCCGTCACAGGGAGCGAGCACCGCGATCTCCATCTTCATCGACTCGATGACCACCAGCGTATCGCCCGCCTTGACCTTGCTGCCAACCTCGACAGACATGGCCCACACGTTGCCCGCGACATGGGCTGTCACGGCACGGCTACCCGGCGGCAGGTCAAGTTCGCTGTCCGTTCCGGCATCCGCCACCGCGCTGTCCGTGGCGTACTCCGCCTGACCGTTGGCTTTCCACATCTCGCGCTCTGCGGCGAACGCGGCACGCTGCGTGTTGCGGAACGCACTGATCTCCCTGTCGTTGGTATGCAGGTACCGGTTGTATTCCTTGAGACTGAAGGTGGTCTCCTCGGTTTTGAGCTGGAATCGTCCGGCCACGAAGTCCTCGCGCATCTTGAGCAATTCCTGCTCCGACACCGGATAAAAGCGAATCTGGTCGAAGAAGCGCAGCAACCAGGGTTTTCCTTGCTCGAAGTCAGCCGTCTGTTTATAACGGTTCCACATCTGAACGGTGCGTCCGACAAACTGGTAACCGCCGGGGCCTTCCATGCCGTAGACACACATATAGGCACCGCCGATGCCAACAGCATTCTCCGGCGTCCAGGTACGTGCAGGGTTATATTTGGTCGTAACCAGGCGATGTCGCGGATCAAGCGGCGTGGCTACCGGCGCACCCAGATACACGTCGCCCAGACCCAGCACCAGATAGCTCGCATCAAACACTATACGTTTTACCTGTTCGATGTCGGCAATGCCGTTGATACGGCGGATGAACTCGATGTTGCTCGGACACCAGGGCGCATCCTTGCGTACCGACTGCATATATTTCTCGATCGCCAGTTTTGTCGAAGGGTCGTCCCACGACAACGGAAGATGCACGATGCGTGTCGGCACCTCCATGTCTGAAATGGGTGGCAGCTGCTTCTCTGCTTTGATGAGTTTCTTTACCAATTCGCCGCGCGACATCACGCGACTGTCGAAATGGATCTGCAACGAGCGGATACCGGGAGTCAGATCGAGGACGCCTTGCAGCTTGCCTTCGCTCATCGCCTGCTGCACCCATTGCATCAGCGCGTGTACCCGGAATCGCAGATTGATATCGAGCACCAACGGCCCATACTCGATGAGCAGGTTGCGGTCGCCGGACTGGCGATACACGACCTGTACCTGCTCACCCTTGGCAGGGATGCTGTGAATGACGGGGCTGCCCATCGTTTTGGCGGCTGGAAACTCGCGTGGCGCCCTCGGCAAGCTCAGCCCTGCGATGGTCTCGTCTTGCAGCTGTTCGAGGTGATTCGCCTGTTCCAGGGTCATCCAGCGGAAACGCACCGTATCCCCCGGCCGCAGTTGACCCATCTTCCATAGTTCGGCATGGACGATGGTCACCGGACATACGAAACCGCCGAGGCTGGGACCGTCCGGTCCGAGGATCACCGGCATATCGCCGGTAAAGTCCACCGCGCCGATGGCATAGGCGTTATCGTGGATGTTGGACGGATGCAGCCCGGCCTCGCCGCCGTCCTGCCGAGCCCATTCCGGCTTGGGGCCGATCAGGCGCACACCGGTGCGGCTGGAGTTGTAATGCACTTCCCATTCGGTGGCAAAAAAAGTCTGGATGTCGGATGGTGTAAAAAAATCCGGTGCGCCATGCGGACCGTACAACACGCCAATCTCCCACTGATTGCCATACGCAGGGATCAGGTTTGTCGGCAGTGCGCGATGTGTCCGGGGAGGAGGTTCAACGCCGAGGTGCAACACATCGCCGGTGCGCAACGTACGCCCGCCATGGCCGCCGAACTGGCCCAGCGTGAAGGTGGATTTGCTACCAAGATAATCCGGCACATCGAAGCCGCCGGCCACTGCCAGATAAGTTCTGCAACCGCCGCCTTGCACCGCGCCAAGCCGCAACACACCACCCGCCTTGATCACATGGCTGCGCCAGAATTTCAGCGGCTTGCCATCCAGTTCGGCTTTCATCGCTGCACCAGTCAGTGCGACGACAGTGTCGCGATTGAATTTCAGCGTCGGGCCGGAAACGGTCAGTTCCAATCCTGCCGCGTCGTCTGCGTTGCCCAACAGTCGGTTGCTCAATCGGAATGCGAGCGCATCCATCGGCCCCGATGGCGGCACACCGATGTTCCAGTAACCGAGGCGGCCCGGGTAGTCCTGTAGCGTGCTTTGCACGCCGGGTTCCAGCACGTCGATGGTGTTCGGTTTGTAATGAAAGCCGTTCAAATAGCGTGTCGTCTGGCGGCCCTCGGCGAACACGCGATCCGCCACGATCTGGCGCAGATATTCCAGATTGGTTTCGATGCCGTCCACACGCGTGTCGGCCAGCGCATCACGCATCTTTTCCAGCGCCGCCTCACGATTCATCGCCTTGACGATGATCTTGGCGATCATCGGATCGTAGTACGGCGGAATGTCGCTGCCGCGCTCCACCCAGGTTTCATTGCGCGCATCGGCCGAGAATTCGACCCCGGTCAGCATACCGCTGGAAGGCTGGAAATTCTTGTTCGGATCCTCCGCATACAGACGTACCTGGATCGAAGCGCCCTTGGGTTTGATCTGCACGGTATCCAGAGAATGCAAGTCACCCGCGGCCTGCAATATCATCCATTCGACCAAATCGACACCGGTCACTTCTTCGGTGACACCATGCTCGACTTGCAGACGTGTATTCACTTCGAGGAAATAGAACTCACCGCTAAGCGCGTCGAACACAAACTCCACCGTGCCTGCCGATTGGTAACCCACAGCCTTGCCCAGACGCACGGCGGTCTCCAGCAGATGTTGCCGGACTTCAGGGGTGATGTTGGGTGCGGGCGTCTCTTCGATCACTTTCTGGTTGCGGCGCTGCACCGAGCAGTCGCGTTCGCCCAATGCGATCACCGTGCCCTTGCCGTCGCCGAACAACTGCACTTCGATATGCCGCGCCTGTTCAACGTATTTCTCCAGATAGATGCCGGCATCCTTGAAGTTGGCGCGTGCCAGACGTTCCACCGATTGGAAAGCCTCGCTCAGTTCGTCCGCGCTCCAGCACAGTCGCATGCCGATACCACCGCCCCCGGCGGTGCTCTTGATCATCACCGGATAACCGATGCGTGATGCCTCGGCGTGCGCATGGCCGACATCAACCAGCAGGCCGCTGCCCGGCAGCAACGGCACGCCGTTCTGTTCTGCTATTTCACGCGCGGTATGTTTGAGGCCGAAACGGCGCATTTGATCTGGCGTGGGGCCAATAAACACCACACCCGCCTCCGCACACTGCTCGGCAAATGCGGCATTCTCGGAAAGAAAGCCATATCCGGGATGGATGGCCTGAGCACCCGTACTGCGGGCGACTTCCAGAATGTGCTCGCCGCGCAGATAACTGTCTGCCGCCGCCGCCGTACCGATGCATACGGCTTCATCCGCCATCTGCACATGCAACGAGCGCGCATCTGCCTCGGAGTACACCGCAACTGACCGGATACCCATCTTCCTCAGAGTACGGATGATGCGGCAGGCAATCGCGCCTCGATTTGCGATCAACACTTTAGTAAACATAGCTCACCTGAATAGCAGGTCGTCCTGCGTCGTTATTGGGCTGCCGGTCGTCCGGGTCCCGATTAAGTCTTTTAGTGTTTCGCTTCGTCCCAGATCAACAGCCTCACCGCAGTCGGGTTATAAGCGTTGCAGGGATTATTCAGCTGCGGACAATTCGAGATCAGCACATAGACATCCATCTCGGCGCGCATTTCCACATACTTCCACGGTGCAGAGATGCCATCCGCAAAGGTCAGGTCACCTTTTTCCGTAACGGGAACGTTCATGAAGAAATTGATGTTGGCAGTAAGGTCGCGCTTGTCCATGCCGCAGTCGCAATGACCGAGGGCATGCAGAAAACTGTCGCGACAGCTGTGCATGAATTTCTTGTCGATCGCATAGCGTACCGAGTTGCTCTCGGCCGCGCAGGCACCGCCCAACGTATCGTGGCGACCGCAAGTATCGGCGACGATGGTCATCAGCACGTTGCCTTCGGTGGACAACAAACGCGTACCGGCAGTGAGGTACAAATTACCCTGTTCACGTATGGTATCCACGGCGCTGTAACGCTCTTCCGGGTTGTGCGCGTTATAGAACAGGGTATCCACAGCCTGGTTGCCCTCCAGATCAAGAATGCGGAATATCTGTCCGCGCTTTACTTCGTGCAGCCAGGATTCACCCGCCGGCAGGATCCAGTCGTAACTCGCCTGCTGCGGCGTCAATTCACTTTCCACGATAGCCATATGCATTCTCCTGTGCTTAGCGGAACAGCAATTCAGTGTTGTAAAAACCGCGCTTGTTCTCCGGCCGGAAATTGCGGCAATAGTCATTTTCCTCTGCGGTTCCGCAATGCCATGCTTGCAGATGTACTGGCTTGGGAACGTACTTCGGATTGGGATCCAGGGGATGTTGGCACGCCGACATGACGACCAGCACATTCATTTCGAAGCGAAGATCGACGAAATCAGCGGCCTTGGAATGGTTGCTCGCAAAGAGCAGGTTGCCTGCGTTGTCCGTGCTGACCTTGCTGAAAAAATTTACGTTTGGCACGATGTCTCGCTTGCCTAATCCCCACTTGCCAAGTTCGATGAGGAAACTGTCGCGCGCATTGCGATACATAGCATTGCGGTACTGCTGGTAATTCGCCTTGCCGTACTTCTTCTCCACCAGCGCCGCGTTGTTCATACCGCAGATCGTGTCGTGCCAGCCGCAGCTGTCGTCGATGATTGACGCCAGCACTCGTCCCATATCCGAATAGCACACGAAGCCCTTGGTAAGATGCGCCGTATGCTGGGCTTTCAGCGTGTCGGCCATGTTGTAGCGTTCCAGCTTCTCTTCCTGGTTGTAGAGCAGCGTGGATAAATTCGCCCCGCCTTCCACATCGGTGATGCGCAGTGCAGTTCCGCGCTTCATCAAAAACGACCAATGTGCAGCACCTGGAATAGTTTCTTCCCAGATTATGTCTTGTTTGAGTATTTGCGTGGTCATAGAGCCCCGCTTTTTACTCTGTATGTATCGAGGCAACGATGATATTCGGCACACGCCGAATGAATTGATTTGCCAAATGGATGCTGTCGAAATTGCATTGCAAGACTCCTCAAATAAAAATAGCCCGGGAGGGTGCCAAAGAAACTTGGTCACATCCTCCCGGGCTTTTATCCCTCCGTGGAGCCTTGTAATCAACAAGACCGAGAACTCTCGGACCAGACACCGTCGACTTCACTTGACGGTCGGAACCCTAGTTCTTCTCTAAGTGGCCGATCTGCGAGACCGACACCCTTCGATTAAAGTGTAGCAGCTATCGTGCCAACGTACCGAGTTACCGTTCTGCCTTAGTAAAGACCTGCGTGAATATCGCATTTGCGCGATGTGCGCACCTGTATTGTGCAAGCGCGCCCTGTAATTGGGCGTAATAATATTACGGAATTGATTTTCTAGAAGGAGTGAGAAATTTATTGACGAGACCAACATATAGCACGGTAATAATTGTCTGAAGTGGCCGATCATGGCTACCTGCTCATGGGCAACATGTGACGCCCAAGTTGCATATTGGTTGCCGCGAAGGGCAGAAATTGGCCGACTGCGGGATGTCGAACATTTTACTCGCCGATGTCCGTCGCGCAATCCATACCGGTCGTTCAGCTTGGTATATGTGAAGTTCCGATGGCACACTGAGACTTCCATAATCCTGGCAAATCAACACGAATGCAAAATAATATGCTGAATGCTTCTTGACCAAACTCAACCACAGATTACGGATACCTAAAATTGAAAAGGCCAGCACCGGCTTTAATCTCGGTGGCGGTTACCTGCCGAAACTATTGCGATGCCGACCCTACTACGTTGTTGTCTTACGCCAAACTCTGCCGATCAATGCGTGGTAACGGGAGTGATCAGGGGCTGGGTATCGTGACTATGCTTCTTCGCATGTTTGGCCATTCTCTTTTCCTTTGGCGATAACAAAGGCTTCTTCTTGATGTCTCTGCTGGAATGATGGGTCTTGGGCATGATTCGACTCCTTATAGTGGTTAAGGAAGAAACTGCACTTTTATGCTACTCCAATGCTTGGGCGTTGTCTGGATAATGGTTGATTATTAGAATACGCTTATATTATGATGTTCCTCGCAAGACGAATACAGCATCAGCGCGGTGGGTCTACGGACAGTTTTTTTGTTGGTCATCCTCTGGATAAAAACAATCACGGTTGGGGCTATTGCCAGCCAGCTTGGCTGACGGGCATCTGCCTGGCTTTTTTCAGCGGCCATAGTGATTGTGATTTTGCGTCGGATGAGCGGCATGATTTTTAATTCCTTGACCCGGAAAACAACATCATAAAGTTACAGATCCCAAAAGCGGTCGGTTTGGATTTGGAGAATTGCAGAAGGAGAGAAAATGTCGCGAATCGTAATTCTGGGCGCGGGTATAGCCGGGCATACCGCCGCCAGATACCTCAATAAATGGGTAGGCAAGCAGCACGAGATCGTCGTGGTGTCGCCCAATGCAAAATGGAACTGGATACCCTCCAATATCTGGGTAGGCGTGGGCCAGATGACCGAGAAGGATGTCACTTTCGATCTCGCGGAGCTGTATGGCAAAACCAATGTCGATTTCCGCCAGGCCAAGGCTCTGTCGATCCATCCTGAAGGCAATGCGGGAAGTACACAGCCTTTCGTGACCGTCGAGTACACCGGCGCGGCAAAAACCGGCGTGCGGGAAAACATCACTTACGATTATCTGGTGAATGCCACCGGACCCAAGCTGAACTTTGGCGCTACCGAGGGCTTGGGCCCCGAGCATGGCCATACCGTTTCCGTTTGCACCGCCAAGCATGCGGAGGAAGCGAACATCAAGCTGCAGGCCAGCATCGACGCCATGCGCAAGGGGGCGAGTCAAACCATCGTGATCGGCACCGGGCACGGCATGTGCACCTGCCAGGGCGCTGCGTTCGAATATATCTACAACGTCGACCATGCCTTGCGCGAGGCCGGCGTCCGCGACAAGGCGCGCATCGTCTGGCTCAGCAACGAATATGAGTTGGGCGACTTCGGCATGGGCGGCGTGCACATCAAACGCGGCGGCTACATCACCAACGGCAAGACTTTCGCCGAATCGCTGATGGTCGAACGCGGCATCGAGTGGATCACCCGCGCACACGTGAAGAAAGTCGAAGCCGGCAAGATCCATTATGAAACGATGGACGGTCAATTCCACGAGCTGGGATTCGACTTCTCCATGCTGATCCCGCCATTTGCAGGCGTGGGGTTGAAGGCGTTCAACAAGGCTGACGAAGACATCACCGGTCAAGTGTTCGCACCCAACGGTTTCATGAAGGTGGATGCCGACTACACCCAGCGTCCTTATTTGGAATGGAGCGCCAAGGATTGGCCGAGGAATTACCAGACGCCCGCTTACCGCAACATCTTCGCGGTCGGCATCGCGTTCGCGCCGCCCCACCTGATCAGCAAGCCCATGCAAAGCGCCAACGGGACCCCGATCAATCCCACGGCGCCGAGAACCGGCATGCCCTCCGCCGCGATGGCCAAGGCCGTTGCCATGAGTATTCGCGACATGCTGAATGGTGCCGAGAAGCCGACCCACACCGCTTCGATGTCCGAAATGGGTGCAGCGTGCGTCGCCTCCACAGGCTCGCACCTTTTCAAGGGAACCGCGGCGACCATGACCGTGTTCCCTGTTGTACCCGACTTTGAGAAGTATCCGGAATTCGGCCGCGATATCGACCTGACCTTCGGCGAGATCGGCCTGGCAGGCCACTGGATGAAGTATCTGCTGCACCATGCCTTTATCTACCAGGCCAAGTTGCGTCCGGGCTGGTCGTTGATACCGGATTGATCGATCGCAAACTTACAAGGAAATGAACATGGGAAATATCACCAACAGGGAGCCTTACCAACAGGCTTACTATCCCCCGGCACCGACGGGATTCACCCGCTTCATGCGGACATGCTTTATCTGGCAGCTCTACAGGTTTTTTGTCATCAACATCAAGATGCTCAAGTTGATCGCCAAATCGCATCACTAAGGTTCGGTGGGATATTCCGGAACCGGGTCTGTAGCCGAAGCGGTTTGGACTGAGGCCTGCACGACCTGATGATTCCAGAGAGTAGCAAAGAGAAAGCCCGGCTTGCCGGGCTTTTTTCCATCAATCTGACTCGGTCTTCAAGCCCATGATGGGCAAGTCTTCGTGGGGCAGGTCGAGTGCCTCCAGCACTTTGAGCGCCGCGTAGGCATCGTTTGCCGCGTAGAGTATTTGCTGCGGGGTGAGCTGAGGCTGCGACCAATTGGAGGTCGTGGCCTTCTTCGACTTGGCAAAGCGCTGATTGAAGACCAACCCCACTGCGGTACGGACGCCGATCTCTTTCTGGTAGCCGTTCATGCGGAACACCGTATTGAGATCCACCACACCGCCAAACTTGACGCCCAATTTTGCAAAGATCTGTCCGCTATCCGATTTAAGTCCGAAGCCAACCTTGATGACCCGGTCCGATTCCAGCAACTCGACCAGATACGGCAGACCGTCAGCCCGATGCACCTGAAACAGGTACGCCTTGTCGTGCAGGGCAAACTGCACGACATGCGGCCCTTCACTGACATCGCCCGTGACAAACGTCGGCCTGGATTCAGTATCGAATCCAACGATGCCCGCAGCCTTGATGTCGGCAGTGGCGGAGGCAAACTCTTCGGTGCTCGTCGGCACATGGATACGCTCCAGCGTGAGACCGTCAAACGGTTCCAGCAGCGCGATCTCGGGCTTGGTCGGGGCGATTTTTTTCATAGGGAGAGAACTGGATATTTCATCGGGGGCGATTCGGCATCGCCCTTGCTTTGACTCCGCTAAGGCATTCCGGCCACATGGCGTGTCTCATTGAGTTTCGCCAACCTGGCCTTCAGCTCCGGCAAGATAGCCGCGACCGCTTTTTCTCCCTCGAGTACGGCTTTGTTGCGGCCGCTCACGTCGGTCGATGGCAGGCCGGAGGTGGCGGGTCGGATGACGATGTCGGCGCTGGATTGCTCATGGCGATTGATGGTCTGCCCGAAGATGGAAAAGGTTTGCCACATGATGTCGGTGATCCCCGCCGTGCTTCTGTCCTGGGGACGGTCTGAAATATCCACGGCGATGACGAAATCGGCACCCAATGAACGAGCTACGCTTGCGGGGACGGGAGCGACCAGTCCGCCGTCCACGTATTCCTGTCCGTTGATGGTGGCCGGCTCGAAAAACACCGGCACTGAAGACGAGGCGCGCACTGCCATGCCGGTGTTGCCGGAGCGGAATACGACCATCTCACCGGTGCGCAGGTTGGTGGCGACGGCAGCAAAGGTCTTGCCGAGCTTTTCCATAGGCAAGCCATGGACGTTCCTGTTGATGTAATTCTCCAACGCTTGCCCCTTGATGCACCCCCTTTTATTGGAGATCACCGTCTCGACAACGCATTGGTACATGCCCGAGCCGTCGAGAACCTGGTCTTCATTCATGTTCATCGACAGTTCCTGTATCTGGAAACCGTTGAGTCCGGCCGCGTAGAGCGCACCGACGACAGAGCCGGCGCTGGTACCCACGACGATGTCGGCGGAGATGCCCTGCGCCTCAAGTGCCTTGATCACGCCGATGTGGGCGAAACCCCGTGCCGCGCCGCCGCCCAATGCGATGGCGATCCTGGCAGGCTGGCGCTCCACCACAGGCGGAGGTGGCGTTATTTTGGGACTGGTGCAAGCGGTTGTGACGAGCAACAAAAGGACTGCGAATGCATTTATCTTCATGGTTTCAATTCGTGGGTTGGTATTAGGCCAAAGAGCTGACGATACAAGTTCAAATAAGTTCCGGTACATCAGGCGCGATGTCATTCCGGGGCCATTCCGACGCGTTCCCGTCCGTTGGGAAAGAGCGCCTGCCAGGCATCTTCAGTGCCGACAAGCAAGCTCAGCCCGTCTTGCGATGGCCTTGCACACAGGTCGGCATCAACCGCTTTCGCCAATGCAGCCGCGCCGGGCGGGAAGTAGGCTTTGACCTCGCAATGGAGGCGCCCTTCCGATTCGTGGCGCATGAAAATCGCAACGTCAGCCGAGCTGCCGGGTTTTCCGTATGTCGACAGGAAAAGCGCTTCAAGTTGTGCCAGGGCTTCTCCGGCCAACATCGCATCACCGAGGTTTTTTGTGAACCAGGCGTTCATCATGATTTCCGTTCTCCACCGCCCTGTAGATATCGACCGGCAGCCTGGACGGGCTGCCTGTGCTCCATGACGCAAGCTAGTAGAGCACCTCAATCCAGCGACCTTCGGAAGCCAGCTCGTTACGTTTTGTCAGCCACGCCGGGGAGCCGACGATGCTGCCCATCGCATTGTCTATCATGCCGAGCATCTGTGTCATGCCGGCGATATAGACACGGCTGTCCGGACTGTTCACGATTTCCCAGACCTCGGCTGCGTTCTGCTCGATAGCCTGGTTAAGGGCGATGGGCGCGTTAAAGGCGGGACGCGGGCTTACGGCCTGGAATGCCTTGAAGGTCGGCTGGTCGAAATAGTTGCCCAGATCGTTGTTGGCATCATTCAGATAAAGCATTTCCAGGCCGGTGCGCGCACCGTGGAACAGGCGAACTTTGCCTTTCCAGCCCCCGTATTGTTCGTAGATCATGCGGATCAGTCCCCTGAACGGCGCGATGCCGGTACCCATGCCGATCATCAACAGGTTGGCATCCCGATTCTTCGGGATGGTGAATGGGTAGCCGACAGGGCCGGAAAACTTGATGGTGCTACCGGGCTGCAGGTCGCACAGGTAGTTTGAAGCGACGCCCCCGTACTCCTCGCCGCTGGCTTCATCCATATAGAAACAGCGGCGGACGCAGATCTCGAATTGCGCTCCGGCGTCGGACTGGTCCGTGTCGGCGATCGAATAGAGGCGTGCGTGATAGGGGTTGCCGTATTGGCCCGGCGCAAGAACGCGGATGCAGCTTCCCACCTTGCTGTCGAAATAAGGATCGTCCGTTTTGAGAACCATTTGCCTGACTTCCTCGCGCGAAGTCTCGGGCGTGATGCGCCTCGAGCTCAGGAGTTTCGCGGTATAGATCATTGAGTCGCCGGCACCGTCTGTAACAGGATTCAACATGGTTTTCCCCTTCAAGTGAATGAACATTGCTGGCCGGTTCGCGCGTTCTGTCTCGCCCCAGGGCATTTCACGCGTTGGCAGCAAATCAGCGATCGCAGCCTGTTGCCATCGGCTTGCGTCCGGGGATTGAATACGGCCCCGGCCTATTTTTTCTTGCTGTACGCGGCGGCGATCTCGCGGTATTGCTTGAGTTCGGTTTCGATGGTGGAAAGCTGGTAGTAATCATTGCCCGCCTGCTTGGCCAGTTCAAGCTGTTCGATCGTGCCGCCCAGATCGCCGTGCAAGATATGGAGGTAGGCCAGCATGTGATGCTCTTCCTGGCGCCTGCCCAGCGCAGCATAGGCGCGTGCTTCCAGATCGTAAAGTTTCGGGTCGTTTCCGTCGCGGTTGACCTGTTCGTCGAGCAGCTTGAGCGCATCGTTGTAGCGCTCATCCTGCAGCAGCACTTCGGCATAGTCGTAGATCAGCGCATGGTGTTCGGGGAAGTTCTTCAATTCGGTACGATAGTAGGCGATCACGTCCTTGTCCGGTTTTTCCAGCTGCATGATCCGCCCGCCCAGCGTTTCGATGGTTGCGTTGACGGGAGCCTGCTTTTGCAAAATGGCGAATTCCTGCTCTGCGCGTTGCGGCTGGTTGTTGCGCAACAAAGCGAGTACCAGGCCGTAACGGTGGGCGATGGGGTCGCCGAATTTCTTCGCACCCAGCGCGGCGTCGAAGTAGGCGACGGCTTCCTGCGGCGGCTTCTGGGTGGCGATGATGCGCGAGCGTATCAGCTGGAAATCAAGGCTGTCCGGTACCAGATGGTAGGGGATCTGTTCCACCCGGTTTTCAACTTCGGCGATACGTTCATGGGTGACCGGGTGGGTGCGCAGGTAGGAGGGCGTGTTTCCTTCCACGAGCTGCGTGGCCTTTTGCATGCGTTCGAAAAAGGCGGGCATGGCTCGTGTGTCGAAGCCGGATTTTTCGAGGGTGGCGAGTCCGAAGCGGTCGGCTTCCCTTTCGTTCTGGCGTGTAAAGTTGAGCTGGTGCTGGATCGTTCCCGCCTGCGCGCCGACGATGCCGGCGGTTGCGGCATCTGGGTTGTTGCGCGCGGCAAGGATGGCAACGGCAAGCGTCGCCAGCGCGGCAAGCGAATCGTAACGCTGACCGTAGACCATGCGCGCGTAGTGGTGCTGGGTGACGTGCGAGATTTCATGGCCCAATACCGAAGCCAGTTCGGATTCGTCCTGCGCCAGCAGTATCAGCCCGGTGTTGACGCCGACAAAGCCGCCGGGCAGCGCGAAGGCGTTGATGGCGTTGTCGTTGATGGCGAAGAATTCGAACGCATCGCCCGGCTCCGAACTGTTTACCACGAGCCGCCCGCCAAGGTGGTTGAGGTAGTCGGATATCTCGGGATCGTCCAGATAAGAATTGCTGGCCCGTATCTGGAACATGCTCTGTTCGCCGATCTGGCGCTCGATTTGCGGAGAAATGATCTCTTGCGATACATCTCCCAGATCCGGCAGACCGTCGGCGTGAGCAAGGAATGGCAATGTGAAAAGTACGGAAAGAAGGGAATTTTTCATGGAATATATGATAACACCGACCGTTTTGAGTTCCATGACGGCCTGCAATTCCTTGTAAAATGTGCGCTTTCTGGACAACGTGTTGTCCGGCACGCAGAATGCGCGCCTCTAAAGGTTTTCAGCTTATGGACAAGGTCGGCAAATACGAGATCGTTAAAGAACTGGGGCACGGCGCGACCAGCACCGTCTACCTTGCGCTCGACCCGTTCAACCAGCAGCAGGTCGCGCTCAAGGTATTCAACCTGAATGTCCTGCACGACAAGAGTCGCGCCAAAGCCTATCGCAAACTGTTGCTCACCGAAGCGTCCCTTGCCGGAAAGCTGTCGCATCCGCATATCGTGAAGATATTCGATGCCGTGATGGAAGGCGACGTGAACTATATGGTGATGGAATACGTCGAAGGCGAGACGCTGGAGAAATACGGCGAGGTCGATCACCTGATGGATCTGGGGCATATCGCCGAGATCATATACAAATGCTGCAAGGCGCTGGAATATGCGCAGTATCAGGGGGTTACCCACCGCGATATCAAGCCGGCCAACATCCTGATCAGCGGCGAGAGCGACATCAAGATATCCGACTTCGGTGCCGCGGTCATCGACAACCAGCAGAGCACGCAGGTGAGCGGTGTGGGTTCGCCGGCCTATATGTCGCCGGAACAGATCAGGGAGCAGCCGCTGACGCACCAGACCGATATCTATTCGCTGGGCGTGACCATGTACCGGCTGCTCACCGGAAAGCTGCCGTTCGAGGCGGCCAACAGTTACAGCATGATCTACCAGATCATGAATATCGATCCGCCGCCGCCGAGCACCTATCGTCCGGAGATACCTCCCGAAATGGATGCCATCGTGCAGCGGGCCATGTGCAAGGAGAAAGAGCATCGCTACCAGACCTGGGACGAGTTCGCGCGCGACCTGGTGGCATTCATCACCCACAACGTGCCGCAGCAGGAAGAGATCTTCGATACCGAGAAGTTCGACACCTTGCGCGACCTGAACTTCTTCAGGAACTTCAGCGACGTCGAGCTGTGGGAAGTGTTGCGCATCAGCGAATGGCACAAGGTGGCCAAGGACGAATCGATCATCCACGAGGGCGAAGAGGGGCATCGCTTCTTTGTCATCGCCAGCGGATCGGTGCGCGTGGTGAAGCAAGGCAGGCTGTTGAGCCTGCTGCACAAGGGCGACTGCTTCGGCGAGATGGCGCACCTTTCCGGCAGGAATGCGCACCGCACCACCGATGTGATCACCAAGACCGAGGTGTCGCTGATCGAGGTCGATCCCGAGATGCTGGCGCGCGCCACGGCGAACTGCCGTTACCAGTTCAGCGAGGCATTCCTGGCGATACTGGTGAAACGGCTGTCCCTGGCGAACACGCGCATCGCCCGACTGCTGAGCGACCACGGGGACGAACAATGATTTTTTTGAAGTGGAGAGTGTAGAAGTGGCTGAGTTTAAAATTATCACCGTAACCGAATTGCCGAATCTGATTGCCAGCGGCAAGGCACAGCTGGTGGACGTGCGCACCGATGCCGAGATTGCGCGCGGCCGTATCGTCGGCGCGATCAGTTTGCCGCTGCATCTGCTGCCGTTGCGTTTGCAGGACCTGGATGCAAAGAAGACAACTGTATTCTATTGCCAGGTGGGCGGACGTTCCGCGCAGGCTGCCGCATTTGCCGCAGCGCAGGGGCTGGGAGACGTTTACAACCTGCAGGGCGGCATCATGGCCTGGGCGCAGTCGGGCGGAGAGATCGTCGCGTGAGCGGCATGGCTTTCGATGTAGAGCTGGATGTGCGGCAAATGGCCTGCCCAATGCCTATCCTCCGTGCCAAGAAATCGCTGTCGGGGATGAGCGCGGGACAGGTGCTGAGGATAGTCGCAACTGACAAGGGTTCGCCCAAGGACTTCGTGGATTTTTGCAAAAAGACGGGGAACGAATTGCTGTCGTCGACGGAAGCAGGCGGCGAGTTCATCTTCCTGATCCGCCGCCGCTGAACACTGTCAAATACCACCAGCCGTATAAGCGCGTCTGATGGCGTTCTTCAGGTGGTATTCTTCAAGACTGCCGTCAATAGGTGATTCTCATGATGTATGCCTGAAGATTGGCGTATTGATTGGCCTGAGGGCTGGGTGTCTTGGCTGGCAGGGTGGGCGCGTTTTATGTGCCCACGCTGTAAAACGTACGCTGACTGCGTGGGTACATAAAACGTGCCCACCCTACAGTGATTAACCCAGCTTCTTCCGCTGCGCCTGCAACTGCACCAGCGTTGCACCGAACTCTTCCAGACGTTTCTTTTCCTGATCGACTACCGCTGCCGGGGCACGCGCGACGAAACTTTCATTGCCGAGTTTGGCGTTCGCTTTGGTGATCTCGTTGCCCAGGCGCGCGATCTCCTTGTCGAGGCGCTCGCGTTCGGCGGCAACGTCGATCTCAACCTTTAGCATCAGTTTGAAATTGCCGACGATGGAAACCGGTGCGTCGCCTTCCGGCAGTTCGGCGACGATCTGCACTTCGCTCAACTTGCCGAGGCTGCTGATGTAGGGGGCGAGTGTCTTCAATGTCGCGGCGTCACCGGCGGCGATCAGCGGTACGCGCGCGGCGGGCGACAGGTTCATCTCGCTGCGCAGGCTGCGGCAGGCGGTGGTGAGTTCCTGCAACAGCGCGATCTGCGCGATAGCGGCTGCGTCGATCTTGCTGGCATCGGCCTTGGGATAGGCTTGCAGCATGATGCTGTCGCCCTTGGCATTCGCCATCGGCGCGACCGACTGCCACAGCTCTTCGGTGATGAACGGGATGATGGGGTGCGCGAGGCGCAGGATGGTTTCCAGCACACGCACCAGTGTGCGGCGGGTGCCGCGCTGCTGTGCAAGGATTGAAGATTCGTCACGCGCAAGCGTGACATCGTTCGCCCCCTCTCCCGCCGGGGGAGGGTTGGGGTGGGGGAACGCCAGTTGGACCTTCGCCAACTCCACATACCAGTCGCAGTAGGTGTTCCACACCAGTTCGTACACCGCGCGGGCGGCCATGTCGAAGCGGTAGTCCGCGAAGTGTATCGCCATCTCGACTTCGGTTTGTTGTAACAGGCTGATCATCCACTTGTCGGCAGCAGAGAATTCCAGCGGCAGCGACTCATCCTGACCAACATCCTTGCCGTCGCAGTTCATCAGCACGAAACGCGTGGCGTTCCACAGCTTGTTGCAGAAGTTGCGGTAGCCTTCGCAGCGTTGCATGTCGAACTTGATGTCGCGTCCGGGCGAAGCCAACGAGGCGAAGGTGAAGCGCAAGGCATCGGTACCGAAGGCGGTGATGCCTTCGGGGAATTCCTTGCGTGTGCGCTTCTCGATCTTCTCGGCATCCTTCGGGTTCATCAGGCCGGTGGTGCGCTTCTTCACCAGATCTTCGATGCCGATGCCGTCGATCAGGTCGATCGGGTCTAAAACATTGCCCTTGGACTTCGACATCTTCTGGCCTTCCGCATCGCGGATCAGGCCGTGCACGTACACGTCCTTGAACGGGATCTTGCCGGTGATGTGTTTGGTCATCATCACCATGCGCGCCACCCAGAAGAAGATGATGTCGAAGCCGGTGACCAGCACTGACGAAGGCAGGTATTGCTTCACGAAGGCGTTCTGCGCATCGAAGGGCTTGCCTTCTTCCCAATCCAGCGTGGAGAACGGCCACAGCGCCGAGGAGAACCAGGTGTCGAGCACATCGTTGTCGCGGTCGAGCTGTCCGGCGTAGCCCGCCTTGTCAGCCAGCTTGCGCGCTTCGGATTCATCGCGCGCGACGAACACTTCGCCGTTCACGCCGTACCATGCCGGAATCTGGTGACCCCACCACAGTTGGCGCGAGATGCACCAGTCCTGGATGTTGTTCAGCCACTGGTTGTAGGTGTTGACCCAGTTCTCGGGGTGGAACTTGATCTCGCCGGAGCTCACGCATTCCAGCGCCTGCTCGGTGATGCTCTTTCCTTCCGGGCCTGCCTTGCTCATCGCCACGAACCACTGGTCGGTCAGCATGGGCTCGATCACCACGCCGGTGCGGTCGCCGCGCGGAACCTTGAGTTTGTGCTTGTCGGCCTTGATGAACAGGCCGGCGGCTTCGAGATCGGCGCAAATTTGTTTGCGTGCGGCGAAGCGGTCCATGCCCTGGTATTGCTTCGGCGCGTGCTCGTTGATCTTCGCGTCCAGCGTGAGGATGGAGATCATCGGAAGCGCATGGCGCTGCCCCACTGCATAGTCGTTGAAGTCGTGCGCAGGCGTGACCTTCACAACGCCGGTGCCGAATTCGCGGTCCACGTATTCGTCGGCGACGACAGGAATGGTGCGGTCGCACAGCGGCAGTGTGACCTGTTTGCCGATCAGGTGCTTGTAGCGCTCGTCCTCGGGATGCACCATCACCGCAACGTCGCCGAGCATCGTCTCGGGGCGGGTGGTGGCGACGACCAGATGGCCAGAACCGTCCGCCAGCGGATACTGGATGTGGTACATGAAACCGTCTTCCTCTTCCTGCACCACTTCGAGGTCGGAGACGGCGGTGTGCAGTTTTGGGTCCCAGTTCACCAGGCGCTTGCCGCGATAGATCAGGCCTTCGTTGAACAGGCGCACGAAGGTCTCGGTGACTGTTTTATTCAGCGCGGGATCCATGGTGAAGCGTTCGCGCGACCAGTCGGGCGAGGTGCCGAGACGGCGCATCTGTTTGGTGATGGTGTTGCCGGAATACTCCTTCCACTCCCACACTTTCTCGATGAACTTCTCGCGGCCCAGGTCATGGCGCGAAATCTTTTGCGCATCAAGCTGGCGCTCGACCACGATCTGTGTGGCGATGCCCGCGTGGTCGGTGCCCGGTTGCCACAACGTGTTATCCCCGCGCATGCGGTGGTAGCGCGTCAGCGCATCCATCAGCGTCTGATTGAAGCCGTGGCCCATGTGCAGCGTGCCGGTGACGTTGGGGGGCGGCAGCAGGATGCAGAAATTATCCTGTTTGGCTGCGTCGAGTCCGGCCTTGAAGTAGCCGGCATTTTCCCATGCGGGGTACCAGCGGGCTTCGATGTCTTTCGGGTCAAAACTTTTTGCGAGTTCCATTGCGGTCTTTTCGGGGAATGCGTGGTTCAAGGAGGGCGGGATTATACAGGCATCGTGGGTGCTCGAAGGAGCAGTACGCAGTGCTACAGGGATTCTTGCGCGGCTTTGCGGATGAGTTTTGGAAGTGCTTTCCTGACCTGCTGCATGGCTGTGTCCCAATTGGCATCGGGGGTTGAGCTGATTGCATCGAGGAAGGCCGACTCAAGGTCAGGGAACAGTTTTTCCGCCAGACGCTGGCATTCCTTGGCGGAAAGGGTGGCGATGTGTTCCTCGACTGCATCGGTAAGCGTGGGCAGATCAAGGGGGGAGCTATCGACCGTTTCGGTCAGGATGGGGACATCTGATGTGCGTTTGGATTTTGCCATGGGTCAATTCGTTTTGCGTAGATCAAAGTGGCGCAGCTCGTAACCGCGATCCTTGTAGAAGACATAGCGTTCGCGTCCCAGCTTTGCGTCGGCATCGTCCTGGCTGACGATCTCGATGACGCGCTCGAAGCGGCTGAAGAACGGCAGGCACTCGCTGTGCAGGCTGATGAGCAGCTCTGAGTGCGGGAAGGTCTCGTCGAGCCCGATGACCACAGGCAGGGTCGCTGCATCCGCTTCGTGGCTGAGACAATGCGGCATGAAGGCGGTGGGCGGGTAATGCCACAGCAATTTGTCCAGCTTGTCGGCGGTGTCCTCGTCCGGCGCGTGCAAAAGCACGCGCAGGCCGTTCTGCATGGCTTTGTGGCTCAGTTGGCAGGCGGTGCGCAGCCTGTCTTCCGAGCCGGTGTAGAAATCAACCTTGGTCACTTCGGCGCCGTGCGGTTGATCAAATACTGCGTGAGCAGCGGCACCGGGCGACCGGTTGAGCCTTTTTGCTTGCCCGACAACCATGCGGTACCGGCGATGTCCAGGTGCGCCCAGCGGTAGTCCTTGGTGAAGCGCGCCAGGAAGCAGGCAGCCGTGATGGTGCCACCCGCACGACCGCCAATGTTCGCCATGTCGGCGAAGTTGCTGTCCAGCAGCGGCTGGTAGTCTTCCCACAGCGGCAGCTGCCAGACGCGGTCGTGCGATTGTTCGCCCGCGGCGAGCAGTTCCTGCGCCAGTTTGTCCTCGTTGGCGAACATGCCGCTGGCAACATGGCCGAGGGCGATCACGCAGGCGCCGGTGAGGGTGGCGATGTCGATCACGGTGTCGGGATTGAATTTCTTCGAATAGGTCAGTGCGTCGCACAGGATCAGCCGGCCTTCGGCATCGGTGTTCAATATCTCGATGGTCTGGCCGGACATGCTGGTGACGATGTCGCCGGGCTTGGTGGCCTTGCCGGAAGGCATGTTCTCGCAAGTCGGGATCACGCCGACCACGTTGAGCTTGAGTCCCATCTCGGCAACGGCCTGCAGGGTGCCCAGTACGCTGGCGGCGCCGCACATGTCGTATTTCATCTCGTCCATCTCGGCGCCGGGTTTCAGCGAGATGCCGCCGGTATCGAAGGTGATGCCCTTGCCGACCAGCACGATGGGCTTCTGCGTTTTCGCTGCACCGTAATATTCCAGGGTGATCAGCTTGGCCGGTTGTTCGCTGCCGCGCGTGACGGAGAGGAAGGAGCCCATGCCCAGCTTCTGCATGTCCTTCTCTTCCAGCACGGTGGCCTTGATGCCCTTGTGCGACTTGCTCAATGCCAGCGCCTTGGCGGCGAGGTAGGTCGGGGTGCAGATGTTGCCGGGCAGGTTGCCGAGCGTCTTCGCGAGATCCATGCCGTGGGCCGTGGCGGCTGCCCGGTCGAGCACGGTCTTCAGCGCCGCGTCCGGTTTTTCCAGCGTGGCGAAGGTGATGTGCTTCAGCGTGGCGGCTTTGGACGGCTTGCTCTTCATGCCGTCGGCGCGGAATATCTGCTCGGCGGCGGCGAACACGGCTTGCCTGACGACCCAGGCGGCATCCTTGCCCACGCCTTCGTCGACGATATACAGCACGGCGTCCTTGGCTGGCGTCGCGTTCAGCGCCTTGAATGTCGAGCCCAGGATCTCGGTGCTGGTCTTGTTGTTGAGTTCGCTGATTTTGCCCAAGCCCACCAGCAGGACGCGATCGGCAGCGACGCCCGGCAACTTGTGCAACAGCAGGGTGGAGGCGGACTTGCCGTTCATGTCGCCGCGCGCGATGAGGTCGCTGAGCGCGTGCTTTGCGGCCTTGTCGATCGCTTGTGCCGCCTTCGACAATTTGCCGCCGTCAAACACGCCGACCACGATGCAGCCGCTCTTCAGTTTTTCCGGACTGCCTTGTTTTATGCTAAATTCCACGCGCCTCTCCTCATTAATCTCAGAATTGTCTCCGATGACGGATTATCCGCAATCCCCGCCACAAAAGTCAAAGAAGCCCCGTGTGCACGGCATCTTTTATTGGTCGCTGGTGCGCGAGTTCGCGAGTACGGGATTGCTGGTGTCTTCCATTTTGCTCGGTATTGTCGTGTTTACCCAGCTTATTCGCTTGCTGGGCGAGTCGGTCAGCGGACAACTTGCGGTAGACGGGGTGCTGGCGATGCTGGGCTTCACTTCGCTCAATTATCTGCCGGTGCTGCTTTCGATCAGTTTGTTCCTGTCGGTACTGCTGACACTGTCGCGCAGCTACCGCGACAGCGAGATGGTGGTGTGGTTCACTTCGGGTATCGGGTTGACGCGCTGGATACGGCCGGTGCTGGGTTATGCCATTCCGGTTGCAATGGTTATTTCGCTGCTCAGTCTGGTGTTGTCCCCATGGGCAATGTCCAAGGCGGACGAATTCAAGCGCAGGCTTGATAGCCGCGATGATGTGTCTGCCGCCACGCCGGGTGCGTTTCGAGAATCCAAGCAATCGGATCGCGTGTTCTTTCTGGAAGATGTGGACGCGCAGAAAAAGCGCGTGGGCAATATCTTTGTGCAATCCACGCAGAACGGCAAGGAAGGTACGATGGTCGCCAAAGAGGGGTATCAGGAAACCGCGCCGAACGGCGACCGCTTCCTGGTGATGCTCAACGGGACTCGTTATGAAGGAATCCCCGGCCAGGCGGATTTCAAGATCGTCGAGTTCGAGCGGTACGCCATGCGTATCGAGCCTGCCGAGTTGCGGCAGGAAGTGCCCAACCTGAAGGCCTACCCCACGATGTACCTGTTGCGAAATCCGAGCACATGGAATATGTCGGAACTGGAATGGCGCATCGGCTTGCCGCTCAGTGCGCTGATTTTGTCCCTGCTTGCCATCCCCTTGAGTTATGTCAATCCGCGTGCCGGGCGTTCGCTCAATCTGATTTCCGCGATGGTGATCTACATGTTCTACAACAACATGATCAGCGTGACCAACTCCTGGGTCGGGCGCGGCAATATCAGTGTGGCTGCGGGAATGTGGGGGATACATCTGTTGATGTTCGCGGTGATGCTGGTATTCTTTTACCATCGGTCCTCGGCCTCTTCCTGGCGGAGGCTGAAACGATGAGGCTGCTCACCCGTTATCTCCGGCGTGAGATATATGCCAGCATCGCGCTGGTTTTCGCGGCACTCATCATGTTGTTCGCGCTGCTCGATCTGATCAACGAATTGAGTTCGATGGGGCGCGGCGACTACCGCCTGGGGTATGTGTTGTTGTTTGTGGCGCTGACCGTTCCCGGACATATCTATGAACTGTTCCCGGTCTCTGTGCTGATCGGAACCATCTTCGCCATGGTGCAGATGGCGGCCAATTCGGAATTGACCGTATATCGCAGTTCCGGTGTATCGCTCAAGCAGATGATAGTCGCGCTGCTCAAGATCGGCCTTCCTCTCGTGGTGCTGTGTTTTGTGTGCGGTGAAATCGTTGCTCCGCCGAGCGAACGCATGGCGCAGCAATTGCGGCTGAAGGCGCAGAATGCAAAGGTCTCGGTGAAGGAATTCAGATCGGGAGTGTGGGCGAAAGATGAACACAGTTTCATCAATGTCAAGAGCGTGTTGCCCGACACTTCGCTGCTGGACGTGAGTATTTACGAGTTCGATGAACAATATCACCTGCGCAGTATCACAACGGCGGAGCGTGCTTTGTATCAGGAAGAGACGCGCTGGCAACTGGAAGGGGTGAAGCAGACGCGATTCGATAAACAGAGTGCCGTCATCGACAATCGATCCCTCTCCGAATGGCGTTCCACCCTGAATCCCGACATCCTGAGTGTTTTGCTGGTGGTACCCGAGCAAATGTCGGCCTGGAATTTGTACCAATACACCGGACATTTGCGCGAGAACCATCAGAAGACTGCGCGTTACGAGATCGCGATGTGGAACAAGCTGGTTTACCCGTTTGCGGTGCTGGTGATGATGTTGCTGGCCTTGCCGTTTTCTGCCTATCAGCGCCGCGAGGGGGGTATCAGCGGCAAGATATTCATGGGCATCCTGCTGGGCTTGAGTTTTCACTTCATCGGCAGGCTGTTTGCCAACGTCGGCGCTTTGAATGATTGGTCGCCCGTATTGAGCGCCACGGCGATGAGTTGGCTGTATCTGATTCTGGCTATGGGGATGCTCTGGCGTACCGAACGCAGATGATTGCTGCGCGTTTGCTTCTGGTCGCTCGGATATTCTATTGAGGCGGAGTTGCCGGGACGCCGCTGGCGGCTTCCCGTTCGCGAACCATCTTTTTCACGGCCTCGCGCTTTTCGGCGGGAAGCTTCTTGTATGCCTTGTATTTCTCCCTGGCGCGTTTGCGTTGTTCCGGAGTCAGCTTGCTCCAAGCTTCCAGGCGAGAATGCAGCCGCTGCTGTTGCTGTGCATTGAGCTTGGGGTAGCGCTGCGCATACGCCAGAAAATTGGTTTGTTGCTGTTCGGACAATGAGCTCCAGGTGCCGGATAACGGGGCAAGTGCTTCTTTTTGTTGCGCATTCAGTGTCTCCCAGGGTTTGGCGTGGGCAGACATCGGCAGGCAGGCGGCAGCAAAAAACAGCGCTACAAGGCAATTTCGAAGCAAAGCAGGCATCAGGGAATCCGTGAGCGGCTAATCGACAAACGCGTCAACGGGCAGATCGTCCGTCAATATGGCGATATCAATGTCGCTGTGGTCGCGTTCGTACGTGTGCTCCCAGTAGGTGAGGTTGATCACCAGCAGGGATGCGACGACGCCAACAATGATCCAATTGAGCGCACGTGTGGAAAGTTGCAGCTGTCCATGCAGCAAACCGTTCTGACTTACCCAGACGGGCGATGCAACCCGCTGATTTTGCAATGCTTGCTGGCGCGCCGTATGGAGTTCGTTCAGGGTGGAACGATCCAGTTGGCGGGCAGCCGTGTTCAGCAGATTTCCGATTTCCTTGTTGGATAATTTGATGTTCATGATAGATCTATCCCCCGTTCCTTAAGTATTGCGGAAAGTGCGTGGGTGGCGCGTGAGCAGTGCGTTTTGACACTGCCTTCGGAGCAACCCATGACCGCTGCTGTCTCCGCGGTGTCCATTTCCTCCCAGTAACGCAGCAGGAAGGCTTCGCGTTGACGAGCCGGCAGTTTGCCCAACGCCTCTTCAATCACCGCGATGAGCTGGGATTGTGCCAAAACCGCGTCAGGACGCGCCGGCTGGCTGGCATTGTCTTCGTCCTGCAAGGTGTCGAGCGGGTCGAAATCCTCTGCATCGTGCTGCGGCGAGAGCGAGGACATCAGGGTCGTCCAGAACGAGCGCACCTTCTGGCGGCGGTAATAGTCGCGTATGGTGTTCTGCAGGATACGCTGGAACAGCATGGGGAATTCTTCGGGCGGGTGGTCGCCGTAGCGCTCGGCGAGCTTCATCATCGCGTCCTGCACGATATCCAGGGCCACATGCTCGTCGCGCACGGCATACTGTGCCTGTTTATAGGCGCGCCGTTCGGCCTGGGCGAGAAATTCGGAAAGTTGCTGTGGCGTGGACAGTTCGGTGGCTCCCAGATGGTCGGCGCGGATACTAGCAAATTCCCGACACAAATAGGGATTTTGCCGTTCCTGATGCGCTGCAGGGGTTGACCAAAAGGCAGCCAGCCTTTATCTTGCGCGGTCTTTCATTTGAATTATCAAGGTAGCGTGTTCATGGAACTCACGGGCGCAGAAATAACCATTCGCTGTTTGCAGGAAGAAGGGGTCGAATACGTATTCGGCTATCCCGGCGGCGCGGTGCTTTTCATCTATGACGAGCTGTTCAAGCAGGAACAGGTCAAACACGTGCTGGTGCGCCACGAGCAGGCTGCCGTGCATGCCGCCGACGGCTATGCCCGCTCCACCGACAAGGTCGGCGTGGCGCTGGTGACCTCCGGTCCCGGCGTGACCAATGCCGTCACCGGCATCGCCACCGCTTACATGGATTCCATCCCGATGGTGGTGATCAGCGGCCAGGTGCCGACCAGTTATATCGGCGAAGATGCCTTTCAGGAAGTCGATACGGTGGGTATCACTCGTCCCTGTGTGAAACACAACTTTCTGGTCAAGGATGTCAGGGACATCGCCAGTACGATGAAAAAAGCCTTCTATCTGGCGAAGAGCGGACGGCCCGGCCCGGTATTGGTGGATATCCCCAAGGACGTGTCGCAGCAGAAGGCGGAATACTCCTATCCCGCGACGGTGAATATCCGTTCGTACAACCCGCAGACCCATGGCGATATCGGGCAGATCAAGCGCGCAGCCCAGCTGCTGCTGGAAGCCAAGCGCCCGATGGTGTATGCGGGCGGCGGTGTCGTGCTGTCCGATGCGTCAAAACAATTGACTGAACTGGTGCGCCTGCTGGGCGTGCCCTGTACCAACACGCTGATGGGTCTTGGCGGTTATCCCGCGGACGACAAGCAATTCGTCGGCATGCTCGGCATGCACGGTACTTACGAAGCCAACCTTGGTATGCAGAATTGCGATGTGCTGCTGGCCGTGGGCGCGCGTTTCGACGACCGCGTGATCGGCAATGTTGGCCATTTCAATTCCGTGCCGCGCAAGATCATCCATATCGACATCGACCCGGCGTCCATTTCCAAGCGCGTGAAGGTGGACGTTCCTATCGTTGGAGATGTGGCGCATGTGCTTGCCGATCTGCTCTCGGTGTTGAACAGCAGCAAGCAAAAGCCCGATGCGGCGGCGCTGAAGGATTGGTGGAAACAGATCGAAGAATGGCGCAGCGCAAATTCGCTCGCATACAAGAATTCGAGCGAAGTCATCAAGCCGCAATACGTGATCGAGCAGCTGCACAGGCTCACGCACGGTGACGCCTTCGTGACTTCAGACGTGGGACAGCACCAGATGTGGGCCGCGCAGTACTACAAGTTCAATCATCCGCGCCGTTGGATCAATTCCGGCGGTCTCGGCACGATGGGTTTCGGTTTGCCTGCCGCGATGGGGGTGCAGCTGGCGCACCCGGGGGCAACCGTGGCTTGCGTGACGGGCGAGGGCAGTATCCAGATGAACATCCAGGAACTCTCCACCTGCAAGCAATACCAGTTGCCCATCAAGATCATTGCGTTGAACAACCGCTATCTGGGCATGGTGCGCCAGTGGCAGGAGTTCTTCCACGGCAACCGCTACTCGCATTCCTACATGGACGCATTGCCCGATTTCGTGAAGCTGGCGGAAGCCTACGGGCATGTTGGCATCCTGGTGGAAAAGCCTTCCGATGTGGAAGGCGCGCTGAAGGAAGCTTTCGCACGCAAGGATGACCTGGTGTTCCTGGATTTCCGTACCGACATGACAGAGAACGTGTACCCCATGGTTCCCGGCGGAAAAGGATTGTCCGAAGTGATTCTGGCGGAGGACCTGTAATGAGACATATCATCTCTTTGCTGATGGAGAACGAAGCCGGTGCCCTGTCGCGTGTGGCAGGCCTGTTCTCGGCGCGCGGCTACAACATCGAGTCGCTCAATGTGGCGCCGACGGAAGATCCGACCATGTCGCGCATGACCATCGTCACCAGCGGTTCAGACGAAGTGATCGAACAGATCAACAAGCAGCTCAACAAGCTGGTCGATGTGGTTTCGGTGATGGACCTGAACGATGGCGATCACATCGAGCGCGAATTGATGCTGGTCAAGGTGCACGCGATGGGCGAGGCGCGCGAGGAGCTAAAGCGTATTGCCGACATCTTCCGCGGCCGCATCATCGATGTCTCGGACAAGACCTATACCATCGAACTGACCGGATCCGGCTCAAAGCTGGACAGCTTCCTGCAGGCGATCGACCATAGCCTGATCCTGGAAACGGTGCGTACCGGTGCATCCGGTATCGGACGCGGCGATCGCATTTTGAAACTTTAACGATTTAATTCACTGATTTTTTCAACGAGGCCAACATGAAAGTTTATTACGACAAAGACGCAGACCTGTCCCTGATCAAGGGCAAGCAAGTAACCATCATCGGCTATGGCTCTCAAGGGCACGCCCACGCACAGAACCTGAAAGAATCGGGTGTCAACGTGACTGTTGCTCTGCGCAAAAACGGTGCTTCCTGGAAAAAGGCTGAAGGCGCCGGTCTGAAGGTTTCCGAAGTGGCTGCGGCAGTGAAGAGTGCGGATGTAGTGATGATGCTGTTGCCTGACGAGAACATTCCGGATGTCTATAACAGCGAAGTCGCGCCGAACATGAAAGCGGGCGCAGCGCTGGCATTTGCCCACGGCTTCAACGTGCATTACAACCAGGTCGTGCCGCGTGCCGATATCGACGTGATCATGATCGCCCCGAAAGGCCCTGGCCATACCGTGCGTTCCGAATATCTGAAGGGCGGCGGTGTACCGACCCTGATCGCGGTGTATCAGGACAAGAGCGGAAAAGCGAAGGACATCGCGCTGTCATACGCGGCAGCCAACGGCGGTACCAAGGGAGGGGTGATCGAGACCAACTTCCGCGAAGAGACCGAGACCGACCTGTTCGGCGAACAGGCCGTGCTGTGCGGCGGCGCAGTGGAGCTGGTGAAAGCCGGTTTCGAAACGCTGACCGAAGCGGGCTATGCCCCCGAGATGGCTTATTTCGAGTGCCTGCATGAGCTGAAGCTCATCGTCGACCTGATGTACGAAGGCGGCATCGCCAACATGAACTACTCCATCTCCAACAACGCGGAATACGGCGAATACGTTACAGGTCATCGCGTGATCGGCGACCAGGCCCGTGCCGCAATGAAGGAATGCCTGAACAACATCCAGAACGGTTCCTATGCCAAGCAGTTCATTTTGGAAGGCCGCACCAACTATCCGGAAATGACTGCGCGTCGCCGTTTGAACGCCGAGCACCCGATCGAGGTGGTGGGTGGCCAGTTGCGCTCCATGATGCCGTGGATAGGCAAGAACAAGCTGGTCGACCAGTCCAAGAACTAGGATTTTGGAATTGGGATTGAGGATTTTGGAGGACACACCTTCGATCCTCAATCCGGCTGGCTAAATCCCAAATCCAACATCCCAAATCCTATGAAAAACTATCCACATCCTATCATTGCCCGCGAGGGTTGGCCGTTCCTGGCCATTTCCCTTGTTTTGGCCGTTGCTGCAACCGTCTGGTGCGCAACTTGGTCGATTCCACTGTGGATCATCTTCATATTCGTACTGCAGTTCTTCCGTGACCCTGCACGCGAGATACCCCAGCAGGCCGGTGTGGTGCTTTCGCCCGCCGACGGGCGCGTCATCAAGGTCGAACGCACGCAAGACCCTTATGGACAGCGTGAAGCGATCCTGGTCAGCGTATTCATGAACGTGTTCAACGTGCATTCCAATCGCAGCCCGGTGGATGGCACCGTACAAAAAATGCAATATTTTCCCGGTAAATTCGTCAATGCCGATCTGGACAAGGCTTCTACCGATAATGAACGCAACGCGGTGGTGCTGACGACGAACGACGGACAGACCGTTACCTTTGTGCAGGTGGCCGGGCTGATCGCCCGCCGCATCCTGTGCTACATCAAAGTGGGCGACGTGCTGACGCGCGGCCAACGTTACGGGTTCATTCGTTTTGGCTCCCGCGTGGATGTCTATCTGCCTTTGACGGCTACCGTCAAAGTCGCTATCGGTGATAAAGTGTCCGCCACAACAACCATCCTGGCGAAGCTCTGATACCCATGAACGAAGTAGAACAGCGCAAACATATGGACCTACGTCGGCGCAGCATCTATTTGCTGCCCAACCTGTTCACCACGGCTGCGCTGTTTGCCGGCTTCTATGCCATCGTGCAGGCGATGAACGGCAAATTCGAATACGCGGCCGTGGCCATTTTCATCGCCATGGTGCTGGACGGGCTGGATGGCCGCGTGGCGCGCCTGACGCACACCCAGAGCGAATTCGGCGCGGAATACGATAGTTTGTCCGACATGGTGTCGTTCGGTGTCGCGCCTTCCATTCTGATGTACGAATGGGCATTCCGCGATCTGGGCAAGTGGGGCTGGTTCGCCGCCTTCATTTTCTGTGCCGGCGCGGCATTGCGCCTGGCGCGCTTCAATACCAATATAGATGTGGTCGACAAACGCTACTTCCAGGGGTTGCCCAGCCCGGCGGCCGCGGCGCTGGTGGCGGGATTCGTGTGGGTGATGCTGGACAATCATTTCACCGGCTTCGAGTTGCGCTGGTACGCTGCCTTGCTGACCGTGTTTGCGGGCCTCTCCATGGTAAGCAACCTCAAGTACTACAGTTTCAAATCCCTCAATATGCGCAAGAGTGTGCCGTTCATCGTCATATTCCTGTTCGTGCTGTTTTTTATCTTTGTCGCGCAGGATCCTCCGCTTAACCTGTTCCTGCTGTTCTTCGGGTATTGCCTGTCCGGCTACGTGATGTGGCTATTCGGATTGCGTAAACCGAAACCGCCGACACTCCCGGATTCCCCGACACTTCCCTGAGCTTTGAAAAAACAGGGGCGCCCTTGGCCTTGTTGTCCGTCGAATATTACTTGGTATGTGCCATTTTCTGACGGCTGATCTCGGTCAACCGCAATATTTTTGCGGAAGAGAACAAGCCGCGCAGCCGGGGTTGCTGTCCGGTCATGACATCAAGGACGGGAAGGTGGGTCTTGCCTTTCTTCTGCAAGGCCTCGAGGATGTTTTGCACATTGGCCTTTTCGATCTCGTGCAACTCGGCGACCACCCAGTCCCTGGTGTGTTCCATGATGTCGCTGACGCGGATGTCTTTGTGGGTAACGCCCTTGTCCGAGAAACCGACGCTTTGCAGGTAGCGCATGGGCTTCTCGCCCATGATGTCGTAAGAGGTGATGGAGCCGAGCAGTCTGTCGGAACCCTTCTCCTTCACGAACGCGATACGCAGGCCGGCTACCTTCATCTTGTGCAGGGCATCGTCTATGGTCTCATCCGGATGAACCATGAACATCGCGCGCATCCGGAAATCCGTCATCACCGACAGGGCGGGATCCTTAAGGTCGACCTGCCATGGCTCGTTGCTGGGCTCCAGTATCTCCTGGATATGCGATGAGGTCTTCAATACAAAAGGGTGATGCTGTTGGTGCGGCATGGCAGTCTCCTTGTATCAAATTGGTCGGCGTGGGGCATTTTATCCGTTTTGCCGATGAAATTGCGTCAACCGTCTGGCGGTCGGGGCAGGACGGTTGATCATCCAGTCCGCCTACTAGGAACGCTCCCAGAGTGTTTCGTTTTGATCCACAGAACGATTGAGTATCCTGCTCAGGACGAACAGAAGATCGGAAAGCCGGTTGAGATAGTGCAAACCTTCCTGCGGCACGGTCTCGCCGTGCATCAAGTGCAACAGATCGCGCTCGGCACGGCGCGCCACACTGCGTGCCACATGACATAGCGCCGCAGCTCGCGTACCGCCGGGCAGGATGAATTCCCTGAGCGGTGGAAGATCTGCGTTGAAGCGGGCGATGGCGGCGTCCAGACGGGCAAGTTTGGCGACATCGAATGCGGGCGCCCCGGGTGAGGCAAGCACGGCGCCGAGGTCGAACAGGTCGTTCTGGATCCGCAGCAATTCGGAACGTGTTTCAAGCGGCATGGTTTCGGCGAGCAATACGCCAAGGTGACTGTTGAGTTCGTCCACGCTGCCGATGGCTGTGATGCGCGCACAATCCTTCGCTACGCGTGTGCCGTCTGCCAATCCGGTCGTGCCGTCGTCGCCCGTGCGGGTGGTGATTTTACTGAGTCTCATGTTACTGCTTCTCCAGGCAATTCATGTAAACCGCTGCATCCGGCGCGGTCCTGTTGCGTTGCGCTTGCCAGATCATTTCGCCCAGGCAATCCATGATAGCGTGCTGGGCTTCGTGTTCAGATTCATACTTTTGCGTCAAGCGTATGAACTGCTCGCGGATACCCAGGGGCTGGCCGATCGAGATCTGTTCTTCGATGGTCAGGTGCATCATCAAGTGCAGGAAGGGGTTGACCACATTGCCGTCCGGCGCGAAATCCTTGTCTTGGTTGCGCTCGGGATCGTCAAACAGCGCGTGGTATTCAGGATGCTTGTCGATGAGTTGCGCAGTGAGGTCTTCCAGCGGTGTCAGCAATTCTCCGGCACGGCGTTTGCGCCAGGATTCAAATAAGAAATTTCTTGCTTCGTCGCGGGTGGGCTGAAACATCAGAATACCTTTTTCCTGTATTCGCACAGATTCTCGATGATGCACTCGCCACACTTTGGTTTGCGCGCCTGACATATGTAGCGGCCATGCAGGATCAGCCAATGGTGCGCATCGTGCTTGAACTCATCCGGCACGAACTTCATCAGTTTCTTTTCGACTTCCGTCACGTCCTTGCCGGGTGCCAGGCCGGTGCGGTTGCTGATGCGAAAGATATGCGTATCCACCGCGATGGTGGGCTGGCCGAAGGCCGTATTCAAGATCACGTTGGCGGTCTTGCGGCCCACACCGGGCAGGGCTTCCAGCGCTTCGCGCGTTTGTGGCACTTGACCATCATGCTGTTCCAGCAGGATGCGGCACATCCGGATGATATGTTTGCTTTTGGTCTGGTACAGGCCGATGCGCTGCACGTATTCTCGCAATCCAGCTTCTCCCAGGTCGAGTATCGACTGCGGCGTGTTGGCGACCGGGAACAGTTCGCGCGTGGCGAGATTGACGCTCTTGTCCGTGGCCTGGGCCGAGAGGATCACCGCGACCAGCAGTTCGAACGGCGTCGAGTATTCCAGCTCGGTGGTGGGATGCGGATCAGCCGCTTGGAGGCGTAAAAAAATCTCGCGGCGTTTTGCCGCATTCATCCCTGTGTGGCGCCTTGCAAAGGAGTCATGGGGAGCGGGCGCTGTTTTGCCTTGCGCTCCGCGCGCAGGCCGAGCCAATTCTTGCCGGCAATGAGCATCCCCAATCCGATGAAAGCGCCGGGTGGCAGGATGGCCAGCAGGAAACCTTTGTAATTGGGAATGACATGTATCACCCAATTTTTCGTTGCTTCGCCCAGTGCGAGATCGATACCGGAGAGCAGCGTGCCGTGCCCGAAGATTTCACGCATCCCTCCCAAGACGGCGAGCACAGCGGTCAAACCGAGCCCCATGGAAAAACCGTCCCACGCCGAAGTGGTGGCCGAATTCTTGGAGGCGAAGGCTTCCACGCGAGCCAGCACGATGCAGTTGGTGACGATGAGGGGGATGAAGATACCGAGCACCACATAAAGCCCGTACATGTAGGCATTCATCAGATATTGCACCACGGTGACCAGCACCGCGATGATCAGGATGAACACTGGGATGCGGATCTCGTTGGGTACGAAGTTGCGGATGGGTGCGACGGCCGCGCCGCTCAATGCCATGACGACCGCAGTCGCCAAGCCGAGGCTGACCCCATTCACTACCGAACTGCTCACCGCCAGGATGGGGCACATGCCGAGCAGTTGAACCACGCCGGTATTCTGTTTCCACATACCGTTGTGGAAGATATCTTTGTATTCCTGAAGGTTCATTTTGATGCCCCTATAAATTCGTTTTGCGGGCGAATCGCGGCGTCGCGTGCTCGCTCATTCCTCGTCTATCAACTCGATATGCCTCGTCATTCGCTGCGCGGCTCCTAGCGCTTCATCCCGCAAAACGAATTTCTAGAGGCATCACTTAGTTCTTTCCTTGTTTGTCGGCGGCGCACTCACCGCAAACAGTTTGTCGCGGTTCTCGCCGAAATATATCAAGGCTTTGTTGACGGCTTTGATGACGGCGCGCGGCGTAATGGTGGCACCCGCCATATAGTCGAACTGACCGCCGTCTTTCTTCACTTTCCAGTCTGCGTCTTTGTACACCTCGCGCGACTTTCCATCAAACCCTTTGATCCAGGGGTTTTTCGGAAGTTCGATGTAATCGCCCAAGCCCGGCGTTTCCTTGTGCGACACCACCCGCACGCCAGCCAGTTCGCCGTTGGCGCGTACGGCCAGGATGAGATTGATCTTGCCGCTGTAACCGTCCGGCGCGACAGCTTCCAATACCACCGCGGAGGGCTCGCCCTTGATGCGGGCACGATAGGCAAGCGTACTGTCTGCGTTGCCCAGTAGCGGATCGGCGGGGATGCTCAGCGTGTCCTGGATGATATCGTTATCAAATATTGAAGACGGCACAATCTGCGTGATGAGCTTCAGCTTCTCGGCTTCTTCACTTTTCACGATCGCATCGTGTGTCATATAAAAAACCGAAGCCAATATTGCAGTGCCGACGACGGCGAAAAACACCAGGTTGATGGCGGTTTGCAGGGTGGAGCGGGCGATCCGTTTCATTTGCCTTCCCCCTTCTTGCCGAAGACCCTGGGTTGTGTCCAGGCATCGATCAGCGGCACGCAGATGTTCATCAGCAGCGTGGCAAAGGCCATGCCGTCGGGGAATCCGCCGAAAGCACGGATGAGATAAGTGAGCAGTCCTGCACCGGCAGCGAAGATCAGCTTGCCTTTGGCAGTGGTCGGCGAGGTGACAGGGTCGGTCAGGATGAAGAACGCACCCAGCATCGCCGCACCGGAAAACCAGTGAAACAACGGCGTGACGTAATGTACCGAGTCGACCAGATGGAATATGCCTGCCGTGGCGAACAGGGATGCGAGGAATGCAACCGGCAGGTGCCAGGAGATGATGCGGATGGACAGCAGATAAAGGCCGCCGATCGCGAAGCCGAGCGCCACCATCTCGCTGCCTTTGCCCGCCAGATGGCCGTAGATCGGCATGTCGCGGATGTCGTTCACCGATAAACCGAGATGCAATTGCGTCTTCAGCGTATCCAGCGGAGTCGCCATGGTCACCGCATCGAGCTTTAAGCCATCAGGCAGTACGCCATTGAAGATGTAGTCCAGCTGTTCTCCGAACGACAGTTCGATGCCGCCCATTCCGTGCGGCGTGATCCAGTGCGTCATGTGTACCGGGAAGGAAATGATGAGCACGGCATATCCGATCATCGCCGGATTGAACGGATTGTTGCCCAGGCCGCCATACAGGTGCTTGGAGATGGCGATGGCAAAGGCGGTACCAACCACCACCATCCACCAGGGTGCGAGCGCCGGGATGGACAGCGCCAGCAACCATGCGGTGAGCAAGGCACTGTTGTCGGACAGGAACGGTCCGAGCGGGCGCTGGCGCAGCTTGAGCATGACTGCTTCGGTCGCCAGTGCGGTGACGGAGGCCAGCGCGATCGATACCAGGATCGCCGGACCGAAATACCATACATACAGCGCGATGCCGGGGATCAGCGCGATGAGGACCCGCAGCATGATCTGGCTGACGCTGCTGGGCTGGGTGATAAAAGGGGAACTCCACATGATTGTTGGCTATCCTTGATTGGATTTCGGGGGTTCATCATCCGCGCCGGCATGCGAGGCCATTTCGCGGATCTTGGCGCGGCGTGCCTCGATCTCGGCGATCTCGGCCTGCTGCTGCGGGGTCAGTGCGTTGACGTTCTTCGGTTGCGCAGTTGCAGCCTGCGCTTTTGCGCGGGCGACGGCGGCATCGATGCGCATCTGCAGCGTGTCGTCGGGGTCTGCTGCTGAACTGGTGTGCGCCGGTTCCGGATTCACGGCAGGAGCAGGGCTGGCCGCTTTTGCGGCGAGCGCGGCTTTCTCTTTCTGGGCCAGGCGCTCGGCTTTCTCCTGCTTCTCGCGTTCGATGCGCATCAGGCGATACTCGTGCCGTTCGCGTGCGAGATCGGCAGCCTGGGCATCGCGTTCGCGTTGCCATATCTCGCTCTTGGCAAAACGATAATACTGGACCAGCGGTATCTGGCTGGGGCAGACGTAAGCGCAGGCGCCGCATTCGATACAATCGAACAGATGGTATTCCTGTGCCTTGCCGAAATCTTTTGCTTTGGAGAACCAGAACAATTCCTGCGGCTGCAGCTCGGCCGGGCAGACATCGGCACAGCGCGTGCAGCGGATGCAGGGCAGGGCGGGCGGCGGTGGCGGGAACAGTTTTGGCGATGCTTCGATGATGCAGTTGGTCGCCTTGGTCACGCCGACCGAGCCGGAAGGCAAGTCCACGCCCATCATCGGGCCGCCCATGATGTGCTTGTTCGTATCGGCGCGGCTGCCTGCGAGTGCAACCAGTTCATCGACCGGCGTGCCCAGCAGCACTTCATAGTTCTGCGCATGCTCGACGTTGCCGGTGACGGTGACGATACGCGACAGCAAGGGCTCCCCGAATGTGATCGCGCGCCAGACACAGTAGGCCGTGGCGACATTGAAGCATTGCACGCCCATCTCGGTGGAGCGCACGCCGGCGGCGACTTCGATACCGGTCAGCACGCGGATCAGCTGCTTGGCACCGCCGCCGGGGTACAGCGTGGGCACGGCGATCACTTCCATGTGTGCATGCTTGTCGTCCAGCACGGCCTTCTGCATCGCGGCGATGGCTTCCGGCTTGTTGTCCTCGATACCGATCAGTACTTCTTCCGCATACAGCAGTTCGCGCAGCACTTCGGCGCCGCGCAGGATGTCGCCGGCGCGTTCGCGCATCAGCATGTCGTCGCAGGTGATGTAAGGCTCGCACTCGGCACCATTGAGCACCAGCGTCTTGATCTTGTGCTTGTGGGAATACGATTTCATGTCGCTGGGGAACACGGCTCCGCCCAGGCCGACTACGCCTGCCTGGCGCAACAGGTGGCGCAGGTCGGTGTGTTCGGTCTGCCTGTAGTCCACTCCGCTGTGGGCTATCCATTCATCCTTGCCGTCCGGTATCAGGGTGACGCACAGGTCCGGCAGGCCGGAATGGTGGGCGACCAGTTGCATGTCGATGGCGCTGACGGTCCCCGAAGTGGAAGCATGCACCGCGCTGGAAAGGCGCCCTTCCGGCCTGCCGATGATCTGGCCCTTGAGCACGCGCTCGCCGACCTGGACCACCGGTACGGCACGGTTGCCCACATGCTGATGCAGGGGGATGACCAGTTTCGTGGGGATCGGCGCCAGCGCGATCGGGGTGCGTGTCGATTCGGCTTTATGCGTGGCCGGGTGGACACCGCCGTGGAATTTGAACAACGGTCTCATCTTGCGGCAACCTGTACGATGGGGATGGTCGGGTAATCCCACTTCCAGTTGGTGATGTCTTCGCCGATGGGCTGCATGCTGATGCAATCCACCGGGCAGGGTGCGATGCACAACTCGCAACCGGTGCATTCGGAGGCGATGATAGTGTGCATCTGCTTCGCCGCGCCGACGATGGCATCGACCGGGCAGGCCTGCAGGCACAAGGTGCAACCGATGCAGGTCTGCTCGTCGATGAAGGCGACTGCCTTGGCCTTGGGCGCCGCACCCTCTCCGAACGGTACGTATTCGACGCCGAGCAGATCGGCCAGTTTGCGTATGCCTTCTTCGCCGCCGGGAGGACACTTGTTGATGTTGGCCTCGCCTTTGGCGATGGCTTCGGCATAGGGCTTGCAGCCGGGATAACCGCATTGGCCGCACTGCGTCTGCGGCAGCACGGCATCGATCTTTTCCACCAGAGGATTGCCCTCGACCTTGAACTTGATCGCGGAAAAACCCAACACTGCTCCGAGCAGCAAAGAGATGCCGACCATCACCCAAAGTGCAGCAATCATTTCACCAGGCCCGAGAACCCCATGAATGACAAACTCATCAGTCCGGCCGTGACCATCGCAATGGCCGAACCCTTGAAGATTCCGGGAACGTCGGCGCCTTCCAGACGCTCGCGGATACCGGCGAACAGGATCATCACCAGTGTGAAGCCCATCGCGCCGCCGAAGCCGAACAGCAGCGACTGCATGAAATCATGTTTGGCCTGCACGTTGAGCAGGGGGATGCCGAGCACCGCGCAGTTGGTGGTGATCAAAGGCAGGTAGATGCCGAGGATCTGGTACAGCTCGGGGCTGGTCTTTTTGACCGCCATTTCTGTAAATTGCACGATACCGGCGATGACCACGATGAACGACAGGGTGGTGAGGTAAGCGAGATCGGGCCCGAGCAGGTAATGCTCGATCAGGTAGCTGGCGCCGGAACCCAGTGTCAGCACGAAGGTCGTGGCCGCACCCATGCCGATGGCGGCCTCGAGTTTCTTGGACACGCCCATGAACGGGCACAGCCCGAGTATCTTCACCATCACGATGTTGTTCACCAACACCGTGCTGACTAGGATGAGTAAGTATTCTGTCATTCGACCGGCACTCCTGAGAAGAGAGCGATTATCCGCCGAATCAGATGCTGCTTCAACCGTTGTCAGGCTATATCGATATAACTTCTGCTCATCAGTGTCGCTTTACAGCATTACCTTAGTGCCGAGCTCAACCACTTGATTGGGGGGGAGATTGAAGAAGCTCGTCGCGCCTTCCGACTGGCGCGTCATCCATGAGAACAGGGCGCAACGCCAGGCAGACATGCCGCCGGGACCGTCCGCGACATTTGAACGCGCAACGAAGAAGGTGGTGGACATCGGTTCGAGTTCCACTCCGTGTGCTCCCAAACCCTGCAATGCCAGGGGGATGTCCACTTCCTGGCGGAAACCGAAATGCAAAGCGACATCGTACATGCCGGGTGCGAGCTGGGTGACTTTCAGGCGCTCGGGCAACTCGATGTAAGGCACGTCCTCGGTCACCACATGCAGGAACAGGGTCTGCTCATGCAATACCTTGAAGTGCTTGAGGTTGTGGAACAGAGCACTGGGTACCATGGTCGGATCGGCCGTCAGGTAGACCGCAGTACCCGGCACGCGCGGTACTTCGGGTTGTGTTCCGGAGATGAACAGGGACATGGGGATGTCGATCTTGCGCCGCTGTTCGGAGATCAGAGTGCTGCCGCGTTTCCAGGTCGAGAGCAGCAGGAACAGGAACAGGCCGAATGCCAGCGGCATCCAGCCGCCGTGGAATAGTTTGGTCAGATTGGAGCTGAAAAACATCAGCTCCAGCAACACGAATATCAGCAATGCGGGCAACAGCAGCGCGCGTCCCCGTCCCGGCAACATCAGTGTGACGAAGACGGTCAGCAGGGTAGTGATGATCATGGTGCCGGACACCGCGATGCCATAAGCCGCGGCCAGTGCATTGGAGGAGCCGAACTGGAACACAAGGACGATCACGCCGACCATCATCATCCAGTTCACGGCGGGAATGTAGATCTGTCCGCGCTGCGAATCGGAAGTGTGCTGGATGTACAGGCGCGGCAGATAGCCCATACGCATGGCTTGCAGGGTCATCGAATAAGCGCCGGAAATGGTGGCCTGCGAGGCGATCACCGTGGCGGCGGTGGCCAGAGCAACCAGCGGCAGCATGAACCACTCTGGCGCCAGCAGATAGAACGGGTTCTGGATCGCATCTGCCGAGCGCAACACCAGCGCGCCCTGTCCGAAGTAATTGATGAGCAGGGCCGGACAGACCAGCCCGTACCAGGCCAACTGTATGGGTTTGGCGCCGAAGTGACCCATATCCGCATACAGCGCTTCCCCTCCGGTGAGTGCCAGGAACACGGCCGACAACAGCATGAACATGCCTGCCGGATGTTCCACTGCGAATCGGATCGCATACATCGGGTTGGCCGCATGCAGCACGACGGGGTTCTGTACGATGCTGATAGCACCGAGAACTGCCAGCGCGAAAAACCACAGCAATGTGATCGGGCCGAACAGTTTTCCCATGTTGCCAGTGCCGTGCCGCTGGATGAAGAACAAACCGGTGAGCACGCCGACCGTGATCGGAATGATGAACTGCTCGAAGGCGGGGGTGGCGACACTGATTCCCTCGACGGCGGAGAGTACCGAGATGGCCGGCGTAATGAGCGCATCGCCGTAAAAGAGGGCGGCCGCAAAGATGCCCGCCGTGACGATCCACATTTTCCAGCGTGCTGTGCCCTTTGACGAACGGTTTGCGAGTGCAGTCAGCGCGAGCACACCGCCTTCGCCGTCGTTGTCGAACTTGAGCATGACCCACACGTATTTGATCGAGATGATCAGCATCATCGCCCAGAACAATGCGGATAAGGTCGCCAGCACGTTGGGTTCGTTGGGAGTCAATCCGTGCGGACCAACGAAGGCTTCCTTGAATGCATACAAGGGACTGGTGCCGATGTCGCCATACACAACGCCGAGCGCGGCTAACGCCAATGTCCCGGTCGATGCCTTTTTATTTGCATGCTTCATATCCATTTAGTACTCCCTCCCCCGGCTTTTTTTATCTGTCTGCGCAAGAATGGGGCGGCACTCTACGCTTGATTATGCCCAAAAACAAACTCGGACTTTGCAGGAAAAACCCTTGGTTTGTTATGACATATCAATTATATGGGTACTTGCCTCCTGTCGGCGGGAGTCTCAAAACCCGGTAGGCCGCGTTTCAGACCGGTCGGCAGTCCGGCTGACCGATCCCGATTTGTATACCGGGCCAGCAAGAATCTTTACAACTTTTATATACCCGCGGGATTTATCTATACACCGTTTTGATCTGCAATTCCCTACCATGCATCTTGTGCTTTTTACACTTTAGGGGAAAACAAATGGACTGGTTCTATCTATTGTTGATTCTGGCTCTCTTCGGTCTGAGCGTGTTGCTGATATACGGCATCGAGAAACTGGGGAGGCCGCAATGACCTTCTTTCATATCGTCGGCGCCATCGTAGCCCTGCTACTGATGGTTTATCTCGTCATTGCCTTGCTTAAACCGGAGTTGTTCTGATGAGCGCCAACGGATTGCCGCAAATTGCCTTGTACCTCGGTGTACTACTTGCACTGGCGAAGCCACTCGGCTGGTACATGGCACAAGTTTATGAAGGAAAGCTGCCGGTGTTTGTACGCTGGGTGGTTCCAGCCGAGAATCTCTTTTACCGCCTGTGCGGCGTGGACAGCAGGCAGGAGATGCGCTGGACCCGCTATGCGCTGGCCATGTTGTGGTTCGCGCTGCTCGGCGTGCTGGCGGTGTATGCCATGCAACGCCTGCAGGGTATGCTGCCCTTGAATCCGCAAGGCTTGGCCGCGGTCAGTCCCGACTCCGCTTTCAACACCGCGATCAGCTTCATGACCAATACCAACTGGCAGGGTTACAGCGGCGAATCCACGATGAGCTATCTCGTCCAGATGGCCGCACTGGCGGTACAGAACTTCTTCTCTGCCGCCGCCGGCATGGCCGTGCTGGTGGCGCTGGTACGCGGCTTTGCGCGTCACACCACGGAAACCATAGGCAACTTCTGGGTGGATATGACGCGCAGCATCATCTATATATTGTTGCCGCTCTCCGTCGTGCTGGCGCTGGTGCTGGTCAGCCAGGGCGTGGTGCAGAACCTGTCCGCCTATCAAACCGCACCCACGGTGGAAACGATCACCTACGACAACCCAAAGATGGATGCCGAAGGTAACGCGCTGAAAGATGCCTCGGGCAACCCGGTCACCGAAAAGGCGACAACCAAAGAGCAGGTCATCGCCAAGGGCCCGGTGGCGTCGCAGGAGGCGATCAAGCAACTCGGCACCAACGGCGGCGGCTTCTTCAATGCCAACTCGGCTCACCCGTTCGAGAATCCCACACCGTTCTCCAATTTCCTGGCGATGCTGGCGATCTTCCTGATCCCCGCCGCGCTGTGCTACACCTTCGGCAGCATGGTGGGCGACACGCGCCAGGGTTGGGCGATCTTGCTGGCCATGACCATTTTGTTCGTCGGCTTCCTTGCCGTGGCTGAATACGCCGAGCAGCAGGGCAATCCCGCCTTCACTGCGTTGGGTGTGGATCAAGATGCTTCTGCTACGCAGCCCGGCGGCAACATGGAAGGCAAGGAGACACGCTTCGGCATCGTCAACTCCGCGCTGTTCGCCACCATCACCACGGCGGCTTCTTGCGGGGCGGTGAATGGGATGCACGACTCCTTCACGCCGCTGGGCGGGCTGGTCCCGCTAGCGCAGATCCAGCTGGGCGAAGTGATCTTCGGTGGGGTCGGCTCCGGCCTGTACGGCATGCTGGTGTATGCCGTGATCGCGGTGTTCCTCGCCGGGCTGATGATAGGCCGCACGCCGGAATACCTGGGCAAGAAGATCGAGGCGTTCGACATCAAGATGGCCTCGCTCGTGATCCTGCTTCCACCCATGTTGATCCTCGGTGGTGCGGCGCTGGCCGTCATGCTGGCCGCGGGCAAGGCCGGCGTCGCCAATCCCGGCGCGCACGGCTTCAGCGAGATCCTGTATGCGTTCTCGTCCGCCGTCGGCAACAACGGCAGTGCGTTCGCCGGATTGTCGGCCAACACGCCGTTCTATAACGTTGCGCTGGGCTTGGAGATGTTCTTCGGCCGCATCTGGCTGATGATCCCGGTGCTGGCGCTGGCCGGCTCGCTGGCCGCCAAGAAACGCATCCCCGCCAGCATAGGCAGCATGGCCACGCATACCCAGATGTTCGTCTGGCTGCTGATCGGCACGGTGCTGCTGGTGGGGGCTTTGAATTTTGTGCCAGCGCTGGCGCTGGGGCCGGTGATCGAACACCTGAACATGATCAATGCACATTAAACGCAGGGTGGGCACGTTTGGTGTGCCCACGCTGTTTGATATCCATACGATTTACGCGTGGCGCTAAAACCGTGCCCACCCTGCGAAGGAGATTTACATGACAACTAAAGCAATTCCGTTTCCCCTGTTTGAGCGCGGCATCGTCAAACAGGCCGTGGTGGACTCGTTCAGGAAGCTGAGTCCGCGCCAGCAGATGAAGAACCCGGTGATGTTCGTGGTGTGGGTCGGTAGCGTGCTGACCACGGCATTGTTCTTCCAGGCGCTGGCCGGACATGGCGAAGCCCCGTCCGGCTTCATCCTGGCAATCACGCTGTGGTTGTGGTTCACCGTGCTGTTCGCCAATTTTGCCGAAGCAGTGGCGGAAGGCCGCAGCCGTGCCCAGGCTGCCGCCATGCGCAGTGCCAAGCGCGACATCCATGCCAAGAAGCTTATGCGTCCAAAGTATGGAGAACAGTACGTTCTGGCACCCGGCTCCAGTTTGCGTAAGGACGATGTGGTGATGGTGGAAGCCGGAGATTTCATTCCGGGCGACGGCGAAGTGATCGAAGGCGTGGCGTCGGTGGACGAAAGTGCCATCACCGGCGAAAGCGCGCCGGTGATACGCGCCTCCGGCGGCGACTTCAGCGCGGTGACGGGTGGTACGCGCGTGCTGTCGGACTGGCTGGTGGTGCGCATCACCACCAATCCGGGCGAGACCTTCCTCGATCGCATGATCGCCATGGTGGAAAGCGCCAAGCGCCAGAAGACGCCGAACGAGATCGCGCTCACCATATTGCTGGTGGCGATGACGCTGATCTTCCTGTTCGTCATCGTCACCCTGTTGCCGTTCTCCATCTACAGCGTCGAGGTGGCAGGCGCAGGGCAACCGGTCAGCATTACCGTGCTGGTGGCGCTGCTGGTGTGCCTGATCCCGACCACGATCGGCGGTTTGCTTTCCGCCATCGGCGTGGCAGGCATGGGGCGCATGCTGCAGAAGAACGTGATCGCCACGTCGGGCCGTGCGGTGGAAGCCGCGGGAGATGTGGATGTGCTGCTGCTGGACAAGACCGGCACGATCACACTGGGCAACCGCCAGGCCAGCAGTTTTCTGCATGCGAGCGGCGTGACCGAGGCTGAACTGGCCGACGCAGCGCAGCTTGCTTCGCTGGCCGATGAAACACCGGAAGGCCGCAGCATCGTCGTGCTGGCCAAAGAGAGATTCGGCCTGCGCGAACGCTATATTCACGAGATGGGAGCGACCTTTGTTCCATTCAGTGCGCACACCCGCATGAGCGGCGTAAATATGGGAAGTCGCCAGATACGCAAGGGCGCGACCGATGCGATCCGCGATTACGTGATCGATCTCGGCGGGATTTTCCCCACGGAGGTGAATACCATCGTGGACACCGTCTCGCGCCGCGGCAGCACGCCGCTGGTGGTGGCGGACGGACTCAAGGTGCTCGGCGTGATCGAACTCAAGGATGTGGTCAAGGGCGGCATCAAGGAACGTTTCGCCGAACTGCGCCGCATGGGCATCAAGACCATCATGATCACCGGCGACAACCGGCTTACTGCCGCCGCCATCGCCGCCGAGGCGGGCGTGGACGACTTCCTCGCCGAAGCCACGCCGGAAGCCAAGCTGAAGCTGATCCGCGAACATCAGGCACAGGGACGGCTGGTGGCAATGACCGGCGACGGCACCAACGACGCTCCGGCGCTGGCGCAGGCCGATGTCGCGGTGGCGATGAACACCGGCACGCAGGCAGCCAAGGAAGCCGGCAACATGGTGGACCTGGATTCCAATCCGACCAAGCTGATCGAGATCGTCGAGACCGGAAAACAGATGCTGATGACGCGCGGGTCGCTGACCACCTTCAGCATCGCGAACGATGTGTCGAAATATTTCGCCATCATTCCGGCGGCTTTCGCTTCCACCTATCCGGCGCTCGGCAAACTGAACGTGATGGGACTGGCAACGCCGTCCAGCGCCATCCTGTCCGCCGTGATCTTCAACGCGCTGATCATCATCGCGCTGGTGCCGCTGGCACTCAAAGGCGTGAAATACCGGGCCATCGGGGCGAACGTATTGCTGCGCAACAATCTGCTGATCTACGGGCTGGGCGGCCTCGTCGTCCCTTTCGTTGGCATCAAGCTGATCGACCTGTTGCTGGTTGCGCTGCATCTGGTTTCGTAGCGTGGGCACGTCGTTTGTGCCCACCCTACCGATGGATTTTTAGAAAGGATTAATCATGTTCAAAGAATTCCGCCCCGCTGTTACCAGCTTCCTGCTGCTGACGCTGCTTACGGGCATTGTTTATCCCTTGCTGGTGACCGGCATCTCGCAGCTGGCCATGCCGGCCAAAGCCAACGGCAGCCTGATCGTGAAAGACGGCAAGCCTGTGGGTTCCAGCCTCATCGGCCAGTCGTTCTCCGACCCGAAGTATTTCTGGAGCCGTCCCTCTGCGACAGGCCCGATGCCGTATAACCCCACAGCTTCCGGCGGCTCGAACCTGGGGCCGACCAATCCGGCCTTGCTGGATGCCGTGAAAGCGAGGGTGCAGGCCCTGCGCGACGCCGATCCGGGTAATGTGCAGCCAGTCCCGGTCGACCTGGTGACCGCGTCCGCCAGCGGGCTCGACCCGCACATCAGCCCGGCTGCCGCAGAATATCAGCTTGCGCGCGTGGCACGGGTGCGCAACCTCGAACCGGATGCCTTGCGCAAGCTGGTGGCGGAACACACCGAAGGCCGTCAGTTCGGCATCCTGGGCGAGCCGAGGGTGAATGTGCTGGAGCTCAATCTGGCTTTGGATGCGATGCGCTAGGACTGCACGGTTTCGTGCCCGCCCTTTTGGCGTGATAGTTGATTTGTGCTGGGATATGATTGCTGCCGCGTGGACAAAAACACAAGCACGCGACTTGCGCGCATCGGTACTTCATTGCCAAAGGGGGTGAAATGAAACGGATCACGGGGAGGGTTCTGGCGTCGCTGGCTGTGCTGGCGAACAACGCACAAGCTGTAATAGCCATGCCGCAAAGGGAACATGTACAGACGATAGTCTGGGTGATGGAAGCGGTGACCTTCGTCACCATCGCGGCGATCTTCTGGTTCGTCTGGCGCATCAGCAAGCGGGCAAAAGAAAACAGGAAGCCGAGGCGGGAAAATTGATCGAAAGATGCAATTCGGCCAATAGCATGCCTGGTTGCTGCATGGACATACCAACATAAGGAGTCGTTGCGTCTGCTTATATCATTCCTTATGATGCAGGCGAGGGTGTCTGCCTGATTACGGTTATGTTCTTTTTGGAGCTTCGCATGGGCTTGCTTAAAACAAATATAGTCGAAACCTGGCTGGCACAGCGGATTCGCGATCACCTGGCCGGCAAGATCGTCGTGCCTTTCAACGTCAGGTCACCGAACGATAATGTTTACAAGTTCGGAGAGGGTGATCCTGCATTTACCATTTCCCTGAAAGACCAGAATGCATTGACCGCGATCGCGCGGTTCGACGAGCTGCGCTTTACCGAAGCGTATATCAATGGCAGCCTGGATATAGAGGGAGATATCTGGGCTGTTATCAGCTGCCGCGAGATTTTGAGCGATAAACGCCCGCTGCATTCCATCTGGCGGCGCATCGAGCCTTTGATCTCGGGGCAGGTGCATACGAATCGACGCGCGATCGAGGAACATTACGATTATGAGAGCGAGTTTTACCTCAAATTCATGGATCGAAGCAGGTGTTACTCGCAAGCCGTGTTTGAACATGACGATGAGCCGCTGGAAACGGCGCAACGGCGCAAACTGGAATTTGTCGTGCAAAGCTGCGGGCTCAAGCCGGGCGATCGGGTGCTGGATGTCGGTGGCGGCTGGGGAACGTTTGTCGAACATGCCGGGAAGCAGGGGATACACGTAACGGCGCTGACGATTGCGCGCAAGTCGGAGGAGTTCATTAACGACCTGATCCGGCGGCTGCACCTCCCCTGCGAAGTCATATACGGCGATTTTTACGAGCACACAACTGCGGAACCCTATGATGCGATCGTCATCCTCGGCGTCATGGAGCATCTTCCGGATTATCCGGCTGTCGTGAGCCAGTTCCTGCGTTTGTTGAAACCCGGTGGAAAAATATATCTGGATGCCAGTTCGTTCCGGGAAAAGTATTCCAAACCCACTTTTATTTCACGTTATGTGTATCCCGGCAATCACCGCTATTTTTGCCTGCACGATTTCCTGACCCAGGTCGCCAAAACGAACCTGGAGGTCAGGAGTATCAATAACGACCGCCACAGTTATTACCTGACTTGCCGGGAGTGGGCGAAGAATCTGGATGCAGAACGTGAGGAGATCGTCAAACGCTGGGGGGAAAAGGTTTACAGGATATTTCGACTCTATCTGTGGGGCTCGTCCTACTCGTTCTTTAACCGCGGCATGGATGCGTTCCGGCTGGTGCTGGAACGCCCGGGGATATGATGCGCGATAGCTGTCCTCAAGACTGACCAAATACCGCCATGCTCATCAATTGTGTTGCCTACCGGAACGGGGTCAAGCTCGCCGACCTTGCCGTCGAAGAGATCAGCGATTATCTCGGTCGCAAGGATTGTTTCGTCTGGGTGGCGCTGCGCGACACGACCGACGCGGAGCTTGAGACGATGCAGAAGGAATTCGGGCTGCACGATCTGGCGGTCGAGGACGCGCGGCACGGCCACCAGCGGCCCAAGATCGAGGAGTATGGCGATACGCTGTTCATGGTGATGCACGTCGTGGAGTCCGACCAGTCCGAGTTGACGGTCGGCGAGATCAACATCTTCGTCGAGCGCAATTTCATCCTTTCGATCCGCAACCGGACGAAGCAGGGTTTTCTCGGGGTGCGCGAACGCTGCGTGCGCGAGCCGGAATTGTTGCGGCTGGGGTCGGGTTTCGTGCTCTATGCCCTGATGGACGCAGTGGTGGACCGTTACTTCCCGGTGATCAATGAGCTGGAGTCGCAACTGGAATCCATCGAGGAGCATTTGTTCGACAAGAATGCCGCCCTATCCAACATCGAGCAGTTGTACGAGCTGAAGCGCAAGGTCGTGGTGCTCAAGCATGCGGTCCTGCCGCTGATGGAGGCGACCGGGAAGCTGTACGGCGGGCGCGTGCCGCCGGTGTGTGCCTCCACCCAGGATTATTTCCGCGATGTCTACGACCACTTGGCGCGCATCAATTCCACGATAGACGCCATACGCGACACCATCACCACGGCGATCCTGGTATCCCAGTCCACGGTATCCATCGAGCAGAACGAGATCAACAAACGCCTGGCAGCCTGGGCCGGCATCTTCGCCGTCGCCACCGCGTTCGCCGGGATATGGGGCATGAATTTCCATAACATGCCGGAATTGTCGCTCGAGTACGGCTATCCACTGGCGCTGCTCGTGATCACCGGCACTTGCAGCTATCTGTACTACCGCTTCAAGAAGTCCGGCTGGCTGTGATCCCGTCGAGAAAATGATGGCCGACCAACGCCCCGATCCCGATGCGCTGCTGGAAAAGGTGCAGCGCGCCGAAGCGATCCGCCGCCGCGGGCGCCTGAAGATATTCTTCGGCGCTTCCGCCGGCGTCGGCAAGACCTTCGGCATGTTGCTGGCCGCGCGCGAGCGCCGCGCCGAAGGCCTGGACGTGGTGGCGGGCTATGTGGAAACGCACCAGCGCGCCGAGACGGAGCAACTGCTGGAAGGGCTGGAGCTCCTGCCGCTGCGCGCGGTGAATTACCAGAACGCAACGTTGCGCGAGTTCGACCTGGATGCCGCGCTCAAGCGCCATCCGGCGCTGATTCTGGTGGACGAACTGGCGCATTCCAACGCGCCCGGTTCGCGGCATGCGAAGCGCTGGCAGGACGTGGAGGAATTGCTGGATGCGGGGATCGACGTCTATACCGCGGTCAACGTTCAGCACATCGAGAGTCTGAACGACATCATTTCCCAGATCACCGGCATCCCGGTCTGGGAGACCGTTCCCGATGCGGTGATCGAGAGCGCCAACGAGATCGAGCTGATCGACCTGCCTCCCGACGAATTGCTGCAGCGGCTGAAGGAAGGAAAAGTCTACCTGCCCCAGCAGGCGGAGCGCGCGGCGAAGAATTTCTTCCGCAAGGGCAACCTGATCGCGTTGCGCGAGCTGGCGTTGCGGCGCACGGCGGACCGGGTGGACGCGCAGATGCGCGACTATCGCGAAGACCACGCCATCCAGAACGTGTGGCAGGTCAAGGAGCGCCTGCTGGTCTGCATCGGGCCGGGCGGCACTGCCGAGAACCTGGTGCGTGCGGCGTATCGTCTTGCGCAGTTGCTGAAGGCGGAGTGGATCGTGGTGTATGTCGAGACCGCGAAACTGCAGCGGCTTTCCAGGGAACAGCGCGATGCCATATTGCGCACGCTGAAACTGGCGGAGGAACTGGGTGCGGAGACCGCCACGCTGAGCGGCTACCAGCTGGCAGAGGAATTGATCGCCTATGCCCGTACCCGCAACGCCACGCGCATCGTGCTGGGCAAGCCGACACGGCCGGAATGGAAGCGCTGGCTGTTCGGTTCGCTAGTCGATGCCATCATCCGCCAGGCCAAGGACATCGATATCCATGTGGTGGGGAAAGAATCCGACTTCCTGTCCCAGGCGAGGGAGAATCCCTATTTCTCGCGCAGCCGCCTGTATCTCGGGCTCGCCTCCGAGGAGCAGCAAACGATGTTCAAGTGGCGCGTCGGCTACTTGTGGGCCGTTGTGGCAACGGCCATCAGCACGGGCATATCCTGGGTCATATACGACCATTTCGACCTGGCCAACCTGATCATGGTTTACCTGTTGGGCGTGGTGGTGGTCGCCGCGCGCTACGGGCGCGGCCCGTCGGTGTTGAGTTCATTCCTGGGCGTGGTGTCGTTCGATTTCTTCTTTGTGCCGCCGCGCTTCAGTTTTGCGGTCTCGGACAGCCAATACCTGGTCACCTTCGCCGTGATGCTGCTGGTTGCACTGGTGATCAGCGGCATGACGGTGAGCACCCGCCACCAGGCCAGGGTCGCCGGCCACCGCGAGCGGCGTATCGCTTCGCTGTATGCCCTGAGCCGCGAACTGGCGGCGACGCGCGGCGAGGAAAACATCCTGCGCATCGCGGTCAGGCATGTGGCGGATGTGTTTGAAGTCCAGGCGGCCGTGCTGTTGCCCAACGAGACGGGGCGCATCGTTTATCCGAAGGGCGAGGGCGAGCCGCAATCCTGCCATGGCAGCGACCTGAGCGTGGCGCAATGGGTGTACGACCATGGGCAGATGGCGGGACAAGGGACGGACACGCTGCCGGGAGGCGAATTGGTCTACCTGCCGCTGCAAGCCTCCTCGGGAATGATAGGTGTGCTGGCCCTGTTGCTGCTCAACCCGGCGCGGATCGCGCCGCCGGAACAACAGCGGCTGCTGGAAACCTTTGTCAGCCAGATCGCGCTGGCCCTGGAGCGGGTCAGGCTGGCGGCGGAAGCGCAGCGCGTCCAGTTGAAGATGGAGACGGAGCAGTTGCGCAATACCCTGCTGTCGGCGATCTCGCATGACCTGCGCACCCCGCTGGCCGCGATCGTTGGCGCCTCCAGCAGCCTGCTGCGCGACAGCGACCGGCTCGACGACCATGCGCGCCGTGAACTCGGCCAGTCCATTTACGAGGAGGCCGTGCGCATGGCAGGGCTGGCGAACAACCTGCTGGACATGGCGCGGCTGGAGGCGGGCGCGGTCGTGCTGAACCGGCAATGGCAGCCGCTGGAAGAGGTCGTCGGCGGGGCGCTGGCAGGCATGAGCTCGCGCATGGACCATCATCCGGTCAGCGTCAGGTTGCCGCGCGATCTGCCTTTGGTCGAGATCGACAGCCTGATGATGGAGCGGGTGTTTGCGAACCTGCTGGAGAACGCGGTGAAGTACACGCCGCCCGGCACCGCCATCGAAATATCCGCCGCGACTGACCGGGACGAATTGGTGGTGACCGTTTCCGATCATGGTCCGGGGATCCCGGCGGGGGAAGAAGAGCGCATCTTCGAGAAATTCCACCGCGTCGCCAGGGAAGGCAGCCAGGGCGGTGCGGGTCTGGGCCTGACGATCTGTCGCGCCATCGTGCAGGCGCACGGCGGAAGGATGTGGGCGGACAATCTGCCATCAGGCGGCGCGGCATTGCATTTCGCATTGCCGTTGACCGAGCCGCCCTCGATCGAACATGAAGAAGCCACTCATCCATGAGCAATGCAGCCACCATCATCGTTGTCGAGGATGAAGCGCAGATACGCCGCTTCCTGCGGACGACGCTGGCTTCTGAAGGCTATCAGGTGGTCGAGGCGGAAACCGGCAAGCAGGGATTGGCCGAAGCCGCGACTCGCAAGCCTGACCTGATCATCCTCGATCTCGGTCTGCCCGACATGGACGGAGTGGAAGTCGTCAGGGGAATACGCGGGTGGTCTTCCATCCCGGTCATCATCCTTTCCGCGCGCTCGCAGGAAGGCGACAAGATCTCCGCGCTGGATGCTGGGGCGGATGACTACCTGGTCAAACCTTTCGGTGTCGGCGAGTTGCTGGCAAGGATACGCGTGGCATTGCGTCATTTTTCTGCGGTGAATGGGGGGCAGGAAGGTGTCTTCTCGGTGGGGGAGCTGAAGGTGGACATGATCCGCCGCAAAGTCACGGTCGGCGGTGCAGAGGTCCACCTCACGCCGATCGAATACCGCCTGCTGGCCGTGCTGGTCAAGCACGCAGGCAAGGTGCTGACGCACCAGTTGTTGCTGAAGGAAGTCTGGGGGCCGAACTACGTGGAGCGTGCCCACTACCTGCGTATCTATATGGGTACTCTGCGCCACAAACTGGAGAAAGACCCGGCGCGACCGCGCTTCTTGTTGACTGAAGTTGGAGTAGGCTACCGTTTGGCGGTTGATTGAAACGCCCGACACGATCGATACAGCATTCGTAGGTCGGGTTAGCGCGGTGGAACCCGATATGAATTCAAAACAACGTCGGGTTACAACCGCGCAAGGCGTAGGCCGCGGTTGTATGGGGCTGAAGCCCCGACAACACACGCTCCGCGACGAAACCGCTAACCCGACCTACGGACTTCGTTCCTTAGGTCCCGAACGACTATCGGGAAATGTGAATTTCACCAAAAGCAATCCAAAGAAGGTGAAGCGGTGCGATGTTTCGCCATGAAAAAAACCCACCGGGCAAAGGTGGGGCACTCGGTCAGGCTACGGTGTGGTTCACACACTCACCGCACGCATCCTGTCAATCTTCTCGATAACAGCCTGATAGAGATCATGGTCGGAATCGGGGTTATTGCGGTCTGGATGGTGGAAACTACGGATCTTTTTCAGTTTAGTCATATCGTCTGGCAGGTCATGAACCTTGGTCACCCGGTCACCGTTTTTTTCCATCACGCGCTGAAGCTCAGCCTCCGCGCCTTCGCGTGTGTCATATAACTTTTTGCTGCCAAGACGCCAACCATCCTGGTTTTTGCGTGGGGATAGCTTTTCCTTACCATCAAACCAGATCCATTTGCCGGTATCGGGATCCTGTTCAAAATGAATGGTGGTGATGGTGTAGGTGTAGACGGGCCGCTCGATTTCCTTGGCGAATAGCTTGATGATCTTGCCGGCAGTCCCCACCATCGCAAGGTAATACGCGCCTGCCTCATGCGGGCAGAACGCGCTGCTGTGCGTTGGTTCAGGCTTGCTGTCGTTACTTGATGAATTCATTTCAGCCATGCGGCTGAGTGCTTTGCGTTGTGCGTTGGTCACTGGTATTGCTCCTTATATTAGTTGAAACCCACTGGGATCACCCCTCGCTGAAGGGATCACTCGCTGGACTCCTGGACTGCCTGAACAGCTTCGAAGCGACCATGTCTTGCGCCCGAGCCGTTCTTGAACTCATCGTCGCCGGCGGTCGGGGACTGATCCGCTCGAAAAAACAAAAGGCCACCTCGAAGGATGGCCTGATCGCTTGCTATGCCTGACTCCCAGAGCAGGCTTCGAATCTACGACCTGCGAATTAACGGTCGTATTCCCAAGTCACCACTGGGGCGCCAATCAATTAAATCAATTAAATCAGTTGCATAATTATACTGCACCTGATGTAAATGTGCTGCATATTGCCGGATCTAGTGCAGAAAATAACAAAATCAAAGGTACCGGAGTCTGGAGCGACAGTCCGCAATGGCCGGAGGCTGTGTAAAAACGTTGAATCAAACAAGGTGCCCGAGAAGTCGATTCATCAGAACGATCTGCAATCGATTTATTTGTATTCGGCGATGGTTTTACACCCCTGAGAATTCTTCGATATTTTGTTTTTACACAGCCTCGCGGAACTTCGGACCGTAACTGTCAGATAAAGTCCGGACTACTACAAATAAATGTATGTGTATTGTCCTGATCAATACAGCAAAAGCGCAGGTGGACTGCGGAGGTTACTTCTTCTGCCTGACTGCGGCAGCACATTCTGACACCAGTTCCCAGCCGCGGTAGATCATGCCGCTGTACATCTGCACCAGTGCGGCGCCCGCCTGCATCTTTTCCAGTGCATCCGAACCTTTCAGTATGCCGCCCACGCCGATGATGGGCAGCGCGCCTTGCAGTTCGGCAGCAAGTTGGCGAATGACGGCGGTGGATTTATCTCGTACCGGTGCGCCGCTCAGGCCGCCGGCCTCGTTGCCATGCGGCAGGTTCTCCACGCCTTCGCGCGACAAGGTGGTGTTGGTGGCGATCACGCCGTCGATGTGATGCTTGATGAGCAGTGCGGCGATCTGCCTGATCTGGTCGCTGTCCAGGTCGGGAGCGATCTTCACGGCCAGCGGTACATATTTGCCATGCTGCTGTGCCAGCTTTTCCTGCTCGGCCTTTAGCTGCGCGAGCAGTGCGTCCAGCTCGTCGCCACCCTGCAATTGGCGCAGGTTCTTGGTGTTGGGCGAGGAGATGTTGATGGCGACATAGCTGGCATGCGCGTACACCTTGCGCAGGCCGATCAGGTAATCTTCCGCCGCTTTTTCGATCGGCGTGTCGGCGTTCTTGCCGATGTTGATGCCGAGGATGCCTTTGAATTTCGCGCGCTTCACGTTCCCGATGAGTGCATCCACGCCGTCGTTGTTGAAGCCCATGCGGTTGATGATGCCCTGTACCTGCGGCAGCCGGAACAAACGCGGTTTGGGATTGCCGGGTTGCGGGCGCGGCGTCACGGTGCCGATCTCGATGAAGCCGAAACCGAGCGCGGCGAGCGGGTCGATATAGCCGCCGTTCTTGTCCAGCCCCGCTGCCAGCCCGATCGGGTTCGGGAAGTTCAATCCCATCACCGTGCGCGGATCATCGGCGGGACGCTTGACGACAAATGGCAGGGTACCCAAGCAATGTGCCGTTCTCAGCGCATCGAGCGTGGCGTGATGGGCTGTCTCGGGATCGAGCGCGAACAGGGCGGGGCGGAGCAATTGGAACATCTACTGGTCTTTCTTGGTGACGACGGGGATGGGGAACGGTTTTTTCTTGAAAGCGTCGGTGCGTTTCTTGCCGCGCCAGTTCTCGGCGACGACATCGCTGACCTGCAGGCAGAGCAAGCCGAACAGTGCGAGGCTGGCGATCAGTTCCCCGGTGTGCGCTACAAGATAGACCGTTCCCCCGCTCAGGCGATACGCCGCCAGTGCAATGCCGCCGACCGCGATGCCGGAGACTGCGCCAAGCAATACGCGGCTCCAGTCGCCTTGTGCCAAGCCGGAGAAGACGGTGCTCTCATGCCACAGCAATTGAAGCGCGACGAGCAACAGCAGCGGGGAAGCCCAGAACAGCCAGCCCAAATGGTCTACCCAGATCGTTCCGGCTGTCAGCCCAGTCAGCGCTGCGAGCAATAGGAGCATTGAAACAGCTTCTGCAGGTAACGCGGGCAGCGCGAGTCTGCGCATGCCTAGCCGAACCAGGCCGGGCAAACCGGCCAGCCATAGGCGCGTGATCAATACGGCGGGCAGCAGCGTCGCTCCGCATAGCGCGGCGAGCAGCAGTGCTGCCGTATCCGAACCGGCCGGGCTGAACCATGCGCCTGCGAAGAGGTTCAGATAGGCGAGCAGAATGCAAATGGCCATCCCCGCCACGCCATTCCAGAGCAGATATCCGCGTTGCGAACGCAACAGACTGTTGCCGCCCCGATGAAACGTGAGCGTGTCGAGCAGAAAACCGAACGCGATGATGGTCATGATGCCCGCTAGCGCAGGCAACCAGACTGCACCAGCGACAGGAGCGGGTGCATCCCATCCTTGGCCGGAGAGGGAAGTTGCCAGGGGAGGCAAAAGCAATAGCGCAACGATGAACGCGGTGACGCGGTTTCTCATGATTGTTCTTTTTGCAGAATGCCCTGCCATACGCCGTCCTGCAAACCCTGCAGCGGCTGGAAATTGGCCTTGTAGGCCATCTTGCGGCTGTCCGCTATCCAGTAACCGAGATAGAGGTAGGGTAGCTGCAATTTACGGCATAGCTCGATCTGCCACAGCACATTGAATGTGCCGAAGCTCGAATGCGGGATATCCGGATCGTAGAAGGTATAGACCGCAGACAAGCCGTCCTGCAGTACGTCGACCACGCTGACCATGCGCAACACGCCATTTTCGCGAAATTCCACCAGCAGGGTGTCGACATGGCTTTGCAGCAGGAAGTTGCGGTATTGCTCGGGGCTGTCGTCGTCCATGCCGCCGTCGCGGTGGCGTGCCTCCTGATAGCGGCGATACAGCTCGAAATATTCCGCTTTGTCCTTCAAGGCATGCAGCGTGACGCTCAGCCCGCTGTGATGTTTGCGGCTGCGGCGTTGCGAGCGCGTCGGCGTGAAATCGTCGACGACTATGCGTGCCGGCACGCATTGATGGCAGGTGTCGCATCGCGGACGATAGGTGAAGGTGCCGCTGCGGCGAAAGCCGTGGCGCACCAGTTCCGAGTAGATCGGTGAAGTGATGAGGAAGCTGGGGGTGGCCACCTGCGAACGCGCTTCGAGCCCCTCCAGATAACTGCACGGGTAGGGCGCGGTCAGATAGAGATGCAATGCGGAAAGCTGAATGTCCTTGAGCAGGCTCATGTGAATAGGTCGTCGTCAAAACGCCAGGTGGTTACAGGTGCGTAGTTTATCAATTCCTGCAGGCGAGCGATAAATTCCTTGCGCGGAATCTCGCGGGCGCCCAACGATGCCAGATGGGGCGTGTTCATCTGGCAGTCGATCATGCCGAAATCCCATCTTTTGAGCTGCGCGGCGAGATGGGCGAGGGCGATCTTGGATGCATCCGTCCTGCGGCTGAACATGGATTCGCCATAGAACATCCTGCCCAGCGCGATCCCGTAGAGTCCGCCTGCGAGCTGTCCGCCCATCCATGTCTCTATGGAATGGGCATAGCCCAAGCGGTGCAATTCGCAATAGGCAGCGATCATTTCTTCGTGTATCCACGTGCCGTTGGCTCCCGCCCGGGGTGCTGCGCACGCGCGCATGACCTGCTCGAAGGCGGTGTCGGTACGGACTTCATGGTCGCCCTTGCGCAGGGTCTTGCGCAAGGAATGCGAGAACTTGAATTCTCCGGGGAACAGCACCATGCGCGGGTCCGGGCTCCACCACAGGATGGGTTCGCCTTCGCTGAACCATGGGAAGATGCCGTGACGATAGGCTTCCAGCAGACGCGTGGCGGAAAGGTCGCCGCCTGCCGCGAGCAGACCGTTGGGGGAACGCAACGCTTGAGTGACCGGCGGGAAGTAAATGCGATGTTCCAGTAGGGGAATCATGATGAAATGAAAGTTATAGACCTTTTTGCTTATAGTCAGGGTTACCGATTTGTGCTTATATTATGACCCATACAAGGTGCGCAGACGCTGGGAGACGAGATGTTGGGTATTTTCGGGAAGAAATCGGATCATCCTCTGGCGGATATGAAGTCGGCGCTGCAAGTGCTTGAGGACGTCCCGAAGAACGATGCGCTGAACGCGGTGCAGGAACTGACGGGATGGATCGAGACCATCGTCGAATTGGCCGATGAATTGCGTCTGGACCATGAGTACGCCGTGCTGCGCATGTTCGACGAAACGGCGCAGCAATTTGTGCGCAAGTTGTTGCGCGACTATTTCACCGTCCAATCCCTGTCGAAATTTCAGGAAAACCGTCTATGGACGGTACTGAACAATTTTTACACACAGAGTGAGCTGGCTCATCACGGCGTACTGACACGCTTCCGCAACGGCGAGCGGGGCGCTTCCGGCATCAAACCGGAATTGGCCACTTTGAATGCGCGCGGCATCGCGGCTTTGACCGGTCGCCTGAAGATGGCTGTTGCGCGTTACGCGCTGGTTGAATCCGTTCTATGGCAACACTTGTCGGAGTTTTACGGCCACGCCGAAATGAACGGCTACCAGAACGATACCGTGCCTTTGTATGCCGGGGTATCCGGCAATACTTCCGTGACCCAGGAATTTACTGCCTTGCTGACCTGGTACGGCGTGAGTGCGGGCGTATTGAGTCCTTTGCAGGAACACATCACCGAGCGTCTGGTCGCCTATGCGAATGACGGCCTGGCGGTGTATGACCAATACAATGCCAATGGCATATTCCTGTTCGATCTTTCGCAGCCCACACCGCCCATGCGCATCGCCGCCGATGCCACATTGCATCCGGCGTTGCGTTTTCTGGTTGCAGGCAAGGCAATGGCAAAGTTCAACGAGCTGAGCAAGATACTGGACAAGGGGATCGTGCCGGACTATGTCCATTTCAACGGGGCGAACTATGAGGCTGAACTGGTGCAGGAGATATTGCATCGCCTGATCGCTAACCTGACCCAGCCGCCTCCGACGCGCCGCAACCCGCGCCGCAAGATCAGCGTGAACCTGAAAGTGGCAAACGGCTTTTTCAAGATGCTGGAAAAGACCGATCTGAGCCTGAACTTCAGTTCCGATGCGGGGGATATCTGGGACGTGGAGGATATCAGCGCAACGGGTTTCCGCAGCGTGGTTCCCATTGCCCGGGTGGACGGGATCAAGATCGGTTCGCTGATCGGCAGCAAGCCGGAAAACGTTCCGCACTGGGGCGCAGGCATCGTGCGCAGGCTGAGTCGCGACGAGAATAACAATCTGCATATCGGCGTGGAAGTGCTGAGCACACAGATCGCAGGGGTGTCTTTATCCGACCGTGTCCAGACACTCAATGATGATGCGCAAATTGCGATATACCTGAACCGACCGGCCGATACCAGCGGGGAAGCATGGTTGCTGATGAAACCGGACACGTTTTCGCCCAATCGCAGTCTGAATATGGAACTTGGCGGCAAGGGCTACCTGCTGTTGCCCCTGTCTCTGGTTGAAACCGGGGAAGATTACGACCTCGCACGCTACCGCCGCATGGAGCAGGACACCACGACCGAATAAGGCGTCATTCGGACAATCTTCGCGTCAGCCATTGTTCTATGTCGCGTATTTCCTCGGGGCAGACCGAATGAGGCATGTCATAGCTGTGCCACTCAAGCATATAGCCCTGCCGTAGCAGTTCATCCGCAGAAGCGCGCCCGAAACCGTGGGGAATCACCGCATCGTCCCGACCGTGCGCCATGAAGATCGGAGTATGTCTGGCGGATACTCCAGCTTCCGACTGAAGTGTCTCGGGCAACGGCAGGTAAGTGGAAAGCGCCAATATCCCGCCCAGCCTTTCCCTGTGTCGCAGCCCGGTATGCAGTACGACCGCGCCTCCCTGTGAGAAGCCCGCTAGAAAGATGTTTTCTGCTGCAATGCCGCGTTGTCTTTCCCGAGTGATCAATTTTTCAATTTCAGCCTGCGAGGCACGAATTCCGGCGGAGTCTTCATGTCTGCCGATGTTGGCGGATATTTCGGCTGAAGCTGCCCCGACCAGGATGTCGTACCAGGCGCGCATCGCATAACCGCCGTTAATAGTCACGGGGCGAATAGGGGCATGCGGGAAGATGTATCGCACCACGACCGGAAGCTTCAGTTCATCGGCGATGGGGACGAAATCCTCGCCATCCGCACCCAGCCCATGCAGCCAGATGATGCAGTGTTCAGGATCGGTTCCCGTTTCCAGGGTGATGCCGGGGAGAATTGACGTCATTTTTGTTGTTGGACCAAATTACGAAATGAAACTCTTCAATCGGGATACAGGCTAAGGTAGTCTGAACATGTGCCGATAATAAATGTCAGGCACGTATAAAAATAACAGAAAAATAACAGAGTTGGGGGAGCAATGAAAAGACATATCACACCGACCTCCGTCGAACGGGTCATGCGCGAAGACGATTTTATCGTCTCCATGACCGACCCGAAGGGGATCATCACATACTGCAACCGTATCTTCATCGAGTTTTCCGGCTACAGCGAAACGGAACTTCTCGGCACGCAACACAACATCATCCGCCATCCGGACATGCCGCGAGCCGTATTCAAACTGCTGTGGGACAAGATACAGAACCGCGAAGAGTGCTTCGCCTACGTTAAGAACATGGCCAAGGACGGCGGTTTCTATTGGGTTTTCACCAACGTGACGCCGACTTTCGATCCTGCAGGAAACATCACGGGATATTTTTCCGTGCGCCGAAAACCGAAACAGAGCGGTGTGCAGACTGCGACCGCCGTTTATGCCGCCATGCTGGAAGCGGAGAAGAAGGCCGGTCCGGCGAATGCAATCGCTGCTGCGACCAAGGTATTGGTCGATATATTGAATGAGAAAGGACTTAGCTATGATGAACTCGTCCTTGCAATTTAGATTTTCCCTGCTGCTTTGGTCGTTTTCCGCCGGTACGCTGGCGATCATCCTGACCAGTTTCGCTTTGCATGGCGTGGATATATTCATGGTCACTTTTCTGGTGATCAGCTTTGCGGTTTCGGCCTGGGGGCAATGGCTGGTAAGGCAATGGATGACGCCTGTTTCGAAATTGAAGAATGTCGTCGATGAAGTCGCCCAGGGCAGGTTCAACAGTCGTGTGACCGGAATCGCGGAAAGCCGCGACGAGCTCAGCCTGTTGTGCTGGAGCGTGAACGATATGCTGGATCAGCTGAATACTTTTTTCCGGGAGCAGGAAACCAGCTTCCGCTCCAATCTGGCCGGCAAGTTCTATCGCGAATCCGTACATGGCGGGTTGCGTGGCGGGTTCAAGAAAGGTCTGGAGAACCAGAATGTCCTGCTGGAGGGGATGTCGGAGCAAAAGCAGAGCGCGATGCGGTCGCGGCTCCTGTCTCAGGCGCATGAACTCAATACCAATAATCTGTTGAAGAACCTGGTGTCCAGCCAGCAAGATTTGCGCGTGATCACCGATAACATGGAACAGCTGGCGAAGCTTTCAAAGCGCACCCGTGAAGATGCGGATGAGAGCCGAACTTCGGTGAGCGAGGTGGTGCAGCGCTTGTCCGGCATCGTCGAGCGGGTGAACCATGCCAACAAGTCGATCACCGAGCTGAACGCGCGCAGTTCCGAGATCAACAAGGCGGTCGGCCTGATCAATTCCATTGCCGACCAGACCAATCTGCTGGCATTGAACGCTGCTATCGAGGCGGCCAGGGCGGGCGAGGCCGGGCGGGGTTTTGCGGTGGTGGCGGACGAAGTGCGCAAGCTGGCCGAAAATACGAAGAACGCATCCGAATCCATCGGACGCATCATGCAGATGTTGCAGGGCGAGGCTGCCAAGATGCTGGTGGATTCGGAAGAAATGCGCGAGATCGCCAATTCTTCGCAAGGAGTCATCGGGCAGCTGGAACAAAAGTTCGGGCACTTTTACGAGTCTGCGGTCACAACCCTGAACGGTGCGCGTTATGCACAGGACCTCAGTTTTGCTTCGCTGGTCAAGGTCGATCACGTTGTTTACAAGCAGCGATCCTATGTCTTGATCGGCAACAGGGATAATGAAGAATTCAGAAAAGCCGTGGCGGTCGATCATAACGATTGCCGTCTCGGCAAGTGGTACGATGGGGCGGGAAAGGCGGTATTCGGCGATACGCCCGCGTTCAGGCAACTGCTTGCCCCTCACGCAAAGGTGCACGATTCCGTGCACACGGCGGTGGCGCTAATGGGACAGAAGTGGGAGAACGACGTGACTATCCAGGACAGGATACTCGGCGCCATGAACTCTGCCGAAGAAGCCAGTATCACTGTGATGCAGTGTCTGGACAAGATCGTCGAGGAGAAACACCCGCACATGCTCAAGCGTGCGTAGGCAGCCTGTGCGTTGTCGGACCGGATTTATGCCGGTTCGGGAATGATGTCTCGCAGTACCTGAAAGAGTTCGCGATAGCTCTTGGGAGGCTTCAGGGCCTCCTTTTCTTTTTGAGCATTTCGAATCAATGTGCGCAGATGCTGTGCATCGGCGTCGGGATGTGCGGCAAGGAATTCGGTGAGCGCATCCGGATGCTCCAGCAGGCGGTCGCGCCAGTGCTCGACCTGATGCAACCATGCGGTATGTTGCCGCGATACGCCGTTCCAGGCATCCAGTTTGGCGAGGATAGGCGCGGGTTCCACATCCCTCATCAACCGGCCGATGTATTGCAGTTGGCGGTTCAGCGCGCCGAATTTGGTCATGCGTTTGTATTCGATGATTGCTTCCAGAAGGTTTTCCGGCAAGCTCAGTTCGAGCAGCTTCTCTTTGGGCAGTCCGGTCAGCGTCTTGCCGAGGTCCTGCAATTCGAGCATCTGCTTCTTGATCTTGGTCTTGCTGGGCGGAAGTTCTTCTTCCAGCTCGTCATTGTGTTGTTGGCGCGTGCTCATGGGGTCGGTAAGAATCAACGGATGTTGCTATGATAGCGCCTCCCGACGAACTGGCTGCCTGAATTTTATGAACTCCACTGCTTTAAATGCACCGCGTGACCGTGACAACCTGAAACAACTCGTATCCGATATCGTCCTCTATGCCCGGCAACAGGGGGCTTCGGCCAGTGCGGCGGAAGTCTCGGAAGGCTTCGGGCAGACCGTCACGGTGCGGCAGGGGAAAGTCGAAACGATCGAATACAACCGCGACAAAGGCATGAGCATCAGCGTCTACATCGGCCAGCGGCGCGGCAATGCCAGCACCTCGGATTTTTCCAGGCAGGCCGTGCGCGATACGGTCGATGCCGCGCTCAATATCGCACGCTACACCGCGGAAGATGACTGCGCCGGATTGCCGGATGCCGACCAGCTTGCCACCGAATTCCCCGATCTCGACTTGTATCACCCTTGGACATTGAACGTGGAACAGGCCATCGAACTGGCGAGCGAGTGCGAACAGGCTGCGTTCCGTACCGACAAGCGCATCAACAACTCCGAGGGTGCGACCGTCAACGTGAGCGAAGGGCTCTTTGTGCAGGCGAACAGCCTGGGTTTCATCGGAGGCTACCCCAGTTCGCGCCACAGCGTCAGTTGCTCGGTGATCGCCGGCAAGGGCGACGGCATGCAGCGCGATTACTGGTATGGGTCTGCACGCGATGCACGCGAGATATTGAAAGTCGAAGAGATCGGCCGTATCGCCGCCGAGCGCACTGTGCGCCGCCTGAACGCGCGCAAGCTTGACACCATGCAGTGCCCCGTCTTATTTGAGGCGCCGGTGGCCGGCGGCCTGTTCGGTCATTTCGTTGGCGCGGTGAGCGGTGGCAGCCTGTATCGCAAATCTTCCTTCCTGCTGGACCAACTCGATAAGCCCGTTTTTTCCCGAAACATTCGCATCGACGACGTGCCGGACATCCGGCGCGGCCTCGCCAGCAGCGTCTTTGACGATGAAGGCGTCCGCACCCGCCGCCGTGCGGTGGTGGAGGAAGGCGTGCTGCGCGGCTACTTCCTCGGCAGTTATTCCGCACGCAAGCTGGGCATGCAGACCACCGGTAACGCTGGCGGCACGCACAACCTCATCGTGCAGCCGGGTGATCTGGACTTTAACGGACTGCTGCGCAGGATGCAGCGCGGCCTGCTGGTCACCGAATTGCTCGGACACGGCGTGAATCCGGTGACCGGCGACTATTCCCGCGGGGCGGCGGGTTTCTGGGTCGAGCACGGCGAGATACAGTATCCGGTTGAAGAGATCACCATCGCCGGCAACCTCAAGGACATGTACAAACATGTCGTCGCCGTCGGCAATGACGTTCTGGTGCAGGGCTCGCGCCAATGCGGTTCGGTGCTGATCGAGAATATGATGGTGGCGGGGCGTTGATGTCGTAAGCCGGTTAAATATACATTGACTTGTCTGACCAAGCTTGGTTATAACATTACTTGCGGGATGGTCTGTATTTGTCGCTCAACGTATGGGGGAATAAAGCATGGGCTTTTTTTCAAGATTATTCGGGAGCGACGACGGCAATGCGGCGAAAATCCGCGAGACCATTCGTTCCGAGGTCAATATTACCGAATGCATCGACGCGCACATGAAGTGGAAGGGCCGATTGCAGAGCTATCTGGATGGAACATCCAAAGAGCAATTGGACCCCATGGTTATTTGCCGTGATGACCAATGCGTTTTGGGCAAGTGGATACATGGACCCGCATTGAATTATTTTCATAACGATGAAGGCTTCCATAAATTGCGTGCTGATCATGCTAATTTCCACTTTGTGGCGGGTTCCGTGGTCAAGAAAGCGCAGGAAAACGATAGCGCTGGTTCAAATGCATTACTGAAGAATGAGTACGCGCGTGCATCCCGCGATGTGATTCAGGATCTGACGGAACTGAACAAACATCTGCAGGAGTCGGAATAGCGGGAGGATAGGGAAGCTTCCCAGGCTGGAGGTGTGTTTGCAGCTTATCTGTTTTTGAGTACTTCGAGGGCGCATTTCCTCAAACGAAAGAGCCACATTCATGGAATGTGGCTCTTTCGTTTGTTGCGATGCCGTGCTTCGTTTTCCGGGCTCGGAGCGAGTTGGTCAGGGCGTCTCTTTTTGCACTGGCTCGGGGGAGTTCATGATGTTGCCCGCAGCCAGTCCAACGAGGGTGATGCCGATAATCACGAATACCATTCCAATCGATTTGCCGAATACAAACCCACCCAGCAACCACAGGATGACTGAAGCAATAATTGCAATAACGAGCGTGCGTGTCTTGGAATTCATATTTCAACCTTTCTAGTCAAATTCAGTCAGTATGGATTTTCAGCCGTGGCCAAGACCGGAGAGTATCCAAAGTTGCCCCAAAGGGGAAGCCTTGAAGTCACTTTCAACAAACTGTGGCGGGATTTTTATCCATAATCAAAAAAGGGTCTGAGTAGATGTCGCGCATGGAGGCGCCGGCAAAAAAAGCGAGTTTTTTCCCGGACGAGACCATCTCGGGATGGCCGCACAGAAAGATGCGCCAGCCGGAAAGATCCGGATTTTCCTTGATAGCAACGTCATGTGCTCTGCCGGAAGCAAAGCCGCGCGGTACGGTGCTTCCCGAAACGCAGGGCTGGTAAACGAAATTGCCGTGCTGCCCGGACAGGGATTCCAGCTCCTTGGACAGGTAAAGCGATTCGACAGCTTTGCTGCCGTGATACAGCTTGATAGTCCCGCGGTGTCCTTGTGCAAGTGCATCCCGAATGATCCCGTATAAGGGAGCCAGCCCGGACCCGGTTCCGATCAGCAGCAAGCTTTGATCGAGATCTGTCGCGGTATAAAAACAATCGCCTGTGGCATCCGATATTTCTACACTATCCCCGATCTTCAGGGCTTGGTGTATCCAGTGGCTGACCTGTCCGTTGGGGAGTCGTCTGACGTGCAGCAGAAGATGTTCGTCAATTTCCGGTACGCTGGCCAGGGAATATGAACGCACAGTAGTGGAGTCTTTGTACAGATTGATGAACTGACCGGCTTTGTATGTCAGACTGGTTTCGGGGCGCAGTTGCACGCTTACTATCTCTGTATTGAGAGCATCGATCGCAGTGACAGTGGCGGTAAGCTTCTCAATCCCGCTCTGCGGGAGCATCACCTCCATATCATCCTCGGGGTGGCAGGCGCAGGCCAAAAAATAATTCTGTGCCGCAAGTGTGGGCTTTAACCCGGCTTGAGCATTCGCGGGTACGGCTCCCTTGACGGCTTGCATCAAGCAGGTCTGGCACAGTCCTGCATGACACGAAGACGGGATGGTCACATCATGGGCAGTCAAGCAGTCGAGCACGGTTTCATGCTCTTTGCACTGGTATGACTGCCCTCCATAAGTGATGCTGGACATGATGTGATTGCCGACTATTTGCCTAGAACGTCATTGCGAGTGCTTTCGGCAATCGCAGCGGCTTGGGCAATGAGCTCGCCGGGAACGTTGAGCTCCATCAGTGTGGCGCCAAGGTTTTCCATGACTGCATCGAAATGCGAGTCGTTCAGGCCTTGCTTGACCAGATGCGCATGGCCTTTCCGCATGTCTTCGCCGGTGTAATTGTGCGGACCACCGAAAGCCATCGTCAGGAACGCTTTTTGTTTGGAAGCTTGTTTATCCATGTCGACGCCGTCAAAGAAACGTTTGATACGATCATCCTTCAGTACTTTACGATAGAAAATATCCACTGCCGCATTGACCGCACCCTCACCGCCGATTTTTTCATACAAACTGCTCATAATCTCTCTCCCTTTAGATTTTTGATAACCTGTGTTGTTCTAGTAAAACAAAACAGTAATTGCATCATTTAACGAAAATGGTATACATTCTTAACGTTTTCTTAACAATTAGAGCGAAGTTAAGCGCTAAAGCGTCTAAAATGTATTCCAAATACATCTTATGTGGGGGCGTTATTCTTTGTCAAGCACAAACCAACCTGCCGGGAAATTGATATCGTGAAACTGACTATTTACACAGATTATTCATTACGTGTGCTTTTGTACTTGGCTTCAAAACCAGATGCTACGGCTACCATCACCGAGATAACCGAGTACTACAATATTTCACGCAATCACCTGGTCAAAGTGGTTCACAACTTGGGCATTCATGAGTTCATCATTACGAGCAGGGGCAAAAATGGCGGGATAAGGCTTGCACGTCCCGCCGAAGATATCCTGTTGAGCGATGTGGTCAGGAAAACAGAACCAGATATGGATCTGCTGGAATGTTTCAATCCGAAAACAGATAATTGTGTGATAAGTCCGACGTGCCGCTTGAAGTCGATGCTGTACGAGGGACGGTCGGCCTTTATGGCGGTGCTTGAGAAAAACACCCTAGCCGATGCAGCCGGGCCGATCACTCAGGCGAAGTCCGGAGAAGCCGTGTATGTGAACATCTCTCGATTAAAGCGCTAGATGCAAAACGGAACCCGCGAGTGGTTGCCGAGTTTTACGTAACCGTGTCGGTTCAGGTGGAAAATCTGGTCAGCAAGGTGTCCAGCCAGCCGGAAACTTCTTGATCATCGCTGTCAGTGATCTTCTTGACTGACTCGACATAGTCTCGGTCTTCACCTTTGATGTGACTTGCCAGCCAACCTTTCAGCAGGTTCAGCAATTCCGGCGCGACGTCTTCTCCTTTGGTGGAACGTGCCCTGATTTCGGCGACTTTCTTCATGAATACTTCATGTATTCGTCGATGCGCTTTGAGGAAAGGGTAGCCGGCCTTTTCCTGCAGCGCTTCTTCAAATTCAAAGTGTGTGACCGTGTAGTTGAGCAACCCTTCCATCACGTGATTGGTCTCGTCGGCGCTCCGGGTCTGGCATGCTTCATGTAACTCGTTGATGAACTCAATGATCCGTTTGTGCTGCGTATCAATGACCGGAATTCCCGATTCCAGATCTCGCGTCCATTCCATGTATGCCATGCTTCTCCCCCTTGCAAGCTTGCTGATTTTGTTATGAGTGCAATACTTGATTTTCTGGAAGATACCTGATTTTGAGGCAGACATCCAAATGGAATCCGCGCTCGGCAGCGCGGCTTGGTACTCCATAGTGAAAGTCAGGCTGTTCCGTTCAGCGAGGCTCGATCTGCCACAGGTGCTGCGACACCGAGAACCACGCTCCCAGCCATCCCAGATAAGCAGAGAATCCGAGCAGGGTTATGCTGTCGACCGGGGAGAGGTGCCGCAGGCTGAAATCGCTGGCATAAAGCTGTGCCAATGTGCCGATCTGGTGGTTGAGCAGTTGCAGGCTGGCTGCAACCAGCAGCCACGCCGTGATCCCGCCCAGCAATCCCTGGGTGAGGCCGAAGTAAAGGAAGGGGCGGCGGATGAAGGCATCGGTGGCGCCGATGAGCTTGGCCACCTCGATCTCTTCACGTCGCGTGAGTATCTGCAAGCGGATGGTATTGAAGGTGATGGCGATCAGCGCGAAGCTCAATAATGCGGCAAGTATGGCGACTGCCATGCGCCCGAAATCCAGCAGGGCTTCCAGTTTGTGCACCCAGGCGGAGTCAAGCTGTACATGATCGAAGTGTTGCCACGTTTTCAATTCGTCCCGCAAGGTTTCCAGGGCCGTCGCGTTGCCGTCCTTTGGGTAGATGATAAATGCATCCGGCAAGGGGTTCTGGGACAGTCCCCCGATCACGTCTGCCAAGCCGGTGCTTTGCTGCAGTTTTTTCAAAGCCGCATCCCGGGATACGAATTCGACACGTTTGATGCCGGCGTGTTGCCTGAGTTGGTCGCCGATATGATCGATCTCGCCGGCGCTGGTGCCGGAAGCAAGAAACACGCTTATCTGCGGCGTTCCGGCAATCTGTGCGCCAAGTGTCTGCACGCTTTTTAGCAGCACATAGCCGCCAACCGGCAGGCTCAGGGCGATACCGATGATGAGGATGTTGAGCAGCGAAGCATTCGGAGTGAGCAGCATGTGGCGCAGGGTGAAGCGAAGCACGCGCAGGTGTTCGTTGAGCGTTCTCATGTTTGCAGCTCCCCCTTTTTGAGGTGCAAGGCGCGCGCGGGGAACTGGCGCAGGATGCTTTCGTCGTGGGTGGAGATGAGCAGTGTGACGCCGACCTGATGGAACGATTTGAAGATGTTCATGATCTCGTTCGAATATTCGGTGTCGAGATTGCCCGTGGGTTCGTCCGCCAGCAGGATGGTCGGGCGATTCACGATAGCGCGGGCGATGCATAGGCGCTGCTGCTCGCCGCCGGAGAGCGCGACAGGATTGGCTTTTTCGCGATCGAGCAGTCCGACCTTGTCCAGTGCTGCACGAACGCGTTTGGCGCTTTCGCGATGGTCGAAGCCGCAAATCTGCAGGGGCAGCATCACGTTGTCGAAGGCGTTGCGGTCGAACAGCAATTTGTGATCCTGGAAGATCAACCCGATGTTGCGGCGCAAGTGCGGGATGGCGGCGGGTTTGATGGACCGGATGTTCTGTCCTTTAACCAGCACACCGCCGCTGCTTGGGCGCTCAATGGCGGCAATGAGCTTGAGCAGCGTGCTCTTGCCGGCACCGGAGTGTCCGGTCAGATACACCATCTCGCCCTCGGCGACATCGAAGCTGAGATTTTTCAGCGCTTCGTGACCGCCGGGATAGCGTTTATAGACCTGGTTGAATTTGATCATTTTTGAGAATCTGCCTGACCACAGAGTACGCAGAGATCGCAGAGAAGGACAGTTCCATTAATTTGAGCCAAGGAAGGATATTTTCCTGCAGTCATCTCTGTGTCCTCTGTGATCTCTGTGGCTGATAAGGTGCTTGAACTACGCTTCAAGTCCAAGCAGTGCCGCCACAAAATCCTCCGCCACAAACGGCCTCAGATCGTCCAGTCCTTCACCCACGCCGATGAAACGTACCGGAATCGGATGCGCCTTGGCGATGGCGGCAATGACGCCGCCTTTGGCCGTGCCATCCAGTTTGGTCAGCACCAGACCGGTGACATTGAGCGCGTCGTCGAACGCTTTGACTTGCGAGAGGGCATTCTGTCCGGTATTGGCGTCCAGTACCAGCAGTACCTCATGCGGTGCATCGGGCAGAGCCTTGGCGATCACGCGCTTCACCTTTTTGATCTCTTCCATCAGGTGCGCTTGCGTGGTCAGGCGTCCGGCGGTATCCGCCAGCACGATGTCGATGCCGCGTGCCTGTGCCGCCTGCACTGCGTCATAAATAACCGCGGCAGCATCGCCGCTCTGCTGCGCGATGACGGTGACGTCGTTGCGCTTGCCCCATTCCATGAGTTGTTCGCGCGCTGCGGCGCGAAAGGTGTCGCCCGCGGCCAGCAGCACCGATTTTCCCTGGCTCTGGAAGTGCTTTGCCAGTTTGCCAATGGAAGTGGTCTTGCCCGCTCCGTTGACGCCGCACAGCATGATGACGAAAGGCTTGTGCGTGCTGACATCCAGAGGTTGCGCCAGAGGCTGCAACATCTTGAGCAGGGCGTGCGCCAGTGCATCCTTCAATTCGCCGGCTTCAGTCAAACGCTCCTCCTTGACATGGCGACGCACATCAGCCAGCAGCGAACGCGTCGCGTCCATGCCCACATCCGCGGTAATGAGAATGGTTTCCAGTTCTTCGTAGAGGTCTTCGTCTATCCTGCCGCCGGGAACCAGCAAGGCAGTGAGCTGTCCACCAGTGCGCGCCAGACCATTCGTCAACCGGGCTAGCCAGCTTGTTGATTCGGCAGAGGCAGGAGTCTTTTTCAGAAAACTAAACATGCAAGGGTATTCGGGTGTGGATGAAATGTCGCATAATGCACCCTCATTTTATGTCAATCGCGCATTCATGGGATAAGGAAATGAGAATCCGTTTAATTGTTATCGCGCTATTGCTTCAGATTTCGTCCGTGGCGCAGGCGGATGTGTATGAAAAGACGTTGGGCAACGGGCTCAAAGTCATCGTGAAGGAAGACCACCGCGCCCCGGTGCTGGTGCAGCAGGTGTGGTACCACGCGGGCAGTATGGATGAGAAGACCGGAACCACCGGCGTGGCGCATGTGCTGGAACACATGATGTTCAAGGGGACCAGGAAAGTCCCGGTCGGACAGTTCTCCAAGATCATCGCTGCTGCCGGAGGGCGCGAGAATGCGTTCACCAGCTACGATCACACGGCTTACTTCCAGCAACTGCATAGATCCAAACTGGCTTTGGCGATGGAGCTCGAATCGGACCGTATGCACAATCTGCAAATGGCCGAAAAAGAGTTCAACAAGGAGATCAAGGTGGTGATGGAAGAGCGCCGTTGGCGCACCGACGATGATCCCCACTCGTTGATGTACGAAAAACTGATGGCGACGGCGTTTTCTGAACACCCTTACCATCACCCGGTGATCGGCTGGATGATCGATATCCAGAACATGACCGCTGCCGATGCGTTGAACTGGTACAAGAGCTGGTATGCGCCCAACAATGCCACGCTGGTGATTGCTGGCGACGTCAAGGCAAGCGAGGTGTTTGCTTTGGCGCAGCGATACTACGGCGGCATTCCCGCCGTGAAACTGCCGCAGAGGAAGGCTGTCGGTGAAGCGACGCAGCTCGGCATACAGCGCATCGTGGTCAAGGCGCCGGCAGAACTTCCGTATCTCATCATGGCCTACCATGCACCGACCCTGCGCGATGCGGAGAAGGACTGGAAGCCGTATGCCCTGGAAATGCTGGCCGGTGTGCTGGATGGCAACAGTTCGGCGCGTTTGAACAAAGCGCTGGTACGGGACCAGCAAGTGGCAATGGATGTAGGTACCGGCTACGACAGCGTGGCGCGAGGTCCGGGTATGTTCGTGCTTGAAGGAACGCCCCGGGAAGGCAAGACCGTGGGCGATGTGGAGAATGCCATACGCGAACAGCTTGCATTGCTCGTGCGCGACGGTGTGAGTGCCGACGAATTGCAACGCGTCAAGGCGCAGGTGATGGCAGGCGAAGTCTACAAACGCGATTCGGTGTTCTATCAGGCGATGCAGATCGGCCAGATGGAAAGCGATGGACTTTCATACAAGGACATACCGGTGATGTTGCGGAAATTGCAGTCGGTCACTGCACAGCAAGTACAGGACGTGGCGCGCGAGATAATCAACGACGACCAACTGACCGTCGCAACGCTAGATCCGCAACCGCTATCGGACAAACCCAGGCACACCGGAGGAGCCTCCCATGTTCACTAGACTCCTTTCTATCGCGATTCTCTTGGGCGCGGCAAGCACCGCGCTTGCTACGCCGCAGATACAGCATTGGCAGGCGGCTAGCGGTGCCCGCGTGTATTTTGTGGAAGACCACGGTTTGCCGATGCTGGATGCGGCAGTGAGCTTCCCAGCCGGCAGCGGCTTCGATGTGGCCGGAAAAGTGGGCGTGGCGAATATGACTTTCGGCATGCTCGACCTCGGCTCGCAAGGCATGAGCGAAGACGACATTGCGCGCAAACTGGCAGACATCGGCGCGCAGATGGGCGACCAGTTCGATCCCGACCGTGCCGGATTGACCCTGCGCACCTTGAGCAGCGCGGCAGAGCGCGATGCGGCACTGGATATCCTGGCGCACTGTCTGCAGCAACCTTTGTTTCCCGATGCGATTCTGCAGCGCGAGAAAGCGCGGTTGATCGCTTCCCTGAAAGAGTCAGAGACGCAACCGGAAAGCATCGCAGACAAGGCGTTTGCCAAGGCGGTATTCGGCGTGCACCCCTATGGATGGCGTACGGAAACGGCGGACATCGAGAAGATACAGCGTGTTGACCTGGAAAATTTCTACCATGCGCATTACAGCGCAAAGCATGCCGTGGTTGCCCTGATGGGCGATATTACCCGCGTGCAGGCAGAAGCCATTGCGCAACAACTGACGGCGAATTTGCCTGAGGGCGATGCCGATCCGAGGATCGCACCGGTCATGATACGCATCGAGCCCAGCGAGCAACGTATCCCGCATCCCGCCAGCCAGAGCCACATCCTGATGGGCACACCGGGCATCGCGCGCAACGATGAAGATTATTTTCCGCTGTATGTCGGCAACTACATTCTGGGAGGCGGGGGGTTTGTCTCGCGCCTGATGAACGAGGTGCGCGAGAAGCGCGGCATGGCATACAGCGTGTATAGCTACTTTATACCGATGCAGCAGCCCGGTGCGTTCCAGATCGGTTTGCAGACCAAGAAGGAACAGGCCGACGAATCGCTGAGTCTGGTGCGTCAGACCTTGCGTGCATTCGTGGACAAAGGCGTAAGCGAGAAAGAGCTGCGCGCTGCGAAACAGAACATCATCGGCGGATTTCCCCTGCGCATCGATAGCAATAAAAAGATACTGGATTATCTCAGCGTGATCGGTTTTTACGAATTGCCGCTGACCTATCTGGATGACTTTACCGCCAAGGTGGAGAAGGTGACGACCAAACAAATACACGATGCATTCAAGCGCAGAATCGATCCGGATGCGCTGGCAACGGTGATTGTCGGAGTACCAAAGGCGGACGGACAATCCGCAACCGGATCCCGGTCGGGCGGAATCGGCACTGCCGGAAGCGGAGAAGGCAAATAAATAAGGTTCGCATCATCGGCGGTACCCACCGCAGTCGCCTCATCGAATTTCCGGATGCCGAGGGATTGCGCCCCACGCCGGACAGGGTGCGCGAAACGCTTTTCAACTGGCTGGGACAAACGCTGTATGGCAAGCGTTGCCTGGATTTGTTTGCGGGAAGCGGCGCGCTGGGATTTGAAGCCGCGTCGCGCGGCGCGGAGCAGGTGCTGATGGTGGAATATAACCGCACCGCATATCAGTCCCTGCAGGCGAATGTCCAAAAATTGGGGTTGGGCAATGTAGCCTTGCGCTGCGAGGATGGGCTAAAATTCGTCCGGCAAGAAAACGGGCTGTTTGACGTGGTCTTTCTTGACCCCCCCTTTAAAAGTGATTTCCTGCCCCGGATACTTCCCCTGCTGGAAAATAGCCTGACGCCGGGCGGGGTGGTCTACCTGGAGAGCGCAACACACTTCGAACCGGATTCGGTTTGGCGAGAGCTCAAGCGATCCAGGGCGGGTGCGGTACATTACCAATTACTAGAGCGCAAACAGACATGATCAAAGTGGTTTACCCGGGGACTTTCGATCCCATCACACGCGGGCATGAGGACGTGGTGCGACGTGCAGCCGGCTTGTTCGGCGAAGTGGTGGTGGCGATTGCGGCCAGCCGCAGTGCAACGCTATTTACGCTGGAGGAGCGCGTGGCGATGGCACGCGAGGTGTTCGCCGGTTTTGGCAACGTCAAGGTCGAGGGCTTCGACAGCCTGCTGATGAGCTATGTAAAGGCGCAAAACGCACGGGTGGTATTGCGCGGATTGCGCGCCGTCTCGGATTTTGAATACGAGTTCCAGATGGCGGGCATGAACCGCACGCTGCATCCCGATGTCGAAACCCTGTTCCTGACCCCGGCCGAGCAATATACCTTCATCTCTGCCAGTATCGTGCGCGAGATCGCGCGCTTCGGAGGGGATGTGGGCAAGTTCGTGTCGCCGCTGGTAGCGGCGAAATTGAAAGAAAAATATCTACGTTAAGGAGAGTAATAATGTCACTGATCATCACCGACGAATGTATCAACTGCGATGTATGCGAACCGGAGTGCCCGAATGGCGCCATCTCGCAAGGCGATACCATATATGTAATCGATCCGAACAAATGCACCGAATGCGTTGGACACTACGACACGCCGCAATGCGTGGAGGTGTGTCCGGTCGATTGCATTCCGCATGACGATGCCCATGTGGAAAGCAAGGAACAACTGCAGGCAAAGTATGAGAAGTTGATGGCTGCAAAAGCATAGGGAAATTGCAGGCTATATGAAGCCCGCGCACAGGCGCGGGCTTTTTTTTGCATGAATCACCTTCAATTCCATGCCGGACAGGAGTAATGTTGGCAACGGAGGAAGTGGTTCAAAGCAAACAACAAGATTCAGCACATATGAACCCACAAATCAGCAGTTCAAATTCGCCGCGCTTTGCCCCCGGCCCGATACTGGTTTTCGCGGGTTTCATATTTGCCACCATGCTGACGGGCAATATGTTGTTCGTTTACATGCGCGACGGAGTCAGGCTGGAGGCACAGCGGAGTATCGCGGAAGTGGGCGCGCTCAAGGCCAATCAGATAAACGATTGGCTGGATGACCATCAAACCGATGCCGGAATGCTTTCCGGAAATGCACACTTGTTGAATGAGGCGCGGTTGTGGATGCGTGAAGGGGCACACGACGATGCCAGGCGCACGCAACTTCTCGGCCGTTTCCAGGAGTTCATTAACCTGCTTCATTATCAGGCAGTCGTGATGTACGACGCGTCGGGGCACGTCCTGTTGAGTACGGGCGAGCATGTTCCGGATGCTCGGGAAATGGCAAAGGAAGCACGCGCCGTAGCCGCTTCATGTCAACGCAAATTCATAGACCTGCATCAATACCAGGAGGAGAGTCGCGCTATCAGACTGGGTTTTATGAGTCCGCTATTGGCTGATGGAACTTGTTTTGGGGCGATCTATCTGGTGGAGGATCCCGCCCGATATCTCTTCCCCTTGATTCATTATTGGCCGAACGAAAGCGAGACCGCCGAGACTCAGCTTGTTCGAAAAGACGGTGACCAGGTCCTGTTCCTTGATCAACTCCGTTACCGCCCGGAGCCCCCCCTGGCATTCAGATTGCCGTTGGATACTCAGCAGGCCTCAGCCATAGCGCTACGCGGCAAGCAAGGCTTGCTTGAAAACGCGCAAAATTATCGCGGCAAGTCCGTGCTGGCGTATGCCACGACAATCAGCGGGACACCGTGGATGCTGATTTCAAAGGTCGACGAGGATGAGGCTTACCGGCTGGTCAATCGAATGGAGCGGACGGCAGGCGTTCTTGTTTTGTTCGTCTTTTGTCTGATCGGTACATGGTTCTGGCAATGGCGCCGACGGGTTTTGGCGGAGGCGGAAACTGCAGTACTGAATCAGCGGGTTATCGCCGATGGATTGAGGATGGAGGGCGAGAAGCGTTTCCGCACGATTTTCGAACTTACCTCGCTTCCCATGGTACGTAATTCGCTGACCGGAGAATTCATCGAAGTCAATGAAGCATGGTGCAAATTGTTCGGTTACAACCGGGAAGAAGTGTTGTCGCAACATCTGACCTGGCAACAGCTTACCCACCCGGACGATTTGGGACCCAGTAACTCGATGATGAAGAAAATGCTGGCTGGCGAGATGGCAGACTACAAGGTCGAGAAACGCTATCACCACAAGGATGGCAAAGTGCTGTGGGCGAGCGTGCAGGTGACGTTGGTACGCAATGAAAAAGGTGAGCCGGAATTTACCATCGGTACCATTCAGGACATCACCGAGCGCAAGCAGGCAGAAAAAATGATCAACTTCATGGCCTATCACGACAGGCTGACCGGCTTGCCCAACCGAGCATTGTTGTTCGACCGGTTGTCGCAAGCCATGTCGCAGGCCAAGCGCGATGGTAAGTCTGTGGCCTTGTTGTTTGCCGACCTGGACGGATTCAAGGCGGTCAATGACAGGTACGGGCATGAAGCCGGAGACAATGTACTGAAGATGGCGGCACAACGGTTTCTGGCCTGTGTGCGAGAGGTTGACACAGTGGCGCGTTTCGGCGGAGATGAATTCGCGATCATCCTGGGCAATCTGGATGACCCGCAGCAGGCGAGGGGTGTTGCCGAGAAAGTCGTTCGGGCATTTGCCCAAAGCATGGCTCTGACGGACGGGAGCGAGTGCAATGTGGGGGCAAGCGTGGGGATCAGCGTCTATCCGGAGAACGGCAGCGCGATGGATAGCCTGATGACGGCAGCCGACCAGGCGATGTATGAAAGCAAACGCATAGGCAAGAACTCCTACACGTTCTACCAGGCCAAGACCTCGCTCAAGGACGATCCGATATGGTTCAGGATCGAGGATAGTCATCTGGTGGGCGTGGAAGAGATCGACGAGCAGCACCGCAATCTGGTGTACATGGTGAACCGGCTGAATGACGCATTGAAACGCGACGACTCATCGGAGACGATCCTGCTGATGTTCGATGAGCTGCAGGTGGCGACCAAGCATCACTTCGATACCGAAAGCCGATACATGGCGAATTGCGATTACCCGGAGCGAGATGCGCATGAGGCAGAACATGCACAACTGTTGAACCAGCTGCAGCACTTCAAGGCGCAATTCAACGAGGGGCGCGAATTATTGGTCTTGCAGTCGATCAAGGACTGGCTGCTGGGGCATATCACTTACTCGGACAAGAAGATGGCAACCTATCTCGCGCAGCATGGAGTGGAGTGATTCAGCGCTGGCATGTCGGACAATAGAATGTTGAACGTTGTCCCTGCCGTATCTGCTTGATGATCGAGCCGCATACGCGGCAGGATTCCCCGGTACGCCCATAAACGAAATAGTTTTGCTGGAAATAGCCGCTGCTGCCGTCGCTGTGCACGAAATCGCGCAGCGTGCTGCCCCCTTGCGTGATGGCCTCAAGCAATACCTCTTTTATATACTGTGCCAGGCGCCGACAACGCGGCAGGGAGAGTTTGTTGGCGGCCAGTTGCGGGCGGATGCCGGCTCGAAACAGGGATTCATTGGCGTAGATGTTGCCCACGCCGACAACCAGATGGCTATCCATGATCGTCATCTTGATCGCCGCGCTGCGTGAACGGGTAACAAGGTGCAGATATTCCCCGTTGAAATCCGGCCCCAACGGTTCTGGGCCGAGTGCTGCCAGCAATGGATGTTGTGCGACATCATCCGCGTGCCAAAGCACCGCACCGAAGCGGCGAGGGTCGCGCAGGCGCATCAACTGTCCGTCTTCCAGCACCAGGTCGAAATGGTCGTGCTTTTCGGCCGGCGTACCCCGCGGCTGAATACGCAGGCTGCCGCTCATGCCCAGATGCAAAATGAGCGTGCCATGCTCGAATTCAATGAGCAGATATTTGGCGCGTCGCCGCAAGCCGCGTATCACATGCCCGCGCAGCAACTGCGGCAGGTCGTTTGGTATGGGCCAGCGCAGTTTTGGATTGCGGACAACGACATCGGCGATACGCCGCTGGCTGAGGTGCGGCGCGATGCCGCGCAGGGTGGTTTCGACCTCCGGCAGCTCGGGCATCGCTCAGTGTTTTCTGCGCCACCACTGCAGTATGCCCACAACGACGAGCAGCAGCGGCAGCAAAACAAGGAAGCTCACGCTGATTATCGTCAGCTGGTTCTTGCTCAGGGTGATCTTGCCGTCTTTTGCCGCGTGCGGCTGCACCGTGATGAGGCGTTCTTCGTTTGCCAGCCAGTTCACCATGTTGATGCCCAGATCAAGATTGCCTCCGTTACCGGAGTAGATGTTGGCGAGGAAGCTTCCGGTGCCGACTACGATGATGCGCTGTTCCCGGTCGTTCACGGTGCGCTGCAGTGCGACAGACAGGCTGAAAGGGCCCGGGATGTCGCGGTCCTTGTCGATGTGTTTGCTGATCCCGTGATCGCTGACCCAGCCACGCGGAGCGCCTTCCACCAGCGTATGGGTTTGCCATCCATCTTTCTGGTCGATGCTTATTGCGCGCGCATTCGGGAATACCGTGATGAGGTCGAAGTTGCGCGTCACTGCATGCGGCGGGTAGCCTGTGCCGAGCGTCCAGTTCAGCGGGGCATTCATCTCCTGTGCGGCCGGATCGATCACGATACCCGGCATGAACGATATCCCCAGCTTCTCGGCCAGGGGTTCCAGGCCCCGCAGCGGCTCCGCATCCACCAGCCACAGCAGATTTCCGCCGTTATCGATGTAATGCAGCAGTTTGCCGACTTCACCCGGCATCAACCTTATTTGCGGATGGGTGATCACCATCATGCTGGTGTTGGCTGGAATATCCTGCGCCAATGCGAGGTTGAGGCTGACAGCGTTGTAGCCGAGCTGCTTCAGACGGGCGCCGAAGTCACCGAGGTCGTCGTTGGCGATGCCTTCCAGCTTGCGCTCGCCGTGGCCGCCCAGATACATCAGCGCCTGGTCCTTGTTGTGGGCCAGGCTCAGCAGGGCGCCCGAAAGCGTCTGCTCGTTCAGCGTGGTGAGGTGCTCGTTGCGCCCCGCGAACTCCACCACCATTTCCCCGTTACCCTTGATGGAGGCTTTGCGCATCGCTTCCGGTTCCTTGACGGGATCGACGAAGGTCAGCGAAATGTCCGGTTTGTAGCGTTGGTACAGCGCAACGAATTCGCTGATGAATTTGCGTATGTCGCCAAATCGTGCGTCCTGCTGCGTGGCATACACCGTGATCTGCACCGGTCCTTTCAATAGGGCCAATGCATCCACGCTACCCGGTTCTAGGCTGTTCAGTGCGTTCTGCGTGACGTCCCACTGAGCGGGATAACGCGCTGCAAGCTGGAACAGCGCGCCGGCAGCGACCAGTACGAGCAATAGCGAGGCGATCCGCTTGAGCGGCGGCAGGAAACGTTTCATGATGCGCGTCGCCGTTCGTTGTTCAACTGGCGTATCGTCAGCCACAGCAAGGTGGCGATGAACAGCACAAAATAGATCAGGTCGGCGCTGTTGACCATTCCCGTGTTCAGGTTCTGGAAGTGCGAGTTCGGCGAGATCGCGCGCAGGAGACCGCGGCTGTCGCTGGCGGTCAAGTCAAGCAGCCACAGGCCGAACGATACTCCCAGCGCGCCGGCGGCGGCGATGACGGGCTGCCTGTTCAGGGCCGAAAAATACAGGCCCAGCGCGGCATAGCTGGCGGCGAGCAACAGTACGCCCAGAATATTGGCGAGCATAAGGCCGATGTCGGCATGCGTGCCGAGCATCAGGGTGGATAGCATTGCAACGCAGCATGCCACGATGAACACGATCAGCAGCATCAGGCCGATAAACTTGCCAAGCACGATATGGAAGGCCGAGACAGGGGCGGTGAGCAGCAGTACCCATGTCCGGTTGCGGCGTTCCTCCGCGATCAGGCGCATGGTGAATAGCGGGATCAGCATCATCAGCATCAGCGCCAGTACGCTGCACAGGGGGGAGACGACAGATATGGTCGCTCCCGGTGCATTGTCGAGCTGAGCCAGTTGCGCCTGCACTTGCAGGTAATCGTCGATGCGTCCGAAGTAGAACCAGGCGAACAGGAATTGCATCAGCGCCAACATCCACCAGGTGGAAGGCGCCGAGACCAGGCTGTGTAATTCCTTCTTTGCGATGGTGCGGATCATGTGGCGGCCGCCCCATTTTTGGTGATCAGCATGAAGGCCTCTTCCATGTTGCCGTTCGTCAGCATTTCCGCACTGCTCCCGCTGTAGATCAGGCGGCCTTTTTGCAGAATGATGACGCGGTCGCAGATGCTCTCTACTTCGTTCAGCAGGTGCGTGGAAAGAATCACGCTGCTGCTGTTCCCGAGTTCGCGGATGAGCGCTCGAATGTCGCGGATCTGCGCCGGATCGAGACCGACGGTAGGCTCGTCCAAAACCACAACTGCGGGGTTGTGGATGATGGCCTGGGCGATGCCCACACGCTGCTGGTAGCCTTTGGACAGTGCACCGATGAGTTTCCTGCCGTAATCCTGCAAACCGCAGCGTTGCTTCGACAGTTCCAGTGAGGCGGCAAGTTTTGAGGAAGGTATGCGGTGCAAGCGTGCGGCGAACAGCAGAAAGTCATCGACGCGCATGTCGCGATACAACGGAGGGTGTTCCGGCAGAAATCCGATGCAGGCTTTAGCCTGCAGGGGTTGATCCAGCAGGTCGAAACCGCATACCTGGATCTTCCCACTATGCGGCGGCAACGCGCCGGTGAGCATCTGCAAAGTCGTGCTTTTGCCTGCGCCGTTGTGTCCCAGCAGCCCCAACACCTCACCCCGTCTTAGTTCCAGCGATACGTTGTCCACAACCACACGATGGTCGCGGTGGCGCACCAGGTTTTGTGCCGAAAGGGTGACGGGTGGACTCATTGCGGTCGCGGTATTGTATTCGTGCATATTGTCGGAATATAACCCAATATCCCGAATCGCACCAAAGCGGCGGGTCATGCAACCTGAAATCTTTCGGTCGAGGCCGACGACATGTCACTTTACATTCATGTGATCTGAATGCAGAATCCGCGCGCTTATTTTTGCCGGTGGCCATTTGTGGGTACTTGTTCGAGAAATAGTGATTCATCCGTCGGTATAGCGGGGCAGTAATCGGCACACTATCGCGCAGTTCGCTGCCTTTACGCGCCGGGCGTGGGAAGCGGCACCATTGACCGGTCAAACGGTTCACCCTGCCCCTAACTACCTGAAGAACGCTGCTCAGGCTAACGGCAGTATGTCTTGAAATATCCCTGCTTCGTGTCTCTGTTCAAACAAGAAGGAGAAGGTCTGTGAGTTTTAAGTTTCCTGGCTGCCTGGGGGCGGCTTTCTCGCCGTTTGGGCTCGCGGTCATATTGCTCGGGTTTGCGATGCCAACCTGGTGCCTGGCGGACACATCCGATGTCGAGGATACGACCGCCCGGTATCAGTTGACGTACAACTGGCAGAGGCATCCGGCTTATCAGGCGGCTTACACCGGGCCCAACAGCCTCATTGCAGGCCACGAGACGATGTACACATTCACCACGGACGCCTTTTTGGGGTTTCGCCCGTGGAAAGATGGCGAAGTCTATTTGACCCCGGAGATTTCGCAGGGAGTGCCGTTTTCCAACAATCTGGTTGGCCTGGGTGGGTTTACCAACGGGGAGATCACGCGCGCGGCCGGGCCTAATCCCACTCTGTATCGACAAAAGCTTTTCCTGCGCCAGACCTGGAACAACGGCGGTGGCGCAGAGCATGTCGAGGGCGGTCAAAACCAACTCGCTGGCTGGAGGGACAAGAATCGCGTCGTGCTGACCGCCGGGAATTTCTCAATACTCGACGTCTTCGATCCGAACACTTATGCCAAAGATCCCCGTACCCAGTTCATGAACTGGGGCAACTGGACCTACGCAGCCTATGACTATGCGGCTGATGCGCGAGGCTTCGGCTGGGGTTTTACAACAGAGTGGTATCAGGATGACTGGGTGTTGCGTTTCGGTCGCATGACCGGTCCAAGGAATCCCAATGACCTGCCTATCGACTACGCGATCGGTAAACATTATGGAGATCAGCTCGAAATCGAGCACGAACACACGTTGTATGGCCGCCCTGGCGCGGTGCGGGTAATGGGCTGGCGCAACCGTGCCGTGCTCGCCAGTTTCAACGACGCACTGGCCTGGCTCAATACCCATCCGGGTCAGTATACGGGGCCGGATGCGCTTGTTGCCGTGCGCAATGGCGAAAAGATCAAGTACGGCGTCGGTATCAACATCGAGCAGGAGATGAGCGACAGCACAGGATTCTTTCTCCGTACCATGAAAGCCGATGGACGTACGGAAACCTATGCCTTTACAGAAGTCGACGCTTCCTTCTCAAGCGGATTTCTTATCAAGGGTGGCAATTGGGGACGTTCTGAAGACACCGTTGGTCTCTCCGTCATGCGCAACATGTTATCGACTGACCGTCGCCGGTTTCTCGAAGCTGGCGGAATTTCATATTTCATCGGTGATGGAAAATTGAATTACCGCCCGGAAGATATATTTGAGGGGTTTTACAGTTTTAGCTTGGGCAAGGACTGCTGGTTGACCGCAGACTACCAGCGCATCCAGAACCCGGCCTATAACGCTGATCGCGGACCGATCGACGTTTACGCCCTTCGCTTTCATCTGGAACTTTGATCGGCGGCTGAACTCAATGCGTTCCTGAATGTAAAATTTAATATAATCGGGCGAAGGGGGAATGTTCGAGATATTCTTTAAAACTCGGTTAGAATCGCATTCCTTCAGGGCTTCGTTTCATTTTTTTCATGTGCAATTCCGGTTCGTTCTCAGGGTGGCCAGTTTGACCGTGTCGAGAAAAAATTCAGTGTCGCTTTGCCTGCTCGCTGCATTATGCGGTTGTGCAGCAGGCCCGGATTTCAAGCGTCCCGCTGCGCCCGCGGCGACAAGTTATGGCGCGCCTGCCGTGGCGCAGGACACTGCGTCGGCACAAGTGCCGCTTGGGGAAGCGCAAAAATTCGTTCCGGCCCAGGACATTCCTGCCGACTGGTGGACGCTGTTCCAGTCGCCCCAGATCGATGCACTGATCAAGCGCGCCTTCAAGACCAACCCGGATATCGAGGCGGCTCAGGCCGCCTTGCGACAAGCGGAAGAGTATACGACTGCACAGCAGGGATTTTTCTATCCCACGGTCGGGGCGAGCTACTCGCCTTCGCGCAATAAACTGGCGGGCAACATGGGCGGTAACTCGCCCGGCATCCAGGGTAACGGTTCGGTCATCCAGACTTATTCCAACCCGGCGGGGCCGAAATACAACGGCCCGGCTTACTATAACTTCCACGTTGCGCAACTCACTGTCGGCTATGTGCCGGATGTGTTCGGCATGAACCGCCGACTGGTGGAATCGGCACAGGCTCAGGTCGAGATGCAGCAGATGCAATTGGAGGCGACCTATATCACGCTTGCTTCCAATGTGGTTGCGACCGCCATTCAGGAAGCTTCGTTACGTGCCCAGATCGAGGCGCAACTCAAGATCGTCAGCCTGGACCAGCAGGCGCTGGAAATCGTGCGCAACCAGCTCAAACTCGGTTATGTCTCGGAGATGGACGTGACGCAACAGGAGATGACTTGTGCGCTTGCCCAGCAGGCGCTGGCGCCATTGCAGCAACAACTGGAACAGACACGGAACCTGTTGCGCGTACTGACCGGCAATACGCCGGATCAGGATATCGACGAAACGTTTACGCTGGATTCGCTGCATCTGCCGCAGAAATTGCCATTGAGCCTGCCTTCAAAACTGGTGGAGCAGCGCCCTGACGTGCGTATTGCCGAAGCGCAGCTGCATTACGCCAGCGCCCAATACGGGGTGGCTATCGCCAATACGCTGCCGCAGTTCGCCATCACCGGCGCGATTGGGGGGATGGCATCGTCGCCGAGCTGGATGTTCAAGAACGGCGGCGGCTTCTTTGATCTGACCGGAAATGTCGCGCAGACCATTTTCGACGGCGGAACGCTGCGTGCCAAATCGCGCGCCGCGCAACAGGGACTGAACCTCGCCGGTGCCCAATACCGCGGTGTAGTGATGTCTGCATTGCAGAACGTGGCCGATGCGCTGTATGTCGTCCAATCCGATGCGCAGGCATTGAAAGCGGCCGCGACGGCGGCGCAGGCAGCGGGCAAGATGGGCGATCTGACGCGTAAACAGTATGAGGCGGGGGCGGTGGATTTCCAGACCTTGCTGGTCGTGCAGCAGAACGAGCAGCTGGCAAATATCAATCTGGTGCAGGCGCAAACCAACCGGCTTGGGGACACGGCCGCGTTGTTTCAAGCGCTAGGCGGCGGTTGGTGGAATCGTGAAACGAAAGACATGGCGGGGGCGAAACCACAGTGAGCGGTCAGTTGAAGAAAATAGTAGCGGGTTTGGCGTTGGTGATACTGGCTGCAGTTGGCTACATCGGTTGGCAGAGATTTCAGGCGTCTTCAAGACCGGAATCCGGTGCTGAGAAGCCTGTGGTGCATACTCCAAAGGACACGATACGCTTCGCGGAGAATGCGCCTCAGCTTGCTTTTTTGCAGATCAAGCCGGTGGAGAGCTATCCCGAGCCCATGGTCGACTCCCTGAATGCACGCCTCGCCTACGATGACAACCGGACCGCGCGCGTATTTTCCCCGATTGCGGGGCGCGTGCTGAAGATCGCGGCTGATGCGGGAAGCGAGGTCAGGGCGGGCGATGAACTGCTCCTGCTGGATGCGCCCGACTATGCCCAGGCCACTTCGGATGATGTGAAGGCAAAGGCAGACCTGGAACGCAAACGCCAGGCGAATGAACGGGCCGGCGAGTTATTGAAAGTGAACGGGATTTCGCTCAAGGATAAGGAATCGGCCGAAGCCGACTTTCATCAGGCCGAGGCAGAGGCGCAGCGCACCGAAGCGCGGTTGCATAATCTGCAAAGCATGGCGTCGATCACGGACGGAAAGTTCATCCTGCGTGCCCCGATTGGCGGGACGGTGAGCGAACGCCAGGTGAATCTGGGCAGCGAGGTCCGCACCGATGCGGCCAATCCGCTTTTTGTCATTACCGATTCGAAAAAACTGTGGGCGCTGATCGATTTGCCCGAGCTTTACCTGGACAAGGTGAAGGTGGGGCAGCCGGTATCGGTGGAGGTGGATGCTTATCCGGGTGAGATATTCAAGGGCAAGATCACTGTCATTGCCGAGGCGCTGGATCCGGTTACCCGCCGTATCCAGGTGCGTGCCGAAATCGACAACAGTTCGCACCGTCTCAAGCCGGAAATGTTCGCCAGAGCCACGCCGGTGGCAGACAGCCGCCACAACATGCCGCGTATTCCCAACACAGCCCTGTTCTCGCAGGGACTGCACAGCTTCGTGTTTGTCGAGCAATCTCCGGGTGTATTGCAGCGCCGTCACATCGAGCTCGGCCTGCAAAGTCATGAATACAGCTACGTGAAGGAAGGACTGCAGCCCGGCGAACGGGTGGTCACGACCGGGGCTTTGCTGCTGAATTCCGAATTGTCGGGCAATGACTGATCGCGGCCTGTTAGTGACGACATGTTAGACAAACTACTTTCCTTTGCGCTGCAACAGCGGGTGTTCGTGCTGGCGGCGGCGGCGGTGCTGGTGATCGTTGGTTGGCGTGCCGTGCAGGACATGCCGATCGAGGCATTCCCCGATGTGCAGGACGTGCAGGTGCAGATCGTCACCCAATCCATGGGGCAGGCGCCGGAAGAGGTGGAGCGCAGCATCACCCTGCCTATCGAGCGCGAGATGAGCGGCGTTCCGCGAATGACGCAATTGCGTTCCGTTTCCATCACCGGCCTGTCGGTGGTCACGCTCACCTTTGCCGACAATACCGACGACTATTTTGCCAGGCAGCAGGTGATGGAGCATCTGCAGAATGTCACCCTGCCGCCGGGCCTGCAGCCGGGCCTTGCCCCGCTTACCAATGCCGTCGGCGAGGTGTACCGCTATGTGCTGGATGCACCTGCCGGCATGTCGCTCAACGAGGTCCGTGCATTGCAGGACTGGGTATTGCGCCCCGCAATACGCCAGGTGCCCGGTGTGGCAGATGTGAACAGCTTTGGCGGCACGGTCAAGGAGTATCAGGTTCGCATCAATCCGTTCCTGTTGCGCAAATACGGTGTGAGCATCGACCAGGTGTCGCAGGCGATCAGTGCGAACAGCAGCAATACCGGCGGCGGCGTTATCCGGCGCGGCGATGAGGCATTGGTGTTGCGCAGCATCGGGCTGTTCAAGAGCCTGGAAGATATCGCGCGTGTCGTGGTCACCGCAAAAGACGGGAAAACGGTATTGGTGAGCGACGTCGGCGAAGTCGCCATCGGTTACCGTCCGCGTTCCGGTATCGTCGCCTTCAACGATTACGACAACATCGTGCAGGGCATCGTGCTGATGACCAAGGGGCAGAATGCCAGCAAGGTGGTCGAGGCACTCAAGCAGCGGCTCGACCAGCTCTCGCAAAAACTGCCGCCGGGTGTGAAGATCGTCCCTTATTACGACCGCACCGATCTGGTACGCCATACAGTCCATACCGTCACCGAAAACCTGATCGTCGGCGCGGTGCTGGTGGTCGCCATACTGATCCTGTTCCTGCGCAACTGGTATGCGGCATTGAGCGTGGCGATCATCATTCCGCTGGCCATGCTGTTCGCCTTCATTCTGATGGACGCGCGCGGCGTTTCCGCCAATCTGATTTCGCTGGGCGCGGTCGACTTCGGCATCATCATCGATAGTGCGGTCGTGCTGGTGGAGGCGCTCATGGTGAGGCTTGCGCTGGCCAAGGCGGATAATCTGGCGCAGCACCACACTTACGGATGGCGTATCCACCTCATCAAACAGACCGGGATAGAACTGGGCCGCCCCATCCTGTTTTCCAAGCTGATCATCATCCTGGCCTTTGTGCCGATCTTCACTTTCCAGCGCGTCGAGGGGAAGATTTTCTCGCCGATGGCATTTACCCTGACGTTCGCATTGCTGGGCGCGATCCTGCTGACGCTGACTCTGGTGCCGACTTTGCTGTGCTATGCGGTCAAGAACAAGGACCTTGCCGAAAAGCACAGCAACTGGATGCATAACCTGCAACAGCGTTATCGCCGCCTGTTATTGTGGGCAGAGACACGGCGCAAAGCCATTGTGATCGCTGCGATCGGCATGCTGGCCGTGGCTTTGGCGGGTTCGCCCCTGCTGGGCAGCGAGTTCCTGCCCAAGCTGGACGAAGGCAACATCTGGTTGACGATCAGCCTGCCGCCGGCGACCGCGCTGGACAAGACCAAGGAAGTCGAGCGGCAGGTACGCGCCATCCTCCGGTCCTATCCCGAAGTCCACAACGTCACGACGCAAGTCGGCCGCCCGGACGACGGTACCGACCCGAAAGGACCCAACAACCTGGAAATCATGGCCGACCTCAATCCGCACGACACTTGGCGCTTTGCCGACAAGGAAGAGCTGATCGCCGACATGACGAAACAGATACACAGCATCCCGGGCGTGCCGACCAACTTCTCGCAAGTCATCCAGGATAACGTGGAGGAGGCGTTGTCCGGCGTGAAGGGCGAGATCGCGATCAAGATATTCGGTCCCGACCTTGAGATACTCGAAGACAAGTCCACACAGGTTGCCGACATCCTGAGCGGCATACGGGGTGCGGCGGATGTGGCTGCGATCAAGGTCGGCGGGCAGACCGAGCTCAATATCACACTCAGCCGTATCCGTATGTCGCGCTATGGGCTCAATATCAATGATGTGAACGCAACCATCCAGACTGCGTTTGGCGGGAATGCCGCCAATGTGTTCTATGAAGGCGACCGCCGTTTCGATGTCACACTGAGACTGGATTATGAGGATCGCGATGCCGTCGATGATGTGCCCAACCTGCCTATCACGCTGTCGACCGGGGGGACGATACCGCTTGGTTCCATCGCCGACATCGAGGTGCGCCAGGGCGCGGCCAGGGTCGGGCGTGAAGCGGGTGGCCGCGTCGTTGCGGTGAAGGCCAATCTGCTTGGGCGCGATCAGGGCAGCTTTGTCGCCGAGGCGATGGAGAAAGTGAACCAGCAAGTGGTATTGCCGCCGGGTTACACGATGACATGGGGCGGCCAGTTCGAGAACCAGCAACGCGCGCTCAAGCGCCTGAAAGTGATCGTTCCCCTGTCGGTATTGATGATATTCGTGCTGCTGTTCTGGGCGTTCAAATCCATGCGCAAGGCATTGCTGGTGATCCTGATGGTGCCGTTCACGCTGATTGGCGGCTTGGCCGGCCTCGGGCTTGCCGGTCTGCATCTGTCGGTTTCCGCTGCGGTCGGTTTCATTGCCGTGGCCGGCATTTCGGTGCAGAACGGCGTCATCATGGTGGAGCAATTCATCGAAGGGATGCGCAACGGCCTGTCACTGGTCGAAAGTGTGATGGAAGGCGCGATGGCGCGTCTGCGGCCCATCCTGATGACGGCTTTGATGGCGGGTATCGGCCTGATGCCAGCCGCACTGTCGCACGGTATCGGTTCCGAAACGCAGCGCCCGTTTGCCGTGGTGATCGTGGGCGGCATCGTCTCTGCCACTTTGTTCACGCTGCTGCTGTTGCCGCTGCTGTTCCCCGTGTTCGCCGAAGAAGGGCACGTCAGGGATATTCAGCCGCGAGCGCCCGAATAAGGCATTGCCCGATGGGGGGGGAGTTCGGCTAATATATACCCCCGCCCCGAAACAAGCCGATATGATGAATTTCTCGATACGTTATTACCTGTTCGCTTTCATTCCGTTTTTGGCTGCATGTGCGCACGCACCGCAACAGCAGGTCGAGAGCGCGCCCGCGCCGACAGCCAAAACGAATCTGGAACAGATCGTCGAGGCGCCCAAGCCGGACTTGCCCAAGGTGCCGCTGACCGACCATCTGCTGTATGAATTCCTGTTGGGAGATATCGCCGCGCAGCGCGACAAGCCGGAGTTGGCAGCACAGGCTTATCTCGACCTGGCCAAGACTACGCGCGATCCGCGCGTGGCGAGGCGCGCCGCGCAACTGGCGTATGAGTCGCGTCAGTACGACACTGCAGTCGAGGCATTCAAATTATGGCAAGAACTGGAACCTTCCTCGCCGCTGGCCAAACAGATGCTGCTCTCGCTGTTGTTGAGCGGCGGCAAACTGCAGGAGGCGAGTCCGGTTCTGACGGAGGTTCTGCAGTCCGATCCCGCCAATGCCGGACGCACGTTTGCCGGCATTTACCCGCTGGTTTCGCATGTGCCGGACAAGTCTGCCGCACTTGACTGGTTGATCGAAGTGACCCATCCCTATCCCGATGTGGCTGAAGGCCATTGGGCCGTAGCACAGGCGGCCGTCGCGGCAGGCAAGAACGATCTGGCACTGACCGAGATTCACAAGGCGGTCACATTACGTCCGGACTGGGACGTGGCCGCAGTGTTCGAGGCGGAGTTGTACCTGAATGTCGATCCGCCCAAAGGACTGGAACTGCTGAAGAAGTTTCTGGCCGCACACCCGGATAATAAGGACCTGCGTTTGTACTACGCGCGAGCCTTGCTCAGCCAGAAGCAGTTCGCCGCTGCGCGCGAAGAATTCGAGCGCTTGCTGAAAGACCGCCCGGACAGTCCCGATCTTGCGTTCGCCGTTGCCCTCATTTCCATGCAGATGGGCGATTACGCACGGGCCGAGCAGGAGTTGCAGCAAGCCTTGAGCAAGGGTGGCAAGGATGAGAGTACGGTGCATTACTATCTCGCGCAGCTGAACGAAGTGAGACAGAACGATGCGGCTGCGCTCGAACAATACCGGCTCGTTCAGGACGGCGAATATAGCTATGCTGCCCGTTTGCGTGAAGTCGCGTTGCTGGACAAGGCTGGCAAGCTGAGCGAGGCGCGCGAGGCCTTGCACCGTGCCGAGCCGAAGACCGACCAGCAACGCGTGCAATTGATCATGATCGATGCGCAACTGCTGCGCGAGGATAAGAAGTACGAAGACAGCTATCAGGCGCTGACGCAAGGGCTGGAAAAATTCCCCGAGAATCCGGACCTGCTATACCAGACGGCGATGGCGGCTGACAAGCTGAACAAGGAAGAGCTGTTCGAGCAGCTCATCCGCAAGCTGATGAAGATCGCCCCGGATAACGCGCATGCCTACAACGCGCTTGGCTACAGCCTGCTTGATCGCAATCAGCGCATCCCGGAAGCGATCAAACTGGTGGAAAAGGCCTATCAGCTCGCACCGGACGATGCGGCCATCATCGACAGCATGGGATGGGGGCAATACCTGCTGGGAAACCTGGACAAGAGCGTCGAGTTCTTGAACAGGGCGTATAAGGCCGATCCCGACCCCGAAATTGCCGCCCATCTGGGCGAAGTCCTGTGGAAGCGTGGCGACAAGGATGAGGCGCGCAAGGTTTGGGCCGACAGCGCCAAAGCCAATCCGGACAACGAAGCGCTTAAAGCGGTGATGAAGCGTTTCCTTCCCTAGATATGCATCGTTTCCTTCCGTTGCTCGTAATCCTGCTTGCGGGTTGTGCGGCAGCACCTGTTGCGGTGTTGCGACCGGCGCAACCGGACGCACCGTTTGCATTCAACGGGCGTGTCGCCGTTAAACAGGGCGATGCGCACGACGGTGCCGGGATGCGTTGGGTGCACAATGCCTCAGAAGATGAAATCCTGCTGCTCGCCCCGCTGGGGCAGACGATGGCGCGCATCCACCGCGATATGAACGGGGTCACGCTGGATACCTCCGGCAAACATTACACCGCCCAGGATATGGAGACTTTGATGCAGCAAGCGCTGGGATGGCAATTGCCGCTTTCTGGCCTGCGTTACTGGGTCACTGCCTTGCCCGCGCCGAATATCGAATCCAGCCTGCAACGCGATGCAAACGGGCAGGTGGAGACGCTACGCCAGCAAGGATGGGAGATCAGTTATTCGCGTTATGCGGCCCTGGCATCGGATGCGTTGCCGTTGCGCCTGAAACTGCGTCGGGACGGTACGGAGGTATTGTTGCTGATTGATGAATGGGAAGCGCAGTGAACAAACTCACCTGTCCGGCGCCGGCCAAGCTCAACCTGTTCCTGCACGTGGTCGGACGCCGTGCCGACGGGTATCACCTGTTGCAAACCCTGTTTCGTTTCATCGACCTGAACGACACCCTGCATTTCACCTTGCGCACGGATGGCGAAGTGCGCCGCATCAATGCGCTCGAAGGTGTACCGCCGGAACAGGATCTCTGCGTGCGTGCCGCGCGGTTGCTGCAACAGCAGACCGGCAGCAGACTGGGCGTGGATATCGAGCTGGAAAAGCATATTCCGATGGGGGGTGGCATGGGCGGGGGGAGTTCGGATGCGGCGACCACCTTGCTGGCTTTGAACCGCCTGTGGCAGTTGGGCTTGTCGCGCCAGCGCCTGATGCATCTGGGGTTGGAACTGGGTGCGGACGTGCCGGTGTTCATTTTTGGCGAGAACGCCTTTGCAGAGGGGGTGGGCGAGCAATTGCAGCCCTATCCCTTGCCTGATGCGTGGTACGTTGTGTTGTGCCCGCCCGTGCAGGTGCCCACGGTGCAGATATTCACTCATCCGGAATTGACACGAAATACGATTTCGATGACAATGCGCGCCCTTCCGAAGGGGTTGGATCTTCGGGCGGGAAGCCGGAACGGGCTGAAAAACGATCTGCAGGCAGTGGCTTGCAAGTTGTATCCGGTAGTTGGCGAACATCTGGCGTGGCTGGCGAAATTCGCTCCCGCACTGATGACCGGCTCAGGGGCTTGCGTGTTTGCCGAATTCGACACGGAAGCGGAAGCACAAGCGGTATTACGGCAGTTGCCTTCGAAAATGCGCGGATTTGTCGCGCACGGATTGCAGCAACATCCGCTGAAAGATTTTGTTGTGACAGAGGCTGTTTAAAACGTAGCGTAAGCAGTGGTTTAAACGGCTTCTGAGCAGTTAATTGGGGAGTCGCCAAGTGGTAAGGCATCGGATTTTGATTCCGACATTCGTAGGTTCGATCCCTACCTCCCCAGCCAGATTCTTCAATCAAGTCGTGATGGGCGTTCCCGCCCATTTTAAATATGCGAGGTATTCATGTCCGGCGACATGATGGTATTCACCGGTAATGCCAATCCCAAGCTCGCGCAAGACGTGGCGAAGCATCTGCACATCCACCTCGGTCGCGCCACGGTCGGTCGTTTCTCCGACGGCGAAGTGATGGTCGAGATACTTGAGCATGTGCGTGGCAAGGATGTATTCGTGCTGCAATCCACTAGCGTGCCGACCAATGACAGCTTGATGGAAGTGATGGTGATGGTGGATGCGCTTAAACGCGCTTCAGCGGCGCGTATCACCGCCGCCTTGCCGTACTTCGGTTATGCCCGCCAGGATCGCCGTCCGCGTTCGGCACGCGTGTCGATCACGGCCAAAGTGGTGGCTGACATGCTGGTCGGCGTTGGCGTCGACCGCCTGCTGACCATGGACTTGCACTCCGACCAGATTCAGGGTTTCTTCGATATCCCGGTGGACAACATCTATGCCGCGCCTATCCTGCTGTCCGATGTGTGGAAGCAGAATTTCCAGAACCTGGTAGTGGTCTCGCCGGACGTGGGCGGTGTGGTGCGTGCCCGTGCATTGGCCAAACGTCTCGAGTCGGACCTGGCGATCATCGACAAGCGCCGTCCCAAACCGAACGTGGCCAAGGTGATGAATATCATCGGCGACGTTGCCGGCCGTACCTGCATCATCATGGACGATATGGTGGATACCGCCAACACCTTGTGCGAAGCGGCCAATGCCTTGAAGGAAAAGGGCGCCGAGCGCGTGATCGCGTACTGTACCCATCCTGTGCTGTCCGGTCCGGCGATCGAGCGCCTTGAAAAGTCGGCAATCGACGAACTGGTGGTGACCGACACTATCCCGTTGCGCGAAGAAGCGCGCAACTGCAAGCGCATCCGCCAACTGAGTGTGGCGGAACTGCTGGCCGAAACCATGCGCCGCATCAATGCGGAAGAGTCGGTCAGTTCGCTGTTCATGGACTGAGAATTTGCGATGGCCATGTTGGTCATCGCGCAACCCGAAGCCCTCTGGTCGCGGAGAGCTTCATTAGAAGTGGAGAAGCAAAATGGCTATCGAAATCGCAGCAACAACACGTAAAGCGCAAGGAACGGGTGCGAGCCGCCGTCTGCGCAAGACGAATCGCGTCCCCGGCATCGTTTACGGCACGGGCGAAGCATCCATGATCGAGCTCGATCACAACACACTGTATTACGCACTGCGCAACGAAGCGTTCCATGCATCCGTTCTGTCGCTGGATCTGGACGGCAAGAAGCAGTCCGTTCTGCTGCGCGATTTCCAGATGCACCCGTTCCGCCAGCAAGTGCTGCACATCGACTTCCAGCGCGTCGATGCGAAGAAGAAGATCCACATGAAAGTGCCATTGCACTTCATCAACTCTGATATTGCGCCCGGTGTGAAGACCGGCGGCGGCATCATCAGCCACGTGTTGAACGATTTGGAGATTGCCTGTTTGCCAGCCGATCTGCCGGCAGCAATCGAAGTGGACCTGGCCAGCCTGGATCTGGGTCACTCTGTCCACGTGTCCGACATCAAGCTGCCCAAAGGCGTTGAAGTGGCCGGCCATCACAAGGCAGTCGATGCCGTGGCGACGGTACAAGTGCCGCGCGGCGCAGTGGAAGCCGCAGCTGATGCCGCAGCTGCCGAAGCCGCATCTGCCGCATCCACAGCAGCCGCTGCCGCAACTGCAGCCACAGCTGCGAAGCCTGCAGCAGACGCCAAGAAGTAATCTGCAAACTGTACGACCCGCCATGCGATCTAACGGTGCATGGCGGGTTTTTTCATTATGAGCGAACCAATCAAGCTGATCGTCGGGTTGGGCAACCCCGGCAGGGAGTACGAAGCTACACGCCATAACGCCGGGTTCTGGTGGGTGGACGAGCTTGCTCGCAATAATGACGCAAATTTCAAGAATGACAGCAAGTTTCACGGGCTGGTCGCCCGCGCTGCATTGCACGGACACGAAGTCCATCTGCTCAAGCCGCAGACCTTCATGAACGTCAGTGGCCGGGCTGTGGTTGCACTGGCACTGTTCTACAAGTTATTGCCGGATCAGATACTGGTGGTGCATGACGAACTCGACCTTCCGCCCGGAAGTGCCAAACTCAAGCTGGGCGGCGGGCATGGCGGACACAACGGGCTGAAGGACATCATCGCTCATCTCGGCACCAAGGATTTCTGGCGCCTGCGCATCGGCATCGGTCACCCCGGAGAGCGCTCCGAAGTGGTGAGTTACGTGCTGAATGCACCGCGCAAGGAAGAACAAGGCTTGATCGAAGAAGCGATGCAACACGCGCATGATGTTGCGCCGCTTATCATCGAAGGCAAACTGGAAGCAGCGATGCTGAAGCTGCATAGCAATTAGGATTCAGGATACGGGATGCAGGATTCAGGGGCGGGTTTGCGGTATCCCGTATCCTGTATCCTGACTCCCATTAATAGAGAGAAAAAACATGAGCCTCAAATGCGGTATCGTCGGTCTCCCCAACGTGGGCAAATCCACGCTGTTCAACGCGCTCACCAAGGCGGGCATCGCTGCGGAAAATTATCCCTTCTGTACCATCGAACCCAATGTTGGCATCGTCGAGGTACCCGATCCGCGCATGGCCGAGCTGGCGAAGATCGTCAATCCGCAACGCATGCAACCGGCCATTGTCGAGTTCGTCGATATTGCGGGCCTCGTTGCAGGCGCCTCCAAAGGTGAAGGCCTGGGCAACCAGTTCCTCGCCAACATTCGCGAGACCGATGCGATCGTCAATGTTGTGCGCTGCTTCGACGATCCCAATGTGGTGCACGTGGCGGGCAAGGTGGATCCGATTTCCGACATCGAAGTCATCCTCACCGAACTGGCACTGGCCGACATGGCAGTGGTCGAGCGCACCATCCAGCGCGACGGCAAAAAGGCCAAGTCCGGCGACAAGGATGCGCAGAAGCTGGTGGCGGTGCTGGAAAAATTGCTGCCGCACCTGAATGAAGGCAAGCCGGCGCGTACGTTTGGCCTGAGTGAAGAAGAGAAATCGATCACCAAGCCATTGTGTCTGCTCACTATCAAGCCTGCGATGTATGTGGGAAACGTGCTGGAAGACGGCTTCGAGAACAACCCGCATCTGGATCGTCTGCGCGAACACGCGGCGAAAGAAGGTGCACCGGTCGTGGCGCTCTGCGCGAAGATCGAAGCCGAACTGGCCGACCTCGAGGAGGCAGACAAAAAGGAGTTCCTCGCCGACCTCGGCCTGGACGAGCCGGGCTTGAACCGCCTGATCCGCACCGGCTATGAGCTGCTTGGCCTGCAGACTTATTTCACGGCCGGCGTGAAGGAAGTGCGCGCATGGACCATCCACAAGGGCGACACCGCGCCGCAAGCGGCCGGTGTGATCCACACCGATTTCGAGAAGGGATTCATCCGCGCGCAGACCATTTCCTACGCCGACTTCATCGCCTGTGGCGGTGAAGCTGGCGCAAAAGAAAAGGGAAAGATGCGCGTGGAAGGGAAAGACTACGTCGTGCAGGACGGAGACGTGATGAATTTCCTGTTCAACGTCTGATCGGAGTTACAAAGAAAACTACTCTTGTCGCGCTGTCGCCATACCGACGATCGTATCGCCGAGTTCGCGTTTCAGGATAGCGTCGGCCTGATCCATGGCGCGCTGGACCGCTTCGGCTGTATTCTGGGCATTGCCCTTGATGCTCCATTGTTTGGTTCCGCGTACCCGGTTATTGGCTGTTTCGGTCAGGGTGATCTCCAGATTGCCGCGCTGCCAGTACCAACCGTCCTTTAGTCCCAGATCGTTCAGGTTCATGCGGGCCTGCAGCACGAATGCCGGGTGATCACCGTTATCCGGCATGAAACCGGCTTTTGCCAACGCCCCGGCAACGATTTCCTCCAATCCCGCGGGCGAACCGGCAGCCGCACGCGGCGCAATACTGACTCGTTTCAGCAAATCTCCCAGATCGGCCTTGAGCTTGTTGCTGTTCCATTGCGGTTCCACTCCGCGACCGGTGATGTCCACTACCTGCAGGTTCTTTTGCAGTCCTTCGCGCTCCAGTTGCGTTTCGAGTGCGTGGCTGGCAGCGGCGATCTTCAGGAACAGGTCGTCTTCCCTGCGCGATTGATCGATGTAGTTGCGGGTGGCATCGTCGAGCCCCCCGATTTGTTGGCGCAGGCTGGTCGCAGTTTGCAGGCGAGGCAGGATAGCCAGCACGTGGACGTTGCCGTTGGCCGGGTTCTTCCACATGTCTGCGATCTGGATACCGCTGATAATCTGGTCGGTGCTCGTGCTGATGTGGCGCGAGGCTTGTTCCTCGAATTGCACCGCGCCGGAGGAGTCGGATTTGGAGCGCTGCGTATCGTCAGTGTTTGCGACTACAGCAACCTGAAAGACCTTGGCGACATCGGCACGGGCTCTATCCTTCGCTTCCTCCTGCGTGTCGGCGCTTCCGCGGCCGACCAGGTATTGGTCGCTCTTGTACTTGGCGCTTTCACCGGACACCCAGTCGGGTACGGTCGGCTGGCTGGCGCAGCCGGAAAGGAGGGAGAGGATCGAAGCAAATACGGCAAAGGTAGAGAGTTTCATTTTCGTCTCCTGATTACGTGATCATTATGGCATTGTATGCTGGGTCAGGTAAGTCTTGTGTTCCCTGCGGATGGTGACTTGCGGGAATACATTGGTTCCTATCACTTGACCGTTGTTTCCGAGCAATTCAACGGTCACATCATAAGTCCCGGGCGGCAGCGGAAGGCGGGCCATCTGTACGTTGGCGGGCAAAGTCAGCCAGCTGCGGGTGTCCGCGCGTTCGGTCACTATCGCGGCTACCCGCACGAGCAATGAACCGATCAGTTGTACCGTGGCATCGTCCCTGTTTTGTCCCGCCCTGTCCACGGACTCCTGTATCGCTCCCTTGGCAACTGCACGGGCTATGGCGCGGGCCGTAATGGCAGGCATGCGCGCATTCAGGCTGGCGCGCGCAATGGCGTCGATGTTCTCCATCATCTGGGTGTCGGCCTGTCTGCCCGAGACGCTGATACGGGCGCCGGACACCCTGTTGGGGCGCGATTCGTAATAGGGCAGCGCGATGTTGACCATCACCGGCGGGGTAGGTTGCGTCGAGTCCATGTACTCGGACCGTCTGCGCGCATTCACGATGGTCGAAGGGGGCGGTGCCCAGGCGCGGATGACTCTTTCGCGTTTGATGGGGGCAAGACCGCTGTTCAACACAAAAACCAGTTCGCCTTCAGGGTCGTTGTCGGCCGTATTCCTTTTTGCCGGCGCCATGCCGAATTCCTTCTGGTACCGGGCAAGCTCATCGATCAGTCCCTGCCTCTGCGCCAGCCGCACCAGATCGAATTTGAGCATGGGCGGCATGGGCACGGAAAAGTTGGACTGGTATTTCTTGTAGGCTTCATACGCCTTGCGGTAGGAGATCATGGCATCGCTCCATTCACCCAGTTCGTCGTAGATCAGGCCGGAGAGGTATTCCGAAAGGGCATCCTCGGTGAACTTGCTGTCGGGTATCTTCTCCTCGATCTCGCGCAACTTGATATCGATCTGCTGGGCCTCGACCCGGGCTTCATAAGGCTGGCCCAGTTCCAGATAATTGAGCGCCATGTACAGATGCACCAGCACCTGCTCGTAATCGTCACCGGCGTAGCTGACCGTTGCATCGTTGATCACGAAGGACAATGCGTTCTGGCTGACGCTGGCGGCATACAGGCTTTCCATCTCATGCTTGGCAGCTTCCAGGGATTCGTTGGATGCCACAAAGTCGCGCTTCATGCGCAGCACCATGCCTTTGTTGAGCAGATACAACACATGATCCTTCTTGTCCTTGGACTGCTTGTCGATCGTCTTCAGGGCATCGTCGTATTGCTGCTTTTCCAGCTGGTTTTCGATGGTTGTGAACGAGTTGCTGTAAGTCGCACATCCGTTCAAGGCCAGGATGCAGGTCCATGCGGCCAGCCAGACACAAAACCTGCCGCAGTGCGGCAGGTTTTCCACCCTGCCGCGCAAGCGCAGGGCCGGAGTCTGGAACCGAATCATTTTCGGACTAGAAGGTCAGCGTGCTGCGCTCCACCAGTTTCTTGATCTTCTTCTGTCCCATCCATACCAGGCGGTTGTCTGCCAGGCTGATCAGGTTCATATCCACTTGGTAGTACCGCAACTGGGTTTTGCCGGAGACGTCGATGATGGTGTTGATGGTGCCCTTCAGCATGAAGTCGGCGCCCTTTTCCTGGCCCATTGCCTTGCGCGTGGCCTCGCTGGCATTCAGGTCCTGGTCTTTACGCTCATCGCGGATCTCCTGACGTTCGGTGGACGATGCGACAAACTGCACCCTTCCCGAATTGATCAGATTGCGTTCCACTTCCGAGACGAAGGTGTTGACGTTGATGTGTTCGTTGCTCAGGTTGCGGATCTCGCCGACGATCACCGCCGGTTGCCGCTTGTGTTCACGGTTAAAGTCGTCGATCCAGACGCGGTTCAGCACATCCCTCATCATTTCTTCCGCCACCAGCTGTGAATCCGTGTCATTCCAGGCGCCGCTCAAGTCTATCGCCTTGCTTGCATCCACCCGTTGCACTTCGGTCGAGCAACCGCCCGCAAACAATGCCAGAAACAACACTGCAACAGCTGATTTTGTTGAAAACATGGACCGGCTCATCATTTTTTCTCCTTGGCGACGCGGTCAAAAATATTGTCCGCATGGGTTTCGATATAGCGTTTCAGATCACTGTTCATATCCTGGACTCCATTCAGCGTGTCTTTGACATGCTTCATGTCCAGCTCGGCGACGGAATAGATGATATTGGTCTTCGGGTCGCGCCAGGAACCGATGATCTTGGCCCCGGTCAGGTTGACCTTGCTCAGGTTCTTGATCTGGCGCGATACCGATTCATCCGCAACGTTGGCGCCGCCCGACTTGGCGGAGTCCATATAGTCGCTGGAAACCACATCCATATAGGACGACAACACGCGCGCAACTTCGGCGCGCGCGCGGTCATCCGCCACGGATTTCTGCAGCGACATGTCTCCGGTTGGCGACGCAGAACCTACGCCGTGGAACAGGCGGCCATCTTTGTCGTTAAGGATGCTGCTGCCCTCGTTGACCCAGTCGGGCGCGCCCTTTATTCCGAGGTCGCTTTCCACCTTCGTGGTGCTGGAACAGGCCGCGATGACCACAGTCAACGCTGTAATCAAGACCAGTTTTGCAACAGCAAATGATATTTTCATGACGTTCTCCTGGAATGAAAAATGGGTTCTAAAGTTGGCGCAATGGAATCTTGCGATGTCGGCAACAGCGTCATCATAATGCGAGCCGAGAGCAGCCGCAATTAAACTGCGGCATAAAGTGCTACAATGCGCGCCGCGATATCGTTTCAGTCTAGTTGTCGCCGCCGATTCCGGTTCGTAGTTCCCACCTCATTCTGCCTCAGACTGGCGCTCATCAAGGGCGACAGGCCGTTTGTAACAAGAAAGTTAATAATATGTCATTTGCATCTCTCGGCTTGTCCGAAGAACTAGTTCGCGCCGTCACCGAGCGCGGTTATACCGAACCTACGCCCATTCAGGCGCAGGCTATTCCCGTTATTCTGAAAGGCGGCGACCTGATGGGCGGCGCCCAGACCGGCACCGGCAAGACCGCCGGATTCACACTGCCGTTGCTGCAGCGTCTGATGGACAAGCCGGTCTCGGGCAAGGCTCACATTCGCGCGTTGGTACTTACTCCGACACGCGAACTCGCCGCTCAGGTCGAAGAGAGCGTGCGCCTGTATGGCAAGCACCTGCCGCTCAAATCGATGATGATGTTCGGTGGTGTGAACATCAATCCGCAGATCAAGCAACTGCATGGCCGTGTCGACATCCTGGTGGCGACACCCGGGCGCCTGCTGGACCACCTGCAGCAGAAGACGGTAGATTTGTCGCATGTCGAGATACTGGTGCTGGACGAAGCCGACCGCATGCTGGACATGGGTTTCATCCGCGATATCAAGCGCGTTCTCGCCGTGCTGCCCAAGCAGCGCCAGAACCTGCTGTTCTCCGCCACCTTCTCCGACGAGATCAAGCTGCTGGCCGATGGCCTGCTCAACAATCCCGTATTGATCGAAGTGGCACGCCGCAATGCGACTGCCGAACTGATCGAGCAACGCGTCTATCCGGTGGATCGCGAAAAGAAACGCGTGCTGCTCTCGCATCTCATCAAGGAGCACAACTGGTTCCAGGTACTGGTGTTCACGCGCACCAAGCACGGTGCCAACAACCTTGCGGACCATTTGAACAAGGAAGGCATCCCGGCGCTGGCGATCCACGGCAACAAGAGCCAGGCGGCACGCACCCGCGCTCTGGCCGAATTCAAGACCGCCAAATTGCAAGTGCTGGTGGCGACCGACATCGCGGCGCGAGGCATCGACATCAGCGAGCTGCCGCATGTGGTGAATTACGAACTGCCGAACGTTCCGGAAGATTACGTGCACCGCATCGGTCGCACCGGACGTGCGGGCAGCAACGGCGAAGCAAGTTCGCTGGTGTGCATCGACGAGCACAAATTGCTGCACGACATCGAGCGTCTGATCAAGCGCGAGATTCCCGTGGTGCAAGTGCCCGGTTTCGAACCGGATCCGCGCATCAAGGCCGAACCGATCCTGAATGGACAAAATCGCGGGAATGGCCAGAATCGCGGTCAGGGCGGACGCGGACAGGGACAAGGTCGCAGTCAATCCGCACCGCGGGCGGGCAGCGGGCAGGCTCGTGCGGCCACTGGACAAGCTCGCACTGGCGGCGGGCCGCGCAGTAGCGCATCCGGCAAACCGGCAGGTGGTGCAGGTCGCGGTGCTGCAGTGCCCGCTGCAGCGCAACACCGCTCCGGCGGGCGTGGTCGTTGATGAGCACTTCAGTCACCAATGAAGAGGCCATCGCCGCCACCAAACTGTGGGTAGAGCGTGCGGTGATCGGCCTTAACCTGTGTCCGTTCGCCAAGGGCGTGCAGGTCAAGGATCAAATTCGCTACGTGGTGAGTGCCGCACAAACGCCGGAGGAGTTGCTGGCCGATGTCCTGCACGAATTCGAAGTGTTGGCTGAGTCTTCCACTGAGACGATCGATACCACCATGCTGATCCATCCGCATGTGCTGGGCGACTTTCTCGACTACAACGATTTTCTGGCTGTCGTCGATGCGGCGCTGGAAGATGTCGATCTGGCGGGTGAACTGCAGGTGGCCAGCATGCATCCGCAATACCAGTTCGCCGACACCGAACTGGACGACATCACCAACTACACCAACCGCTCGCCATACCCGACTTTGCACATATTGCGCGAAGACAGCATCGACAAGGCGGTGGCCGCATTTCCCGAAGCCGAACAGATATTCGAAAGAAATATCGAAACCATGAGCAAATTGGGGCATGAAGGCTGGAATGCGTTGGGGCTGGCGGAAGTCCAGCGAGACAAAAAGTAATTCGCAAACCTGCTACGCGGCTGGCCCGTGAGTTCCCTGACGGATGCTGGCAGTGTCTGCACGCAAGCTCGGAGACTGTTCAGTCAGTCCGGCGGCTTTGCCGCCACCCATCCGCACGCAATTTCCAACCACTCTGAACTTGCATGATGGATTGCACGCATTCTGCAAATCAGCGGTATCCTTGCATCCATGGAAACGAATACCGATCACTCCTTTTCTTCACTCACTCCGGATTGCGTGCTGAACGCGCTGGAGAGCGTTGGGCTGCGTTGCGACGGGCGGCTGCTTGCGCTCAACAGCTACGAGAATCGCGTGTACCAGGTGGGCATCGAAGACAATGCCCCGCTGGTGGCCAAGTTCTACCGCCCCGCACGCTGGACGGACGAAGCCATCCTGGAAGAACATGCTTTTGTACAAGAGCTGGCCGAGCGAGAGATACCTGTCGTGCCCGCCCTCCTGATCGACGGCAGGACATTGCTTCCCTTCGAAGGATTCCGTTTCTCGATCTTTCCAAAACATGGTGGCCGTGCGCCCGAACTGGAAGACCGCGACACGCTGGAATGGCTGGGGCGTTTCCTAGGGCGCATCCATGCCGTCGGCGCAATCAGCAATTACCGGCATCGCCCTGAGCTCAACATCGAAACATTCGGAACCGAACCGCGGGCTTTTTTGCTGGCGAACGGATTCATTCCCGCGGACATCGACGCGGCCTATCGCAGCGTGTCGCAACAGGCACTGGATGGCGTGCGTCATTGCTTCGACCGTGCGGGAGGACTGAAAAGTCTCAGACTGCATGGCGATTGCCATGCCGGCAACGTGCTGTGGACAGACGACGGCCCTCACTTTGTGGACTTCGACGACAGCCGAATGGGCCCGGCGGTGCAGGACTTGTGGATGCTGCTTTCCGGCGAGCGCGAGGACCGCGTGCGGCAGATGGGCGACGTGCTTGCAGGCTACGAAGACTTTAACGAATTCGATGCGCGCGAACTGCACCTGATCGAAGCGCTGCGTACCCTGCGCCTTATCCATTACTCCGCATGGCTCGCCCGGCGCTGGGACGATGCCGCCTTCAAGCAGGCGTTTCCCTGGTTCAACACGCAGATCTACTGGCAGAATCGCATCCTTGAATTGCGCGAACAGATTGCGCTCATGGAAGAACCCCCGCTGTGGCAAAACTGATCCATTCTGGCCTGAAAGCTCTGCACCGGGTTGCGAGAGGGTAATCGGTCCATCGTATTACCTTCCATCGAATAGCATCTCCAGCCGCAGACTGAGCATCGCGTTGTTATGGAAATTGAGCGCTCTCGGGAAATGCAGCTGCGGACTCACTTCAAAGAACATCCATTCCCGATGCAGGCGATACCGATATAGCATCAAGACGACATACTCTGTCACCACCGTATTCGGGCGACTCAGCGCAAAGGCGCTTGCCTGATACATAAGGGCAGTGCGCTCATCCAATTTGTGAAAGACCGTCAGATCCTGGCGCATGTCGAAATATTGTGTCCTGTCGAGCCAGACCGCGACGCTGGTGGCGCGGAACGAGATGGGTTCGCTGATAGGACGGTCCAGATCGAGTTCGGTTGTTTCGCCCACGCCTGTTGTATTGAACCAATACGCAGTTTCCGAAAACCTCGCGCGCCACAGACCTAACGGGACTGCCAATACGGCTCCTGTACGTGCAAAAGGAGCCGTATTAAGTCCGGCAAATTTCAAGCCGCCGTCCAAATTGAAATGCCATTTTTCCGCAGCGATTTCCTCGATGCGCAAGGCAGCGGCATAGCTCTGCACGCTAGACGGTTGCGCGAGAGGCGGCGACAGCGACTGTCTCGGGTCGACGGTCGAATTCTTGTCCGGGTCTGTTTCCAGCAACAAGTGAAGCTTTTTCTCCGCGATGGGCAGGTGCACATTCGCTCTGGCCGACCAGACGAACGAGCGATTTCCGCCATATCCCGATACCCGCATGATATCGACCTGCATCACACTGTCGTTGGCATCCTGATAATTGCGATCACTGCCAAAGAAGCGATCGATATAGCTGACAAAGTCGACAAACTCATCGGACAGATAATCGCGCGAACTGTCCAGCCTGTTTTTCTGATCCGGGATCGGAGGAGGAAGGGGCGGGCCGACGAATTCGTCGCCGGACGCCCACACCGGAAACGCGATGAGTGCACCCAGCGACAACAGAGCCAGGATTCCGGATTGCAGGGTGGATTGAAGCGTCATGATTCTCTTCAGGCATGAACATAATTTCAGCGGGAGATACCGGGGCGATTCGTCCGGCGTATATATCCGACCGTATGGCAAATGCGATCACGCTATTTGAATTTCCGTGATTCCCGCACGTGGCACAAGCTATAGCAAGGATCATTTTCCGTATGTGCGTTTGCATACAGTGGCGGGACGAGATCGAAATGCGAGGCAGCCAACCGCCGAAATATGCGTGCACGGGTCCGATCCGGCATGCGCTTGCCGGCCATATGAGCGATAGCGAACAGAGAGTTTTCCGATAAAGGAAGATAAGGACGTTACCTCGGCACGCTATGCGGGGAAACGCCAGTGCAAAGAATCGCATTTGGCCTACAAGATCTCATTTCGAGGTTTCGTCTTTCAGGAGTAACAAACATGTACAAATCTAAAATAATTTTCAAGCCGCTGACGTGGACGATGACATTGCTGATGACGGCGTTGACAACTGGATGCTGGATGGACGGAAGCGGTGGAGCGGGTGTGTCGGCCGCGGCTGTCGGTCCTGCAAGTGCCGGTCCGGTGGGGGCGGCTTGTGTGGGCGCGAGTTGCGTGAACCTCGGCACTGCAGCCAATTATGTGATTCTGGCAGAGGCCGGCGCGTCAACCGTTCCGACATCCGTAGTGACCGGAAATGTCGGGCTGAGTCCGGCCGCCAGGGGGTTCCTGACCGGATGGTCATTGATAGGTGAGCCCACGGATACTGCATATACATCGACCCAAGTGGTCGGAGGCGGGCATTTATACGCGGCAGACATGGTAGGAGGGACGACTTCTGTTGACCTGACCACCGCGGTAGGCGACATGGGAACCGCGTACACCAACGCTAACGGATTAGCACCTGCGGGCGGCGGTCTGACCACTGCCTGTCCCGGAAACGGAGCGTTGGATGGGCTAACCATTACTCCTGGTGTCTATACGTGTACAACTACGGTTTCACTAGGGGCAGGAACGAATGTCACTTTCAGTGGCGCCGGTGTTTATGTCATCCGGACTACGCAAGGTATCACTCAGGCTTCCGGTACGCAGGTCATCCTGACCGGCGGCGCGCTGGCTCAGAACGTCTTCTGGGTGCCAGCCCTTACCGTATCCATTACAGGAACTGCTGGAACGACAACAAAAATGGCAGGTGTGATTTTGGCAAAAACAAACATCGCCGTCGGAACCAACGTAACAGTGAAAGGAAGGTTGCTGTCACAAACTGCCGTCACGCTTGATCAGGCGATCGTGACAACTCCTTAAGGTTTGTAGCTGAGGCAGTAAAGTAGTGGAAGAGGTCGTCGCGATAAGTAGTGACTTGCGGCAGTTTTATACCGCTTAGTCACTACTTATCGCGACGGCCCTTTTTATCATATTTGAACTCTGACGCTATAACTTGGCAATCGATTTCTTGGTGAACAAACAGTCTTTCAGTTCGCTTGAGAACTTGGGGTCGTTGCGCCGGATCCATTCCAGCAACATGGACGCATGTTCTTTCTCCTCGTCCCGGTTGTGTATCAGGATCGCTTTGAGCTCCTTGTCCTTGCACACGTCAGCGCGCTGGTTGTACCAGTCGATGGCTTCCAGTTCTTCCGTCAGGGAAACGAGGGCCTTGTGCATGTTGCACACCGCTTCGGACAGTTCATGTTTTGACTCGTGATAGTCGACGTTGGACATTTCATACTCCTGTGGATTGCGTGATTGTTGGAAGATTGACGACCCCAAGGTTTACAGAACTTCAGTATTGGAATCTCCGGATTTTGAACCGAGAGCGGAGCCAAGGTATTTCAGGCCGAAAAAAATGGCAGAAGGGTAGAGATACAACAATCGCCATCCGTTCTTTGCAAGGCCGACTATGCCGTGACGACGCCAGGTCAGCAGCGCCGTCACACCGCCTGCAAACAATACGGGATGGGTGTAGATCAGGCGTGCCGCATGCAAACCGACATCGACTACGGCCAGTGGCTTATGCAAATGCAGGGTGGTCTCGGCCATCGCCATGCGCTGGGATTCAATCTGCTCCAGAAGACCAAGGCGGCGTTGGGCAAGACGGGCAAGACGCTTGTTCATGGGCGTGGGGTAAGGCGGTCGATATCGTCCGACAATTCGGACAGGCTGGTGGAAAACAGTCCGGGTCTTGTGCTTGCGATATTGCGCAAGGCGTACCAGAACGACAGGCCGGCAACCAGGAACAGCAAAGTCAGTCCGCCCAATACCTGCAGGCGGTAGCTATCCCAGAACACCACCACGATAAATACCGTCAACAGCATGATTGTCATGCCGAGGAAAAACAGGGCAGCGCTTCCATAGAACAGCATTTGCCTGACACGCAGCCGTTCCTCCTCAATCTCGTTGCCCAGCAATTCAAGCCGCGTCTGAATGATGGCGAGCAAAGTACTCGTCATCCTCTTTAACGATTCCAGGAGTCCGGTAGTTTGCGGCATGTCTAGCGCCGTGCGATCAACATCCCGACGATGGCTCCCACACAGGCTGAGATGCCGATCGCTTTCCAGGGATTGTCGTGGACATATTGGTCAGTGACTTTTGCCGCCTCTTTGGTGCGCCGGATCACGGCGTCTTCCGCGTCGACCAATTGCTCCTTCACGACTTGCAGGCTCTTCTGGATACGTGCACGCGCAGCCGTCGCGCCTTCGCCTGCCTGACTGGCAGTCGCACGCAGCAGTTCTTCTGCATCCGCCACGACCAGGCGCAAGTCTTCCATAAGCTTGTCCTTGGGGATCGATATGTCTGTATGCATAGTTTTCGTTGTCATTGCTTTACTCCTTGGTTGAAATGCGTGTTTAACTGCGTTAATACCAATAGAACCGTTGGCCATGGGTTATTTCACTTTTTCTGCATGTCGTTCTTGACGGATTGCACTCCTTTGACGCCGCTTGCGATTTCAACCGCTTTGTCCATGTTCGCCTGCGAGCTGACGAAGCCGCTCAGTTGAACGATGCCCTTGTAAGTTTCGACGTTGATCTCGGATGATTTCAGGGTGGATTCGCTGAACAGGGCATCCTTGACCTTGGTGGTAACGACACTGTCATCGAAATACTCGCCGGTACTTTCCTTGGTCGCCGTGGAAGCACAGCCGAAAGAAGACAGCAACGCGACAGTCATAAACAGTACGGCAAAATATTTGAGTTGTTTCATATCCGATCTCCCAGATGGTCGGGTAATTTAACCCGAGTGCGATTTTTGAATACATGTTGACGCGATCAAGTGCGGCAGGTGTGCCGCGAATCGTTGCGGGCGCATCACAATCGTCCCAGCAGCAACAGGATCAGCAAAACGACCAAGACCAGCCCGAGTCCGCCGCTTGGGCCATAGCCCCATGTCCTGCTGTGCGGCCATGCCGGGATCACGCCGATCAGCATCAATACAACGATGATCAATAAAATCATTCCCAATGACATATAAATTCTCCTTGTCTGAATTAATGGAACGGATGACTAGCGCGGAGCGAAATTGCCTTTCTCGTCCGAAATGATGACTTCGACCCGCCGGTTCAATTGGCGGCCGGTGGTTGTGTCGTTGCTCGCGACCGGAAACTCCTTGCCATAACCTCGAGTCGAGACACGATCGCTGCTGATGCCCGCACCATCGACCAGCGCTCTGCGTACTGCCTCTGCGCGACGTTCGGAGAGATCCTGATTGAGACTGTCGCTGCCGGTACTGTCGGTGTAGCCTTCGATCTGCACCTTGTGTTGCGGGTATTCCTTCAGAAAATCGGCCAGTTTCTGCACATTGCGCGTTCCGCCGGATTTCAACTGTGCCTTGTTGATACCGAACAGCACATCGCCAAGCGTGATCACCAGACCGCGATTCGTTTGCCTGGCATTCAATGCCTTGAGTTCCAGTGCCTGCTTGGCGATCAGCGCCTGGTCACTCGCCGAATTGGCGCTGGCAGCCGCCAATTCCTCGTTCTGCTGGTCAGCCGTCTTCTGCATGCTCGACACCTGCTTTTTTGCCGCATCGGCTTCAGCTGTCCTTGCATCCAGACGAACCTGATCGCGGCGGGTATTGGCATTTGCGATGGCTAATTCGGCCGATTTGCGTTTGGCTGTTTCCAGCGCGATCGCCACCCGCTGATTGGCCAGGTAGGCCAGATGATTGACCGAGGCCGTATCGTCACCGTTGCTCAGGGCGGTGTCAGCCTTGTACAGGGAGTCGCTGGCTTCTTTCAATTCAAGCGCTGCAAGATTGGTAACTTCAGGGTTGGCGCTTGCGTTGCTGTAGTTGCTGTGTGCACCGGCGAGCGCCGAATTGGTCTTGACTGTGTTGCAGCCTGCCAGGAGTGCAATGGCGATCAACGCCATGGGAAAGTATTGAATTTTTTTCATGATGGACTCCGTTGAGTACTAATTGGTTTTACGATCGATCTCTTTGCGCAACACGCGACTGTCTTCCTGTATCGCCTCGGCAGCCTTCTGCGCCTTGACAGAGCGGGCGGTCAGCCCGGCCAGCTTGGCATCGACCTCCGCTTCTTCGGCCAGTTGGTTGGCCAGCGGATAATCCTTTGCCGTCATTGCCTGCTCCGCGCCTTGCATTTTGTCCATCGCCGACTTGAGTTGTACCGGCGCAAATTCATTGGCGCCGGCACTGTTGGCATTGTTCAGTGCGGCCCTTGAGACTGCCATCTGCTCGATGGGAGGAGGGACGCTGGCGCAACCCGAAATAAGAATCACGGCGGCCAGCGACACGCCGATCCCGCGCAGTACTTGTTGCGATCTGGAGTTGTTGAGATTTTTCATCATATTTTCCATTCATGAATTTAACGCCGAACCCAACCGTTACAAACGATTTCCGTATGCTTGAACGATTACCTGACTCCTTTAAGGCTTGCATGCGCAATCCGGGAGTTTGCGGGCAAAAAAAGCCACCTACCCTATGCGACAAGCAGCATCCGCATGCATTTGGGATCATTGGACACCTTTTTGGATATGGCTACAGTGCGTTAACGCACATTGGCACCAAACAGGGAAGAGAGAATTGACGCCAAGTGATTGCCGGAGACTGTTGCGACCAGGGCTGCTAACGTCCCAGCAGCGTGCCGATAGGTTTAAGCGAATCGACCCGGTCGCAGATCACCTTGATGATGGCGACCAGCGGCGCGCCAAGCAGCACGCCCCATACTCCCCATAGCCAGCCGAAAAACAGCAGTGCGATGAAAATCACGGCCATGTTTACGTGCGCAAACTTGCTCTGCAGCCATGGCATGAATACCAATCCGACGATGCCCGTGACCAGTAGCGATACGCCCGTGACCGCAAGCGCATGGAGCAGCGAGCCGAACTGCAGGAATGCCGCGATTCCGCTGGCGCCCGCGACCGATGCCGGGCCCAGATAAGGGACGAAAGACAGTACGCCCGAGATGACACCCCATATGCCTGCCTGCTCCATGCCCATCGCACCGAAAGCAAGCCATGTTCCGACGCCGATCAGGACATTCGAAACGAGCATCGTCAGCAGGTAAAGCTGAATCTGCACATTGATCTCGTCGAGTATGCGCACGGCCTCCTTTTGTTTTGTGATCGACGGCCCGACCAGGCCAATCAACTTGCGCCGGAAATGTGCGCCTGCAGCGAGCAGAAAATAGGTGAGTATCAGAACGATGACCGATTGTCCGATGACAGTGATCATCGGTGTGGACAGTGCAAGCAGGTAGTCGCTCAACCATGATGAGGGTTCTTGGGACAACGGTGCGACGACAAGCGCACCTTGTTTCGTACCGGCATCCGCTGCAGCGCCTTCAAGCTGCTTTGCGGCTTCCCGCATGTTCTGCAGGGCTGTCGGTCCGCCGCGCGTATCGCTCATGTTCTGTCGCATCTTGCGCGTCGCCTCGGGCAGATTCTTGATCATCGCCACGGCATCGTCATGCAGGGAGTATGCGATCCAGAATAGTCCGCCGAGAATAACGCCAAGCACCAGGGCTGCTCCCAATGGACGCGGCACATAGCAAGCCTTGAGCCAGGTTACCAGCGGCGTCAACGTGTAGCTTGCCAGAATGCCGATCAGCAAAGGCACGATGAAATCCCGTGCAAGATAAAGTGCGGCGACGAAGGCGATGATCGCCAATACGCCGAGCGACACATTCATGCGCAAATAACGGGACGAACGGATCCTGACTGCGGCGGAATCCTCTGCCGTAGTATCGTGCAGGGTCTCATTTTTGAGATTCATGCTGTCAATTGTGACAACAGGCATTTTCTCGATCACCCTTCCATCGTGTCTGTTTGGTCGATCACCCTGCATTCTGCACACCTTGATTTGATCTCTGATAGTTCGTAGGGAAACCGGTTGGTCCGCGATTTCAGGTTAGGGCGATTCTCACGCTTACCCGGAATGGACTCTGTGCGCTAGCGCTCATGCGGCGAAAAATTCCCTTCAACGGCAAGTGACGTGACGATCCGGCGCATATTCAACTTGACCGTCGTGCATGAACTCCCTTCAAAACACAACCCGGTTCTGCCTGCCCGGGCAGTACCGATAAATTTCCCTATGTGTGCAAGTGCACAGAGCGTTGTGCATAAACGGGGGATAAACACGACATGTGGGATTTGTGTCCTTGTCTCGGCCGATTTGATTTTGAATTGCTGTAGACCAAGCTGAGGTTCACAGGGCCGCGAAGCTTGCCCTCGGAACGTTACCATGCGTATGTGGACAAGCGCCAGCCAAGGCGTTTGGTTGAACCGATGCTGTTTGAATCAGTTAATGAGGAAAATAAAATGAACAAAATCGAGAAAGTAACAAAGCCAGTGACTTGGCTCATGGCGTTATTGCTGACTGGGTTTGTGGCGGGATGCGGCGGGAGCAGCAGTGGCGCCGTCGCCGTAACGACTGTCGCGCCAAAAGTGAGTTACACCATCCCTGCTGCAAATGCTACAGGCGTCGCAACCAACAGCAAGGTCACAGCCACATTCAGTAAAGACATGGCTCCGACAACGATCAGCGCAACCAGCTTTACGCTGGCCGCAAGTGGTGGAGCACCCGTCATCGGCACCGTGGCTTACAATGCCGCTTCCAAAACGGCAATCTTTACGCCGACCAGCCCGACACCGCTGGCAATCAGCACTGTGTATACCGCGACGATTTCCACAGCAGTCACCGACGCGGCAGGCAATGCAATGGCCACCGCGAAAACATGGAGCTTTACCACCGGTGCAACGACAGATACCACTGCGCCTACCGTGAGTTCAACCGTTCCTCTCGATGCGGCCAGCGGTGTCGCGCTCAACACGACAGTTGCCGCGATATTAAGCGAACCCATGGATCCCGCAACGATCAACACCACCAATTTTACGCTGGCCGAAAGTAGTGTTGCAGCAACGGCCGTCATAGGTGCGGTGACTTATGTAGGTACAAACGCGGTATTTACGCCGAGCAGCAACCTTGCGGCCAGCACCGCCTATACGGCTACGGTTAAAACCGGGGTCAAGGATCTGGCCGGCAATGCATTGGCTGTAGCAAAAACATGGAGCTTTACAACAGGCACAACGGTATCGGCAGGACCGGCACCCGTGCTTCTGGGAACGGCAGCCAACTATGCGATTCTGGCAAAGACCGGCGTTTCGACCATACCGACTTCTGTTGTGACTGGAAATGTGGGCGTGAGTCCGGCTGCCAGGACATATTTGACCGGTTGGTCGGAAACCTATGACGTAACGGATACTTATGCCACCTCCACGCAAGTGGTCGCACCCGGGAAATTATATGCAGCCGATTTGGTAGGAGGGACAACCTCTGCCGACCTGGGCACTGCCGTACTCAACATGGGCACTGCGTATACCGACGCCGCAGGACGGACAGCCACATCGGCTGCGACGACCAACGTGGGTGCCGGAACGCTGACCAGCTTGACCCTTACACCCGGTGTGTATGAATGGGGGAGCGCAGTTTCCATACCGACGGATCTCACGCTTAACGGTGCGGCAACGGATGTCTGGATCTTCAAGGTAGCGGGAACGCTCGACATGGCCGCAGCCAAGAACGTAATTCTGAGCGGAGGTGCATTGCCGCAGAATATCTTCTGGCAGGTTTCGGGTGCCGTGACCATCGGTGCAAATTCTCACTTTGCAGGAATCATTCTGGGTCAGACATCGATCACGTTCAATAATCTTTCATCGACCAACGGCAGGCTGCTCGCACAGACTGCGGTGGTGCTGGATGCAACTACGGTTACACAGCCATAAGGCAAGCGGCACTTAAAAGGCCGTCGCAAGACGGCCTTTTTTATTTACCCCGGAATTTTCTCATGAGCGCTACCGCACAGAGCAACATGCATGGAAGTGAGAGAGTGCAACTGGTGTGATTTGGTTCCGGCCTGATTCGATATCGGATTGGAACAGAACCAACCCTTGTTTTAGTCGTTGCACAACGCCAGCAAAGAGTCGATCGATTGCGCCGATGCTTTTCGGTGGCAAATAAAAGGAGAAGCAAAATGAACAAATTTCAAAGCGTTACGAAATCACTACGGTGGTTCTTGGCGTTACTGGTAGTCGCTTTTGTTGCCGGATGTGGCGGGAGCAGCGGTAGCGTAGCCCTGAGTTCTACCAAGGCCATTACCGCATATTCGTTGGCGGGGGTCACGGGCACTATAAACGAAACGGCAAAAACCATTGCTGTGACCGTGCCGAACGGAACAAGCGTCACGGCTCAGGTTGCAACGTTCACGGCTGCAAGTGCCAGCGTAACGGTAGGTAGTCCGGCAGTAGCACAGGTGAGCGGCACAACGGCGAATAATTTCACCAGTCCGGTGTTGTATAAAGTGACTGCTGCAGACGGCACGACGGCGACTTATACGGTCACGGTCACCGTGGCATCGAGTTCTGCCAAGGCTATTACGGCGTATTCGCTGGCCGGGGTTACGGGGTCAATATCCGGTACGGCAATCTCCGTGACGGTACCTTTCGGGACCAATGTAACGGCCCTCGTTGCAACATTCACGACTACAGGCGCAGGCGTACCTACGATTTCAGGCGTGAACCAGGTGAGCGGATCAACGGCGAATGACTTCACGGCTCCGTTGACTTACACGGTAACCGCTGCCGACAGTACAACAGCAACTTATATCGTGACTGTCACGGTGGCTGCAAACACTGCCAAAGCCATTACTGCATATTCGCTGGCCGGGGTTACTGGAACAATTTCAGGGTCGGCAATTGCAGTGACCATGCCGTCCGGAACCAACGTAACGGCTCTGATTGCAACATTCACAACCACAGGCACCGGCGTCAAGGTTGGCGCAACCGTGCAGGCCAGCACTACCACGCCGAATGATTTCACAAGTCCGGTGGCATACGTCGTCACTGCAGCAGATGCCTCGACGGCGACCTATACCGTGACCGTAACGGTGGCCGCAACTGCAGGTGCTGTAGTCTGCGGGGGGGCAAGCGGAACGAATTGCGTGAACCTTGGTACGGCTGCCAATTATGCAATTCTGGACGAAGCAACAGTTACGTTCACGCCAATCGCCACCATCTCTACTACCCCAACGATAACTGGTGCTATCGGGTTGAGTCCGGCCGCTGCGAGTTTCATTACCGGATTTTCATTAACGCTGGATGCTGGGAAGTGTTTTTCGACATCGACCCAGGTGACCGGAAAGCTCTACGCAGCCGACTATAGCTCTGTTAATGGTTGTATGGCGTCGCCTGATACGGCCACTGTTCTGACCACAGCAGTAGGCGATAAGAATACTGCATACAGCGCCGCTGCCGCTATGCCGACAGCAGGTGGCGGGTTGCCAGCTGGTTCGCCACATGAGTGTCCTGGAGTCGGGGCGATGAGCGACGTGAACAATGCGTTGACAGCCGGCGGGGGATTCCCCAGCACAGGCCTTCCCGCTGGTGTTTATACCTGCGGTGTCAATATTACGATACCAGGGAATCTCACCCTCAACGGCAGTGCAACCGATGTCTGGGTCTTCAAGACTACGGGAACGCTTAGTCAGTCTACCGGTACGCAAGTGATCTTGACCGGTGGCGCACTGCCCCAGAACGTGTTCTGGCAGGTCGCTGGTGGCGTGACCATTCAATCGAACGCGGTCTTGGCGGGAGTGGTCATGTCGGCAACCAATATCCAACTCGTGACCGGTGCAACGGAACACGGCAGGTTGTTGGCCAGGACCGGAGTCCTCATGGATACCAATACGGTTGTACAGCCGTAAGGCACGTAGTAAAGACTTGACGCAATAAATCAAAGGCCGTCTCGCGACGGCCTTTTTTCATAGGGCGTCGCGTTTGCCCAATCGTATCCGATGCTCTGTGCGTGAAAGAAGCAGAGCACATCCGGAACCCATTACCTGAAAGTGATCGAAAGAATCCCATTATGTGCGCGAGAGCACAGAGCGGCGTGCAGGAAAGGGGGATAAATGCGGTGAGTAAGGATGTGCACGATCCACGGCCGATCTGATCATGAATGAGAGCAGACCGGATTGAGGTTGGAAATCAGCCAAACACGTTTTCGCAACTATCGATTAACGCAATGATTTGAGTGCCCGCAAAAAGTTCGGAATATCGATTCGACGCTTTCGGGAAAATTAAAGGAGAAACAAATGAACAGAATCGACAGTATTACAAAACCGCTAGTGGGGTTTGTGGCATTGCTACTGACCGTTTTAGCGGCGGGATGCGGCGGAGGCAGCAGTCCCATCCTGGGCGGAGGCGGTGCCGGACTTCCTGGAACCCTGGTCGACAAGACACGTCCTACAGTGACGCTTACCGTCCCTGCCAATGCGGGTACGCTGGCTGCCAATTCGGCAATCACGGCAACGTTCTCCAAGGATATGGCACCCGCAACGGTCACCGCGGCTACAACTTTTACCGTCAAGGAAACGGTCAGCGGAACGAACGTACCGGGTGCAACAGTCACCTACTCAGTGGCCGGAAAAACCGCAACCTTTAAACCGACAGCGCTTACGTCGGGATTGGGCTATACCGCCACGATCACCACAGCGGCCACAGACCTGGCAGGCAATGCGCTCGCAGGCAACCAGGCCCCTTTGCCCGCGGCCAGCAACTATGTATGGTCCTTTACTGCAGCTGCAGCAGATGTGACCGCGCCGACCATAACACTGACCAGCCCGGCCAATCTCGCCACTGCTGTGCCGCTTAACAGCGCTGTCAATGCAACGTTCAGCAAGGCGATGGATCAGGCAACGCTCAGCACGACGACGTTTACCCTGGCGACCAGTGCGGTACCTGCAGTAAGTGTATTGGGCGCAGTCACCTATGATTCGGTGAACAATATTGCGATCTTTACTCCATCAAGCAATCTCGCCGCCAGTACTACATATACGGCGACAGTCACCAACGGAGCCAAGGACCTGGCAGGCAATGCACTGGTTGTGCCGGCAGCAGCTTCACCGGCAAACCCGTGGACATTCACCACAGGTACGGGACTCGCACCCGGGGCAGTGGCGCTTGGGTCGGCCAGCACCTTCGGGATCATGGCAACGGCCGCGGTCACCGCTGCCAGCGCTTCAATCATAAATGGGGACGTTTCGCTGGACCCGGGCACTTCAATGACCGGCTTTCCACCGGCAATCGTGAACGGCTCGATTCATATCAACGACACCGTATCGGCGCAGGCCAGGGCCGACCTGCTCAGTTCGTATAACAACGCCAAGGGCTTGGCATGTGCAACAACGGTAGGCTCTGCCGATCTTGGCGGCTTATATGTTTACCCTACAGGTATCCCGCCCGGTGTCTATTGTTCCGGCAGCACGATGCTGGTCGGGACCCATATCGTTCTCGATGCGGGAGGCAATGCGAATGCCGTCTGGGTGTTCCAGGTCGGTTCTTCGCTGACGACGGGAGCTGATGTCACGCTGATGAACGGCGCTCAGGCCAAGAATGTATTTTGGGTTCCCACTCTGGACGCGACCATTGGCTCTGGTACCGTTTTCAACGGAACCATCGTGACTGGTAGAGATGCGACTTCCGCGGGCAGTGCAACGATCTACGGCCGGATACTGGCAGGAGCGATCTATGCCGGCACGATCGCCCTGAACGGCCCTCCCAGCACTGTGAACGTCCCAGCCCCGTAAGGCTTGATGTATTAGACGGAAATTTAATTCATCACCAATTTTGGAGAACAACATGAAATTATCAAGAACATCATTATCGTTGGGTGTGGCGGCGGTTGCCATCTGTACCAGCTCGTTCGCCGCAGCAGACGATTCATTCTGGTATATGGGGGGCAACATCGGCCAATCCAGGGCGAAGATCGACGATGCAAGGATCGCCAGCCAGTTGCTGGGAACAGGGTTGACCACGACCTCGATCGCTAACGACGACAGTCACCTGGCCTACAAACTCTTTGGCGGCTATCAGCTGAACAAGAATTTTGCCCTTGAGGCCAGCTACTTTGATTTGGGGCAGTTTGGTTATACCGCGACCACAGTGCCGGCCGGGACATTGAATGGCAACATCAAGCTCAAAGGGGTTGGAATGGATGTGCTGGGCATACTGCCCCTGACGCAGCAATTCTCCGCGTTTGCCAGGGTGGGCATGAACTACGCGCAAGCCAAAGATACATTCTCCAACTCCGGTGTGGTTGCCGTGCCGGCGAATCCGAGCCCCAGCAAGAACGGGCTCAATTACAAGGCGGGTCTGGGGCTTCAATATGACGTCACCAAGGCATTCGGTCTGCGCGCCGAGGCAGAGCGTTACCGTATCGATGATGCCGTCGGCAACAAGGGCGACATCAATATGTTCTCGCTCGGTCTGGTCTATCGCTTCGACGAGAAAAAGCCGGCCCCTGTACAGAAAGCGGCACCGGCTCCTGTCGCGGAAGCAGCGCCGATATTCGTTATCGTACCCGTCATCAAGATGCAGAGATACTGCAGCATTCTCGACATCCAGTTCGAGATCAAGCAGGACGAGATTCAGCGCGAAGAGAAGGAAAAGCTTGCCGTCGTGGGAACCTTCATGAACAAGTATCCCGACACCACCGCAGTGATCGAGGGGCACACCGACAACGTCGGCACAAGCGAATTCAACCTGAAACTCTCCTTGCGCAGGGCTGAGGCCGTGGTGAGTTATCTGGTGGATACGCTTCATATCGCACCGGCGCGATTGTCGGCAGTGGGATACGGAGAGGCTCACCCTATTGCAGACAACAGCACCAGGGAAGGTCAGCAGATGAACCGGCGTATCGATGCCGTCATCGCATGTGCGACGGATGTCGCCGGTCTCAAGGTGGCACCCGCGAGGATGACCATGGCACTGGAAATGGATTTCGACCCGAACAAAACCGAGATTCAGCCGCAGTACTACGGCGAGTTGCATGAAGTGGCGAATTTCATGAAAGCGAATCCGGAAGTGACCGCCGCGGTGGAGGGACACTCATCCAATATGGTTGGAAAAGTCCACGTTTCCCCGGAAAAGTCCATGGAGATTTCCAGTCTTCGCGCAAATAAAGTGATGGATTATCTGGTCGAAAAAGAAGGCATTTCCCGTTCGAGACTTTCCGCTGAGGCATACGGCCGCACTCGCCGGGTTGCTTACGGCACGACGTTGGAAGGCCAGCAGGAAAATCGCAGGGTCAACATCATCTTCAATTACCCCAAGAAATAAATACAGCACCGGGTTTCGGCAATAGCGCCGGTGCCCGGTATTCACGATAAACGCATCTGGAAAGGTAATGAAATGAAAATCTTTGAGAACTTTAAGCTGGTCGGCATGACGGTGCTACTCGTTGCGGGTGTCGCAGCTTGCGACAAGCCGGGTCCTGCCGAGACTGCCGGAAAGAACATCGACAGAACAGTGGATCAGGTTGGCCAGAAAATCGGTGAAACTGCCGACAAGGTCGGCGACAAGATGAGCCAGCAAAGCGAAAAAGCCGGTGTCGCGATCGATGACACCGAGATCACAACCAAGGTCAAGGCGGCATTCTTTGCCGAGTCCGGTCTAAAGACGCTGCAGATCAGCGTCGATACCGTAAAGGGCGTGGTGACGCTGAGCGGATCGGTCGATACGCAGTCGCATAGCGATATGGCCAAGGCCATGGCGAGTGCCGTATCCGGCGTCAGAAAGGTCAATAACGATCTGATGGTCAAGTCCGGCAAATAGGATTGTGCAAATAGCCATCGTTCAAGGAGAGGATCATGGAAATCCAGGAAGCATATAAGCAAAAGAAAGCCGCGCAATTGAAAGAGTGGGGTGCGCAAATCAATTTGATGGAAGCCAAGCTGGAAAATGTCGGGGCGGATATGCAAGTCAAACGTGCCGAACAGATCAAGGCGTTGCGCGCGCAGCAGCAAGCGGCATCGGAAAAGATGAAGGAATTGGGAAAAGCCAGCGGTGATGCCTGGGAGCAGGTCAAAGTGACTGCGGATAAAGTCTGGGACGATCTGAAAAGTGGCGTGGCCGACGCTCATTCGAAATTCAAGTAAACGACGCTGCGGGTGACGCCAGTCGGGTCGCCGGCGGCATCCGAAGTGATGTGTTACGCCTTAAGGGGGTTGAAAGATGAATATCAAATTGGTTCTGCTGCTTGTTTTTTCAACCCTGGCAGTGGTTTTCGTCGCACAAAATATCGTCGCGGTCGAAATCAGATTCCTGTTCTGGAGCGCTTCAATCTCCAGTTCTTTGCTGATCTTTTTTACTTTGATATTCGGGTTTGCATTGGGTTGGTATTTGAACGATTACCTCAGGTACCGGAAATATAAAGGCAGGGCCGTTTATTCACGCTCGGAATTCTGAAGCGCTACAAAGTGAACCAGGCAGTTCAGCCCCGGCAAGTTCCAGATGCGCTTTAACCTCAAAACCGCAGTTGACCGCTTGCCGGCTCCGGAAGATCCGCCGGAACACTCCAATTCTGTCCCGGAATCGAAACCGGATGAGCGGGAAAAGAAAAGCCCGGTCGCGTTCATGCTGGTGCTGCAGGCATGGCTATGAAACTCTTCAATATCATCCTCTCCGCAATAACGGTCATCGCAGCAATGCTGCTATGCCAACAGATCATCTCGAACTCAGTGATCAACCAGCAGAACAAAAATGATTATGCCGAACTCAATCATGTCAAATATGGCCTTCTCAGCATCAATGAATGGAAGCGGCAAGTCACAGTCATTCTTGCCGCGGAAATCAACAAGCTGTATCTGTCGAGAGCGAACGAGAAGGTGATCCGGAAACATATCGAGACTCTGTTGAACACGCTGATCGATCAGGTCGACAGGAAGATCAGGACGGAAAATGCCGAAACGGCTGGCGGGCGGCTCTCGCAGTCCTTTATCGATCTGTTTGTGAATCTCAAAGAGATTAAAAAGGGGATACCTGAATATACGGATGCGGTCATGCATGAGCTGACGAAAACGAAGACAAAACGCCAAGTCAAGGCTGTGCTCCACAAGCAACTGGAAAAATATTCAAAGCTGACCTTCGATTTTCAGGACACGCCCGAGCTCACCCGCATTCTTCTCAGGACAGATTCCGCCGATGTCGAAACTGCAAGGGTCAAGCTGAACGATCAGATCGCATTCAAGCATGGCATGATCGTCAAGGAAGAGATTTTGTTGATCCTGTTGGCCGTGCTGCTCTTTGTCGTTTCAGGGTTGAGCAAGCAATCCCTGACCCCGTCGCGTTATGCATCCCTCGTCCTGATCCTGGTCGTCTTGCTGTCCGCCGGCGTCACCACACCCACGATCGATATGGAAGCAAAAATATCACAGATGAGTTTCATGTTATTGGGCAACCCGGTCCATTTCGAAAACCAGGTGTTGTACTTCCAGAGCAAAAGCATACTGGATGTATTCAGGATCATGATCGATCACCGGGAAATTGAAATGAAACTGGTCGGCATCCTGCTGATCACCTTCAGTATCATCTTTCCGCTTTTGAAAATGGCTTCGACACTGGGATTCTATTTCGATATTCGCCATGCCAGGAAAAATCCGGTGATCAGGTTCTTTGTCCTGTATTCCGGAAAGTGGTCGATGGCCGATGTCATGGTGGTGGCGATCTTCATGGCCTATATCGGATTTGACGGGATCATTGCCAACCAGCTGGGCCATTTGAACTCAAGCAGCGATGAGCTTGTCCTCCTGACGACGAACGGTACTTCCCTGCAACCGGGCTATTACCTGTTCCTGACCTACACCCTGCTGGCCCTGTTTCTGTCCGAGCTGCTTACCAAGAAACATCATGCGGAGGAGCGTCGGAATCCCTATGTGGAAATCGGTCCGCAAACAATGCAACGTTTGCCGGCGCGGCGTGAACGTGACGCGGCCAATTTATCCATAACCTTTGCGGAGCGGCAGTCATGATTGATTACAAGATCGCCGTTGTGGTCGGCAGCCTTCGCGAGGATTCGTTCAACCGAAAACTGGCCGACGCTGTAGTAAGCCTGGCGCCGCCGTATTTTTCGTTCAAGCAACTGCAGATCGGCGATCTGCCGCTTTATAACCAGGACGACGACGATCATCAGGCCGAATCAGTCAAGCAAATGAAGAGCGAGATCAAGGGGGCTCACGGCATTCTGTTCGTCACGCCCGAATACAACCGCTCGATACCCGGAGTGCTCAAGAATGCGATCGATCATGCCTCTCGCCCCTTTGGCCAGAGCGCATGGCCGGGGAAGCCTGCGGGTATCTTGGGCGTTTCGCCCAGCGCTACCGGCACGGCTATGGCGCAACAGCATTTGCGCAACGTTCTCGCCACCCTGGACATGCCTACGCTGGGGCAACCCGAAGTGTTCATTCAGGCCAAGCCGGGGTTATTTGACGAGGAAGGCAACATCGGTGCGGACAGCAGGATGTTCTTGCAAAGCTGGATGGACCTTTACGTGGCATGGGTAAAAAAGCACGCAGCCTGATACATAAAATACGGAGGCAACAAATGACCACAATCGCGACAAAGGATGGAACACAGATCTATTACAAAGACTGGGGTGCAGGGCAGCCTGTTGTTTTCAGCCACGGCTGGCCGCTCAATTCGGATAGCTGGGAGGCACAGATGATGTTCCTCGCTTCCCGTGGTTATCGCTGCATCGCCCATGACCGTCGCGGACATGGACGGTCCAGTCAGCCGTGGAATGGCAACGACATGGACACTTATGCCGATGACCTTTCAGAGCTCATTGAAAAACTGGACCTGAAACAGGTGGTCCTCATCGGGTTCTCGGCGGGCGGGGGCGAAGTTGCACGCTATATAGGCCGCCATGGAACGAAACGCCTGGCCAAGGCCGCGCTGATCTCCGCCGTTCCGCCGCTGATGCTGAAAACGGCTGCCAACCCCGGCGGTATGCCGATCGGGAAATTCGACGAGATACGCGAGAGCACCAGCGCCGATCGTTCGCAGTTGTACAGGGACATTGCCAGCGGTCCGTTCTTCGGGGCCAACAGACCGGGTGCCAAAGTCTCGCAGGGCATGATCGACACGTTCTGGCATCAGGGCGTGATGGCTGGGCACAAGAATACTTTCGACTGTATCAAGGCGTTTTCCGAAACGGACTTCACCGAGGATCTCAAGAAGTTTGACGTGCCGACGCTGATCGTTCACGGCGACGACGACCAGATCGTGCCGATCGGGGCCGCTGCGCTGCGCTCAGCCAAGCTGGTCAAGAACGCGACCCTGAAGATCTACGCGGGAGCGCCCCATGGTCTCGCGGAAACCCATAAAGAGCAGCTTAATGCCGATCTGCTGGCCTTCCTTGAATCGTGAATTTTCTGCATGAGCAGAAGTGGGCCCGGATAAATGCATGAAGAGCCGGCTTCCGATCCTAGGCAGCGTATGCCTGGTAGATATCGTTGAACATGGTCTGGTTTTGCATGAATGCAGCAAAGATATCTGGGTCGAAATGTTCCGGCATGGTGCGACCGTCCCCGTTTGAAATGATGTCGACGGCCTTTTGATGATCGAATGCGGGTTTGTACGGGCGCTTGCTGCGCAGGGCGTCGTAGATGTCGCAAATATTCATGATGCGTGCCGCGATAGGGATTTCCTCTCCGCGTTTGCCATTCGGATAACCTCCGCCGTCCCATCTCTCATGGTGATTCAGCGCAATCTCGGCACCCATCCTGAGATAAGGCGACTTGCTGTTGCCGAGGATCTCCGAACCCATCGCGGCATGTCCCTTCATGATCTCCCATTCGTCCGGTGTGAAGCCGCCGGGCTTGAGCAGGATATGGTCGGGGATACCTATCTTGCCGACGTCGTGCATCGGGCTGGAGAAAAAGATGTTGTCGACGAATGCATCATGCATTCCGAGTAGCCTTGCAAGGTCGCGGCAGTAATAGCTGATGCGTTTCACATGTGCACCGGTGTCTTCGTCTTTGTGTTCCGCTGCCCGTGTCATGGAAAAGATGGTCTCCAGATAGCTTTCCTGAAGGTCGGCGGTCCTTTGGCCTACGCGTTGCTCCAGCACGTCGTTGTACTGGCACAATTCCTTGTGCAATAGGCGCACTTCAAGCATGTTGTGCACGCGCGCCAGCACCTCGGGCAGTTCGAAAGGCTTGCTGACGAAATCCTTCGCGCCGGCTTTCAATGCATGCAGCTTGTGATCCGGCTGGGCGGTGACCACCAGTACCGGAAGATAATCCCCCGTCTCGATCTTCTTCAGGCATTCCATCACCTCGAACCCGTCCATGCCGGGCATTTGCAGGTCAAGCAGGATCAGGTCGTAGTTGTTTCTTGCGTGAAGTTCGCAGACTGTGCCGGAATCCATCGTGGTCGAAATGGCGTCATAGCCGGCGCTGCGCAGGATCCGCTCAAGCAAGCGGACGTTCGCTTCCTGATCGTCCACGATCAGGATCTTTCCGTGGAGTATGTCGAGAGAGTTGATCATTGGAGTCGAAGTCCTTATGTGTATGTGTAATCCGGCCTAGATATTCTGTTTCACCAGAACCGATGCCAAACCCAGCAGCATCCCCATGCTTGCCACATTCGTTGCGGTCGTGAGGAAAATGCTGGAGGCTGTCGCGGGGTCGGCTCCGAAACGTTTTAAAGCGAGCGGCACGATGGCGCCGCAGATACCGCTGATGACGCAACTGCCGGTCATGGCGAGGAAGACAACGGCACCGAGCATGGTTGCGCTGGGCAAATGTTGAACGACGGCGAGAATATACATTCCAATCGCGGCCACCAATCCAACCAGTGCGCCATTGAACAAGCCAAGCAGCGCTTCCTTCCTGACCAGCCGGCTTTCCCTGCCCGATTCCAGGTCGTCCAGGGCGATGCCGCGCAAGGTGATCGCCAGTGCCTGGCTACCGGTGTTACCGGACTGGTCGGCCAGCACCGGCAGGAATATGGTAAGAATCAGCAGATGGTTAATGGTGTCCTGAAAAAGGCCCACCACGGCGGCAGCGAGAAAGGCCGTGAACAGGTTGATCTGTAGCCAGGGGTGGCGCAATCTTAAACTCCGCATCCAGGGGGTGCCGACGCGTTCCCCTTTTTCGACACCGACCATGGCGCCAGGCAGGAGGCTCAACTCAAGTGAGCGCTTCTGCTCCGCCAGCACCTTGTTGTAAAGATCCCTGATCTCGTCGCTTTTGTGCAGTATCAGTTCGCGGCTTGCCTCCACTTCCCGGACTTTTTGCGCCAGCGCGGCACTGTGGTTCTTTTCCTCGCGGTGCAACAGGCGCACTTCCAGCATATTGTGTACGCGCGCCAGTACCTCGTTCAGCTCATACGGTTTGCCGATGAAATCCTTCGCACCGGCCTGAAGCGCGCGCAGCTTGTGACCCGGCTGAGCGGTAATGACCAGGACGGGGAGATATCCGTCAGTTTCGGTTTCCTTGAGGTTTTCAATGACCTGAAACCCGTCCATGCCCGGCATGCGAAGATCGAGCAGGATCAGGTCATAGTGGTGCTTGCGGTGAAGATCACAAACCTCGCGCGGATCCATCGTGGAGGTAATGGAACCGTAGCCGGCGCCGCGCAGCATGTTTTCGAGCAAAATGATATTGGCTGCCTGGTCGTCAACGATCAGGATCCTGCCGTGAAGAATGTCGGATGCACTTGTCATGGGGTCCAGGCGCCTTGTCGATTTCAGGCTGAAGCGGTTGCATCCATATCCAGCGCAACCTCCAGCGCTTCCATGAACTCGTCGACTTTGATCGGCTTCGTGATATAGCGGAAGAACCCCGCCCTCAGACCCCTTTCGATGTCGAGGGGCATGGCATTTGCACTGATGGCAATGACAGGGATGTGTTTTGTGGACGGATCGGCACGCAGCATCTTCAGTGCTTCATAACCATTGATGTCGGGCAGGTTGATGTCCATCAATATCACCTCGGGGAGGGATGCGCGCGCGATCTCGATGCCGCTGTTCCCGTTGATGGCAGTCAGCAGGCTGAGGTCGGGATAACGCGCGATGACCTGCTCGACCAGTTTCATGTTGGCCGGATTGTCTTCCACGTAGAGCAGCGTGTGTATTCGTGCCGCACGCGATCCAAATGGCGGGCGCAACGGTGTCGCGGCGCCGTTGACGGCGGCGGCTTCCGTGACAAATTGCGGCTCGGCAGCCGAGTTGAGTTCAAACCAGAATATGCTGCCTGCACCGACGGTGCTTTCCACACCGATGACCCCTCCCATCAGTTCAACCAGCCGCTTGGCGACCACAAGCCCGATGCCTGTCCCTTCTTCACCGCCGGCTTCCTGCCCAAGGCGGTTGAACGGCTGGAATAGCTGCGACAGCTGTTCGGGATTCAATCCTGCCCCGGTATCCTTGATGCTCACGCGGATGTGCCCCGGTGTGCTTTCATTGCAGCTCACATCAACCGTTCCCTGCTTGATGTTGTATTTGATCGCGTTGGTAAGCAGGTTGATGAGAACCTGTTTGAGCCTTGTTCTGTCGGCACTGACGAAAATATCCGCGTCGAACAGGGGAAAGCTCAGTTTGACCCCGCGCTGTTGTGCCTGGGGTTCGATCATGCCCTGGCAATCGATCATGACTTCGGCCAGCGATACAGGCTCTTCCGACAATGGAACCTGCCTGGACTCGACTTTGGCGAGATCCAGGATCTCGTTGATCAGCTTCAGCAGATGCCATCCCGCCTGAAGGATCTGGGCGATGCTGTCCTTCTGCGAGGAGGTTGCGGGGGGAGAATCCGATTCCATCAGCTGGGCAAAGCCAAGGATGGCATTCAGCGGGCTGCGCAGTTCATGGCTCATGCTGGAAAGGAATTCAGACTTGGCGAGGTTGGCTTTTTCCGCCACAGACCGTGCGCCTTCCAGCTCGACATTCTTTTCCTGCAGCACCTGATCCAGCAGTTTGCGCTCGGTGACGTCGCGTGCGGCGGCGAAGACGCCCTGCAATCTGCGGTCGCGGTCATAGAACGTGGCCGCGTTGAAGGACACCACCGTTTCCTTGCCGTCCCTGGCGCGCGCGGTAAGCTCGTAATTGGTGACCTTCTTGTTGCTCAGGACCAGTTTGATGCTGGTCTCTGCCTTGTCCGGATCGGTGAAATAATTCTTGAACGGCGCGCCGATCAACTCGTCTCGCGTGCAATCGGTGAGCGTCTCCATCTGCTTGTTCACGTCGGTGATGATGCCGGACGGATCGGTGGTCATGATCGCGTCGATGTTGGACTCGAACAGCGAGCGCGTGTAGAACTGATGGTCGCGCAGGCGCTGTGCGAGCTGTTTCTGGTCGGCCTCGATCTGCTTGCGTGCAGTGTTGTCGGTGCCGATCAGCAGGTAGCCGATGATCGCATCTTGGGCATCGCGCAAGGCGGTGACCGACACGACAGCCGGGAAACGGGTGCCGTCTTTGCGGATATAGGTCAGTTCATAGATATCCTCGATACCGCGCGAGGCCTTGAACACCAGCGCTTCGAAGCCCGGCGTGATGGTTGTACCGAGTTCCGTGCTCAATGCCCCGGCACGCGCGATGACTTCCTGCGGGTCCGAGATATCGGCCGGGGTGATCTTGTTCAGCACGTCGGCGGCGGCATAGCCCAGCATGCGCTCGGCACCGACGTTGAAGATCTGGATGACGCCCTTGGCATCGGTGGCGATGCTGGAGAAATTGGCGCTGTTGAAGATCGCGCTTTGCAGGGCACCGGCCTTGAGCAGCGCTGCCTCCGCCTGCTTGCGCGCGGTGTTGTCGGTACCGATCAGCAGGTAGCCGATGATCGCATCCTGCGCATCGCGCAAGGCGGTGACCGACACGACGGCCGGGAAGCGGGTGCCGTCCTTGCGGATATAGGTCAGTTCATAGATGTCCTCGATACCGCGCGAGGCCTTGAACACCAGCGCTTCGAAACCCGGCATGATGGTTGTACCGAGTTCCGTGCTCAAAG